>Ga0207747_1000598_pt1 | contig 37566 bp, 38 predicted proteins | sample HigsolmetaGSP11D_FD_184839 | JGI IMG/M metagenome (GOLD analysis project Ga0207747, IMG submission 184839) | High solid enriched microbial communities from the Joint BioEnergy Institute, USA - SP1-1-D (SPAdes) | ecosystem: Engineered > Bioreactor > SSF (Solid state fermentation) > Aerobic >...
CGCCCAGCTGCCGCCACCCAGCGCCAGCACCACCGCGTCCGCCCGCACCCGCACTTCGCCTTGCGCGGCGGCGAAGCGCAGGGTGCCATCCTCGCTCCAGCCCAGCCAGCGGTGCCGCACGTGCAGAGCCACCCCGGCGCCGCGCAGCCGATGCAGCCAGGCCCGCAGCAGCGGCGCGGCCTTCATGGCGATGGGGAAAACCCGGCCGGAGCTGCCGACGAAGGTGTCGATGCCCAGCTCGTGCACCCAGGCGCGCAGCCGGGGCGGGTCGAAGGCCTCGATCAGCGGCGCGAGCTGCGGCCGGCGGGCGCCGTAGCGGTCGAGGAAGTCCGGCAGCGGCTCGGAGTGGGTGATGTTCATGCCGCCGATGCCGGCCAGCAGGAACTTGCGTCCCAGCGACGGCATGGCGTCGTACAGCGCGACCCGGGCGCCGCCGGCGGCTAGCACCTCGGCGGCCATCAGCCCGGCCGGGCCGCCGCCGATCACCGCGGCGTCGGCGGAGTGGAGGGATGAGTCGGTCATGACGGTAGCGGACCCCCGATTGGGTGGGCGGCTAGTGTACGCGAACGGGGCTCTTATCGCGGGAGTCGGCATGAACGATAATACGCACCGCCTTCCGGCCGCGCCCGGCGCAAGAGCCCGCAGAGCAACTCCCGATGGACCACCCGACGCAAGACCGCGGCGGCGCCCGCAGCGCCACCGCCGCCACCGTGCTGGCGATCTTCACCACGATCTTCGCCAGCAATCTGCCGACCCCACTGTATGCCGTCTGGCAGCTGCAATGGCAGTTCTCCGATACCGTGCTGACCGCCGTGTTCGCGGTCTACGTGCTGGGGGTGATCGGCGCCCTGCCCACCATAGGCCCGCTGTCCGATCTGGTGGGGCGGCGTCAGGTCATGGTGCCGGGACTGCTGTTCATCGCCGCCGGCGGGGTCGCTTTCGCGCTGGCCGCCGGTCCGTACTGGCTGGCGCTGGGGCGGCTGCTCACCGGCATCGGTACCGGCGTGGTCACCGGCGCGGCCACCGCGGCGCTGGTGGAGCTCGATCCGAGCGGCAACCGCGCCCGCGCCGCCACCGTGTCCGCGCTCTGCCTGACCGCGGGCGCGACCACCGGGCCGGTGTTCAGCTCGGCGGCGCTGCGCTTCCTGCCTTGGCCGACGGTGTCGCCGTTCCTGGTGGTCTGCGCGCTGGCGCTGTTGGCCGTGGCGTTTCTGCTGCGGGTGCGGTGGCCGGCGCACGTCGGGCACCGCCAGGCCGGCTTCCAGCTGCGCTACTGGCGGCCGCAGCGGCTGTCGGTGCCGCGCGAGATCCGCGCCGGGTTCCTCTTCGCCGCCGGCGCGGTGGCGCTGGGCTGGTCGGCCGGCAGTCTCTACGGCGCCCTGGGGCCGTCGCTGGCGGTGGAACTGGTGGGAATCCAGGATCGGTCGCTGGCCGGGCTCTACGCCGCCGGCTTCCAGCTGGTCGGCGGTTTGGGGCAGTTGGCGCTGCGGCGCCGGTCGGCGCGGTTCATGCTGACGCTGGGGCCGGCGCTGCTGGCCGGCGGCATGCTGGTGTCGGTGCTGGGCATCGTGCTGGCGTCGCCGCCGCTGTTCACCGTCGGCACGGTGGTGACCGCGCTGGGCGGCGGCGCCACCTCGGTCGGCAGCGTGGCGGCGGTCAGCCTGGTCGCGCCGGAGTCGCGCCGCGCCGCGGTCATCTCGGCGTTCTACATCGCCGCCTACCTGAGCATGGCGTCTGTGGTACTGTCGGTGGGCGCCGCCAGCGACCTGATCGGCCTGAAATGGACCATGGTGCTGTTGAGCGTGGTGATCACCGCCGGCGCGGCGTTGCTGATCCGAGCCTGCCAGCGCGGCTTCGGCGCGCACGCGGGGCTCGGGCAAAGCGCCCGGCAGCCGGTTGACGCCTGATCTTTTCAACCACAATAGACCGAGGAGAGCATTCCATGTTGGCAATCGTCGCGAAGCTCAAGGCTCAGCCGGGCAAGGGTGCCGAATTGGCCGCGCGTATGGCGGAAATCGCCGTCAAAGTCCGCACCGAGCCGGGCAATCGCGCCTACGCGGTTCATCAGTCGGCGGCGGACGCGGATCTGGTGATGATTTACGAGCAGTACGTCGATCAGGACGCGCTGAACGCCCATCGCCAGCATATGAAGGAACTGGGTGTGGATTTGTCCGGGCTGCTGGCCGGTCGGCCCGAACTCGAGTTCTTCGAGCTGCGCGGCTAACAGGCGCCACGCAGCCGCGCCGCGGCTTCGAGCCGTCGGCTCCGGCGCCGCGCGGCCTGGGGAATGACCCAGGTCGCGCGGTGTGCCGAGCAAAACGAAATCTGGATAATTTCCTCAATCATTCCGATTTTCTAATAAAGCAGGCGAGGTCAGCGCGACTTAGATCCGCAACGGTATCGCTCGACCCGATCGCGGCATTATCAACGCATGACAGTCTCGAGAGGAGCGATGTCGCCTTTTAGCGTCGATCTCACGGAACGGATACTGGCCAGCGTCCCCATTGCCGTGGGTGTGCTCTCGGGCGAGGAATTGCGGGTCGTCTACGGCAATCGGAAGGCGGCGGCATTGTTCGGAATCGGCGCCGAGGCGATCGGCAGGCGCTTCGAGGACGTGTTCCCGCAGGTGCAGCAGTCCTTTCTGGCGCTGATCCGTCGGGTGCTGCGTAGCGGTGAGGCCGTGGCGCTGTCGACTTTCGAGAGCGTGACCCTGCCTTCTGGCACTACCGCGTACTTCGAGCTCGAACTGCAGCCGATCGATACCGACGGCGACGGCAGTGTCGACGCCGTGGTCGTGATGGTTCAGGACGTATCCAGCTACGTCGATCTGCGTCGCGAGGCGGAGCGACGCGCCCAGGAGGCCGAGGAGGCGCGGAAGGCGCTGGCGGAGAGCAAGGCGCGGCTGCGCCTGGCGATCCGGCCGGCGCCGATTTCGCTGTGCAACCGCGACCGTGAGCTGCGCCTGACCTGGCTGTGCAAGGGCGAAAGCGCCCAGACCCCGGCGTCGCTGCTCGGGTTGACGCCGGAAGACCTGTACCAGCCTGAGGAAGCCAGCGCGTTGCGGGAATTCTACCGGCCGGTGCTGGAGCGGGGCGAGAGCGCCCATCGCCTGCTGCGTTTCACCGATCCCGACAACGGCTGCGATCGCTGGGTGGAGCTCTACGCCCAGCCGCTGCGTGACGACGGCGGCGAGGTGATCGGCACCAGCTGCGCGGGCTACGACGTCAGCGACCTGGTGCGCACCCGGGAGGCCCTGGCCGAGCGCGAGTCGCTGCTAGAGCTGGCGATGGCCACCGCCCGCATGGGCGAGTGGGAGTACGACCTGAAAACCCGGACGCTGCGGCATTCGCGCAATCTGGCGCGCCTGTACGAATTGCCGGAGAACGCCACCGAGACGCCGTTGCGGGATCTTCTGGCTAGGCTGCACCCCGACGACGTCGCCGGCTATTGCGCCGTCTTCCAGCAGGCGCTACGGGACGGCTCGCCCACGGTCTACGCCGAGGCCCGTACCGTGCTCGCCAGTGGCGAGGAGCGCTGGATCGCCAGCTACGGCTTGATCCAGCCCGCCGACGGCCGCCGGCCGCGGCGGATGTTCGGCGTGGCGCTGGACGTGACCGATCAGAAACGGGAAACGCGCCAGCTGGCTCAGCGCAACCACGAGCTGGAGCGTTTCGCCCAGCTGGTGGCGCACGATCTGCGCAGCCCCTTGATGACCGTGCAGGGGTTCGGCAGCCGGGTGCTGCGCTCGGCGCGGGAGCGACTGGCCGAGACCGAGTTGAGCTGGTTTGAGTCCATGCTCGGGGCCTGCCGGCAGATGGGCGAGATCATCGACGGTCTGCTCAATTTCGCGTTGGCGGCCCACGGCGAAACGCCGCATGTCCCGGTGGATCTGCAGCAAGTGGTGGCGCAGGTGCTGGAGCGGCTGGAGGGGACGATCAGCGCGGTGCGCGCCGAGGTCAATTGCGGCCCGCTGCCGCGGGTGCGCGGTCAGCCGGTGCTGCTGACCCAGGCGCTGCAGAACCTGATCAGCAACGCCCTCAAGTTCCACGACGGCCGCGCGCCGCGGGTCGACATCAACGCTTGGCCGGACAAGGACGGCTGGGTGATCGAGGTGCGCGACAACGGCATCGGAATTCCCCCCGAGCATCAGCCGCAGCTGTTCGCGGCGTTCGCCCGCGCCCACGCCGATCGTGGCTATCCGGGGATCGGCCTGGGGCTGGCGTTCGTCAAGAGTGTGTTGGAGCGGCACGGCGGCCGCATCTGGGTGGAGTCGAAGGTCGGCGAGGGCGCCAGCTTCCGCTTCTGGCTGCCCGCCGCCGAGCCGGTTCAGGAGACGGCCAGCGAGCCGGTCAGCGACGCCCGCTGCGACAGCTCGATCCAGTTGCCGTCCGGGTCGCGCACGAAGGACACGCGCGCCGTCTGACCCATGGTCACCGGCGCGCGGCCTTCCCGAGCGCCGCCGGCCAGAGCGTCCTGGTGCTCACGGTCGACCTGGAACACCTGAATGGTGAAATAGCGGTAGCCGCTGCCCTGCAGCGCCGCATCGCTCGGCGCCGAGGCGTCCTGCTCCAGCAGCAGCACGCTGTCGCCGCACAGGAACGCCGGCTCGTCGCTATCAGGCAGCCGGTCCAGCCCCAGCGCTTCGCCGAAGAAGCGGCAGTGCGCGGCCAGGTCGCGCACTGCCAGCCGCAGGCCGATGCGATGCACCCCCAGGCTGCCCGGCGGCAGCAGGCAAACGGCGTTGCCGTCCGGATCGACCAGCCGCCGCGGCGCGCTCAGCCCGTCGCGCGCGATCAGCAGCTCGCGGTAGCCGCTGGGCTCGCAATCGGGCAGCGGATCGCGGGCGTGGTTGATCTTCAGCACCGAGCCGAGCAGCTCATGGCGATGCTGGCGCACGCCGCCGCCCAGGGGCAGCATGTGGTCGAAGGGCAGCCCGACCTCCTGCTGCCAGAAGGCCAGCATGGGTTCGAGCCGGTTGGTGAACAGTCCGATATCGATGCGTGGTTTTGCGAGTTTCATCGCCGAAGCAGAGCATTGTCGGGGCGGCGCTGTCAACGCGCCCTGTGCGCCGGCGCCGCGACCGGCTAACCTTAGGCGGTCTCGCCCACTGCCAGGAGTCGCGCGTGCGTACGCTCAAGCTGGATATCGTCTCCGACGTGGTCTGTCCATGGTGCGTAATCGGCTTCAAGCGGCTGCAGCTGGCGATGCGCGAACTGGCGGGCGAGCTGCGCTTCGAGCTGGACTGGCACCCGTTCGAGCTCAACCCGCACATGCCGCCGGAAGGCGAGGACGCCGCCGAGCACCTGATCCGCAAGTACGGCATGTCCGCCGAGCAGGTGCAGCAGAACGGCGAGCACATCGCCGCCATCGGCCGCCAGCTCGGCTTCACGTTCCGGATGGCGCCGGGGCGCAGGATCTACAACACCTTCGCCGCCCATCGCGTGCTGTATTGGGCCCGCGCCCAGGGCAGGCAGACCGAGCTGAGCTTGGCGCTGTTCCGCGCCTATTTCAGCGACGGCCTCAACCCATCCGACCCGGCGGTGCTGCGCCGGGAAGCGGAGGCGGTGGGGCTGGACGGCGAGGAGGTGAGCGCGATCGTCGCCGAGGACCGCTACGCCCAGGAGGTGCGGGCCGAGGAGGAGCGCTATACCTCGGCCGGCATCCATGCCGTGCCGGCCTACATCGTCGATAGCCAGTACCTGATCTCCGGCGCCCAGGAGCCGGCGACCTTCGTCAAGGCCTTCCGTCATATCGCCGAGTTGCGCTGAGGGTCGAGCATGCGACCGCCGTATGACATCGACCGAGCCAGCGCCGAGCTGGCTCAAGCCGATCCGCGGTTGGGCGAGCTGATCGCGCGGGTCGGCCCCTGCCGGCTAACGCTGCGCGACATGCACAGCCCTTTCCTGGGATTGCTGCGGGCGATCGTCTATCAGCAGCTCACCGGCAAGGCCGCCGCGACCATCTACGACCGGCTCTGCGGCTTGTTCGAGGGCGGCGAGCCTGAGCCGCGGGCGCTGCTCGCCCTGCCGCTGGAGCGGCTGCGGGCGGTCGGGTTATCGGGGGCGAAGGCCGCCGCGGCCTACGATCTGGCCGAGAAGACTCTCGCCGGCGTGGTGCCCCCGCGCGAGGCGCTGACGCGGATGGCGGACGAGGAGATCATCGAGCGGCTGGTGCAGGTGCGCGGCATCGGGCGTTGGACGGTGGAGATGCTGCTGATCTTCAACCTCGGTCGGGCCGACGTGCTGCCGGTCGGTGATCTGGGCGTGCGCCGGGGCGTGATGCGGATCTACCGGCTGGCCGCCATGCCGACCCCGACGGAGGTGCGCCGCTATGGCGAGCCTTGGGCGCCTTACCGCTCGGTGGCCAGCTGGTACCTGTGGCGGGCCGCCGAGCAGGCGTGACCGCGCGACTGGCGAGGAGGAGCCGCATGAGGAGGACTACCCCGGACAGCGACAAACTGGATCGCGTCGTCGCCGAGGCTCAGGCGAACCGCCTGCGGCGCGAGCGCGGTTACCGCGAGCAGGCGCTCAAGCTCTATCCCTGGGTTTGCGGCCGCTGCGGGCGCGAGTTCGACCGCAGCAACGTGCACGAACTCACCGTCCATCACCGCGACCACGATCACGACAACAACCCCCCGGATGGCTCCAACTGGGAGCTGCTTTGTCTCTACTGCCACGACTACGAGCACCAGAAATACGGCGAGGCGGTTCGCTACGGCGTGCCGGCCGACCAGGGCGGCAAGCGGCCCGCGGCCGGCTACAAGGCGTTCAGCGGCCTGGCCGAGCTGCTCAAGGCCAAGGGCGGGAAAGCGTAGCCGCCCCGGCGGAGCCGGGGTTTTGAATCGGCCGCCGCCGGCCAAAGATAAGGAAGTCAGGGTGAGCTGGTACGAGGTGCGCCGATGAACCGCACGATCGGCTTTGCACTGCTGTTGGCGGCCACTTCCGCGTTCGCGCAGCAGGCGGATCCGGGGGCGCAGCCTGCCGCCGAGTCCGCTGCCCCGACGGAAGGCGCAGCGCCCGATCAACAGGCCGAACAGCGGCCGGCGGACGACCAGTCGATCGTCGAGCGGCCCCAGGAGGCGCCGCCGACCGCGGATGACACCGCGCCCGGCGGCGATGTGCTGATGCGCGAGGAGGCGGGGGCGCTGGGCGATCGTTTCGGTCAGCTCGACGCCAACCAGGACGGCGTGATCACGCAGGAGGAGCGGGCCGCCGGCCAGGTCAGCTCCGCCGACCAGCTGTTGCAGGCGCCCGCCGGCGCCGTGCCCACTACTAGCGTGGCCGGGGGCGATACCGGTATCGCCACGCTCGGCCGGCAGGTGCCCAGCACCAGCGTTCCTGGCGGCGACGTCGGCAGACCGCCGAGCGCGGACGAGCCGTCGACCAGCATTCCCGGCGGCGATGTCGGGCGGGAGCGGTAAGGTCGGCTCCCGGCCGATCGCGAAAGCGGCATGATCGCCCCCATCTCGGTAGTGGATGGTCGCTGCCGTCGGCGAGGCTGGGCACGATCGGTCTCCACCTGTGGGCGGGCGGCCCTGACCGCATAAGGAGTGCGACATGTCACAGCAGGACTCTGCCGGGCCTTTCGAAAAGGGCCGCTACAAGGAGACGTGCGGCGCCTGCGGCGCGATCTTCGAGGTGATCGTCCTGGGCGGGCGTATGGCCAAGACCTCGCGGGAGGAGCGGGAGGATTACGCATGCCCGGAATGCGGGCACACCTACCATTGCCGGGGAACCGCGCCGCCCCGTGTGACCTTGCTGTCGGGGCGGACCGACGGCGGCACTTCGGTCAGCTGACCGCCGTTTTCAGCCACGCCCGCTCGATCGCGACCGTCACGCGCTCGTCAGCCAGCCAGACCTGGCCGTCCTGACTGGTGCAGCTCAAGCGCATGCTACGCTGGGCCAGGCCCGTCAGCGCCTGGACGCTGGGCGCCGGCAGGTTGACCACGGTCAGATTGTCCAAGCCAGCCAGACGGTCGCCGGTTTGCCGCCACCAGATCTCGGCGGCGCGTCCGGCGTAACTGTAGACGTACACGCGCCGTGCCCGGCCGCAGGCGCGGCGGATGGCTTTCTCGTCGGGTTGACCGACGTCTATCCATAGCTCGATCACTCCGGTCAGGTCCTTCTGCCACAGGGCCGGCTCGTCGTCGACGCACAATCCCCGCCCGAAGCTCAGGCGCTCGTGGGCGTGCAGCGCGAAAGCGAGCAGGCGCACCATCAGGCGCTCGTCGTTCTCGGAAGGATGGCGGGCCAGGGTCAGCGCGTGGCTGTGGTAGTACTGCCGATCCAGGTCGGCGATGGTCAGCTCGGCTTTGTAGATGGTCGATTTGAGGGCCATGGCGCTGTCCGTTGCCTCGGCGAGGTCCGCAGCATACACGCCGGCGGCGGGGCAAGAAAAAACCCGAGGCCGTCATCGGCCTCGGGTTTTCGCGATGCGGGCCCGGCCGAGCGCCGGGCGACTGGCTATCGCTTACCAGCGGGCGCCGCCGCGCGGGCCGGCCGGCTTGCGGTCTTCCGCTTCGTTGATGCGCAGGCTGCGGCCGCCGAGCTGCTTGCCGTTCAGGGCTTGGATGGCAGTGTCGGCATCCTGGGCGGCCATCTTCACGAAACCGAAGCCGCGGGGACGGCCGGTGTCGCGATCGGTCATCAGGCGCACCGACTCGACGTCGCCATAGGCGGCGAACAGGTCGCGGACCTCGTCTTCGGTGGCGGTGAAGGGCAGGTTGCCGACGTAAATGGACTTCATGTGCTCTAGTTCACTCGATAAGAATGGCGGTTCCGATCCGTTCGGATCGCCATATGGGTCATGTTGACGCACCCGGCATGCGCGCATCCGAAGAACGGCATGACCGGAAAGCGCCGGTGCGGTCGAAACCTGTCTTGTTCGGGAATCCGGAGGGCTTGAGGCGGAACCGCCTGGGACCGAGAGGGATTGCAGAAGTGGAAAGGAAACGAACCTGGGACGCACAATACGCCTTCGCGCCGGCGAATGCAACCGCCATGTCGCGGCGAGGCGCGTTGTCCCCTCCCGATCGCGGGAGGGGGATGCTCGACGGCGGTCGCTACAGCAGCGGCCGCACCGCCGCCGCGGCGGCGATCGCCTTGGCCTTGGCCTGCTCCAGATCGTCGCCCAGCGCCAGCGCCACGCCCATGCGGCGCTCGCCCTTCACCTCCGGCTTGCCGAACAGGCGCAGCTGGGTGTCCGGCGCCGCCAGGGCCTGATCGAGGCCGGCGAAGCGCACGCTCTGCGATTCGCCCTCGACCAGGATCACCGCCGAGGCGGCCGGACCGCGCTGACGGATGTTGGGGATCGGCAAGCCGAGGATGGCGCGGGCGTGCAGCGCGAACTCCGACAGATCCTGGGAGATGAGCGTGACCATGCCGGTGTCGTGCGGGCGTGGCGAGACCTCGCTGAAGTACACCGTATCGCCCTTGACGAAGCACTCCACGCCGAACAGGCCGTAGCCGCCCAGCGCTTCAGTGATGGCGCCGGCGATGCGCCGCGCCTCATGCAGGGCTGCCTCGGACATCGGCTGCGGCTGCCAGGATTCACGGTAGTCGCCGCGCTCCTGGCGGTGGCCGATCGGCGCGCAGAAGTGGGTGCCGTCCACCGCACGCACCGTCAGTAGGGTGATCTCGTAGTCGAACTCGACGAAGCCCTCGACGATGACCTTGCCGCCGCCGGCGCGGCCGCCTTCCTGGGCGTAGCGCCAGGCGCGCTCCAGTTCGTCGTCGCGGCGCACGATGCTCTGGCCCTTGCCCGAGGAGCTCATCACCGGCTTGACCACGCACGGCAGGCCCAGCTCGGCGACCGCGGCGCGGAACTCCTGCTCGTCGGCGGCGAAGCGGTAGGGCGAGGTCAGCAGCCCCAGCTCCTCGGCCGCCAGTCGGCGGATGCCTTCGCGGTTCATGGTCAGGTGAGCGGCACGAGCGGTGGGGATTACCCGGTAGCCTTCCGCCTCCAGCTCCAACAGGGTGGCGGTGGCGATGGCTTCGACCTCAGGCACGATCAGATCGGGCCGCTCCTGCTCGACCACCCGGCGCAGCGCTTGCGGGTCGAGCATCGAAATGACGTGCGCGCGGTGCGCGACCTGCATCGCCGGCGCGTTCGGGTAGCGATCCACCGCGATCACCTCCACGCCCAAGCGCTGCAGCTCGATCACCAGCTCCTTGCCCAGTTCGCCCGAGCCCAGCAACAAGACCTTGCGGGCGGTCGGGGACAGCGGCGTTCCGATCGTGACCATGGTCGTCTCCTGAATGGTTCGGCTATCAATTCTAGCCCGGATGCGGCGCGCGCCGCGCCGTGTTCACGGGCCCGCGCGCTCGCCCAGGTAGAGGTTGACCGAACGGAACTCGTCGAATTCGTCGAGATCGGGCCAGGTGCTGCTGCGTGCCCGGTCGATCCAGCGATAGCCGGCGACGCTGAAGTCCTTCACCCGCGAATCGGCCACCAGCACCCGCGGCGCGCGCCGTAGGAAGCGCGGCAGCCAGTCCAGGTTGGCGCGGTCGTAGAGCACGTCGGCCACCAGGATCAGGTCGACCTCGGCATCGACCTGGTGGTAATCGGCCGCCAGTTCCACCGTCACGTCGTTGAGCGCGGCGTTATGGCGAGTGGCCAGCAGCGCGTCGGGGTCGAGGTCGCAGGCGATCACGCGCGCGGCGCCGGCCCTGGCGGCGGCGATGGCCGCCACACCCGAGCCGCAGCCGAAGTCGAGCACGATGCGCCCGCGCACCAGTTCCGGCCGGTCCAGCAGATGGCGCGCCAGCACTTGGCCGCTCGCCCAGCAGAACGCCCAGTAGGCGGGATACTCCAGTACCGCGCTGACCTCCTCGGGAGTGAGCGCGGCGTTGGAGAAGTCGGCGTTGAGCAGATACAGCTCCAGCTCCGGCACGTCCGGCAGGCGCGTTCTTTCGGCGCGCGCGGCGCGCAGCACGCGGCGCAGGCGGGCGGTGAGCTCGGGATGGCAGTCGGTCGGCGGGGAAACGGTGGCGTTATTCATGGCCGGCGCATGATAGCGCAGCGCCGTCCGACGCAAGCAACCGGGAAGCGGGCCCGGGCCACGGCAGCCGCGACCCGGGCCAGGACGTCATTGGATGGTCTTGACGACCTCGTTGGAGTATCCGCTGCGCTGGCCGTTGCCGTCCTCGGCCTGCACCGCGAAGTACCAGGAAGCGGTGCCGAGATCCCCCACCGTATAGGTGCAGGTCATGATCTCGCCGCAGCTGTCCTGCACGCCGGAGGCGACGCAGCTGACCTTGCCGGCCTCGACGTTGACGCTGCCGTCGTACACGCCGGAAGCCAGGCCGTAGCTGATCACATAGGACGTCACGTCGCCGAGGCAGGTGCCGTCGGTGCGCGTGTTCGGCGCCTCCCAGATGAGCGTGGCGGACCGCTCCGCCGGCAGATCGGGCTGCCCCGGCTTCTGCGGCGGTCGCTGCGGATTCGGGTTGGAGCCGGTGCCCGGATTGGGTGTAGGCGCCGGATCGTTCGGCAGCCCGACCGGCGGGTTGTTGCCGACCGTACCGATATCGTCGCCGCTGCCGCCACCACCGCCGCCGCAGGCCGAAAGGACCGCGCTCAGGGAGAGCGCCACCAAGACGTTACGCAGACTCGCTTTCACCATGTACCGTTCGTTCTTGCTGTCCGGTATCCCATCCGGTGTTCAAGCTGAAAGTCCCGGGCGCAGGGGTCGCACTACGGCCTCCTTCCGCACGCGGCCTGTCGGACCGCCCGGGTAAGTGAGCATCACGGTAGGGAGGGGAGGGGCGCGGAACTGCGCGCCGCTTCACCATTCGGCGCACTGTCTACGATAGGCGACGCCGTTTTGCGCGGTCGGTCGGGCAGGGTTGCGATCGGGGTCTCGTACCGGCCGGAACAGGGTCACGCTCGCGGCGCCCGCCGTCAGCGGCGGGCGCCGTCGCCGGGCGGTCAGCTGGCCCGCTGCCCTTCCTGGACGTTCGCCGCCGCCGTCGGGCGGGAGAAGCGGCGGATGCGGTTAGTCAGATAGACGCCCACGCTGAGCCCCGCGCAGGTGAAGCCGAAGGCGGCGCGGAAATCGCCGGTCCATTCGATCAGCCAGCCGGCCACGGCCGGGCCGATCAGCTGACCGCCGGCGAAGAACAGCGTGACGAAGCTGAAGGCGATCGGCACGTAGCGCGGCGCCACCTGCTCGGTGCCGGCCGCCTGGATCATGGTGAACATGCCGCTCACCGAGCAGCCCATGAGCAGATAGTGCAGCACGAAAGCCGGCAGGGACTGGGTGAGCAGCGGCAGCGCCACGCCGATGGTGACCAGGCTCATGGCCAGCATCAAGGCGCTGCCGCGGCCGATCCGGTCGGACAGCAGGCCCCACAGCGGACCGGCGCCGATCGACATGAGGCCGGTTAGGGCCACCAGCCGGCCGGCGATGGCGGCCGGGTGGCCGCTCTCGATCATGAAGCTCACCATGAACACGCCCTGGATGATGTAGCTCAGACCGACGATGCCGTAGACCGCGCCGACGGTGATCAACCGGGGATTGCGGTAGATGGCCCATTTTTCCGCGGCGCTCGGCCGCTGGCCCGGCGCGCTCGAAGTTTGCGGCGGGTTGCGCACGAACACCACCACCATGGTCCACACCAGCGCCGCGGTGGCGGCGAACACCGCCCAGGTCGCGCGCCAGCCGCTGCCGCCGAACAGGCCGTTGAGCCAGGGCACCAGCAGGCCGCTGGTGAGCATCCCCAGGCCCACGCCGCTGGACAGGAAGCCGATCACCAGGCCGCGCCGGGTCGGGAACCAGGTGGCGAGCAGCGACACCATCGGCGCGTAGCTGAAGGCGGTGCCGACGCCGAGCAGCGCCATGAACAGCATGGCCGACAGATAGCCGGTGCTCAGCGCCAGCCCCACGAAGCCGAGGCCCACCGCGCCGACGCCCAGCATCACCGTGTTGCGCGGGCCGATGCGCGCGGCGCTCATGCCGCCGAGCAGCACGCAGCTGACGTAGCCGATGGCGGTGATGGTGCCGAGCAGCCCGGCCTGCCGATAGTCGAGTCCGAGATCCTGGCGCATGGCCGGCAGGATCAGCCCGTAGGCGAGGCGGGCGAACACGATCACCGTCAAGGTGACCAGCATGCCGGTCAGGACCATGAGGCCGTTGCGAATCGCCGTAGTCCGCCCCGTCATCGGTGAACCTCTCGGCGTTGGTGAAACACAGGATTCAAAGCTCTCTCCTCCGTCTTCCTTGGGCGGGGAGAGCCCGGCGTCCCGGGGCCCCGCCTGGGCGCACAGTTTTTCATGTTTTCACTATTTATTAGTAGTGGTAAGTATTCCCGGCCGGTCCAGGCGGCAGAGCCCGCAATGGAGGGTTGCGCCGGGCCGAGAGATGGTCTAATAACTGCACAAAAAATAATGAAATTATCGAGGGGGAAACATGGTGTTCATGCCTTGGAGCGAGGAATACCGAATAGGCATTGCCGCCATCGACGAGCAGCATCGTTGGCTGGTGGACAATACCAACCGCCTGCACGACGAACTCACCAAACCCGATCCTGACCGCGCCAGCATCGGCGAGATCCTCGAAGGCCTGGTCGACTACGCCTTCAATCACTTCATCGTCGAGGAAGAGCTGTTCAAGCGCTTCGACTATCCGGACGAGCAGGCGCACCTGGCCGAGCACAACGGCTTCACCACCAAAGCCACCGAGTTGCTGGAGCGGTTCGAGAACGGCGAATCGGTGTCGACCCAGGCGCTGGAGTTTTTAAAGAACTGGCTGATTCATCACATTCTCGAGGTGGACAAGGCCTACGTACCTTTCATGCGCGAGAAAGGCATCGTATGAGCGGCCTCGGCACGATCGAGACTCGCGGCCATTCCGGTCGGAACCCGACCGGGGGCAGCTCCTGACGCTATATTCTTCGCTCACGGCCAGGACGGCGCACGCGCTTTTCCCGCCGTGAGCGTTTCCGGACTTTACCCGCCCCGCGATGGTGTAAGCGCCATCCCCATCGCGCCCACCGGCGCGTCTACTTCCCGTCATCGGCGGAAAGCCGCGGGACCGTGATCGGCCCATGCCGTTACCGTGTTCTAGGGTGGCTCCGCGCCGGTGCGCGGGCGGTGCGAAATTTTTTCGTCCGCTAGGCGAAAAAGGGTAGCGGCGACCCCAAGACTTCGAGTACTACTAAGGGATGCGGGCTGACGTTAGCGTTAGCGTCAGCATCCGCAGGAGCGGCCACCAAAGGCCGCCAACTATAAAAGCTAGGAGGAGACCTCAAACGATGACCAACAAGCCCGTCATCAAACGGCTGGCCGTGTCCGCGCTCGCCGCTGCTGCGTCGCTGATGGCTGTCGGCGCGCAGGCTCAAGACACCATCAAGATCGCCTACATCGAACCGCTGTCCGGTCCGTTCGCCAACGTCGGCGACGCCGGTCTGAAGCATTTCCGCTACATGGCCGATCGCATCAACGCCAGCGGCGGGGTGCTCGGCAAGAAGATCGAAATCGTGCCCTTCGACAACAAGGGCAGCCCGCAGGAATCGCTGGTGGTGCTGCGCCAGGTGATCGACCAGGGCATCAACTACATCACCCAGGGTAACGGCTCGCACGTGGCGCACGCCCTGGTGGATGCCGTCGACAAGCACAACAGCCGCAACCGCGACAACCGCGTGCTGTATCTCAACTACGCGGCGGTCGATCCCGAGCTGACCAATAACAAGTGCAGCTTCTGGCACTTCCGCTTCGACGCCAACGCCGAGATGAAGCTCGCTGCCATCACCGACTACATGGTGCAGCAGGAGAACATCAAGAACGTCTACCTGATCAACATGGACTACGCCCATGGCCATCAGGTGTCGAGCATCACCAAGCGGATGCTGGCCGAGAAGAAGCCGGACATTAAGATCGCCGGCGACGTGTTCCACCCGATCGGCAAGGTCAAGGACTTCTCGCCGTACGTCATGCAGATCAAGGCCTCGGGCGCCGAGACCGTGGTCACCGGCAACTGGGGCAACGACCTGTCGCTGCTGGTCAAGGCCGGCTCCGACGCGGGTCTGAAAGTGGCCTACCACAGCTTCTACGCCGGCGGCCTGGGCACGCCGAGCGCGATCGGCGCGGCCGGTGAGGGCCTGGTGCACCAGATCACCGAGTGGCACCTCGACCTGCCGACCGAGAAGAACCTGCCGGAGATGGAGGACTTCGCCCAGGTCTACGCGCAGAAGTACGACAAGCTGGGCTGGTACTACGGCCGGATCAAGACCCAGATGGAGATGCTGGTGGAGGCCATGAAGAAGGCCAATTCCACCGATCCGCTCAAGGTCGCTCTGGCCCTGGAGAGCATGGAGTACCAGACGCCGTTCGGCCCGGCGATCATGCGCAAGGATGACCACCAGCTGTTGCAGACGCTGTTCATTTCCAAGTTCACCAAGGACGCGAAGCACGACGTCGAGAACACCGGCTTGGGTTTCGTGACCGTGGCCGAGATCCCCGCAGAAAAGACGGCGCTACCCACCACCTGCAACATGAAACGGCCGCAATAGCGCGCCGTTGAGCGAGACGACACCGCCCGCGGAACCGGTTGCGGCTTACGGATAACGCGCCGACGCCGGACCCCGGGCGGGGTCGGTTGACTGGCCTTTGTGGTTTAGGCCTTGCGGGGAGCGCATTTCGCATGCTCGAACTTATTACATTTTCAATAATAAACGGCGTCCTGTACGGCATGCTGTTGTTCATGCTGTCCAGCGGATTGACGCTTATTTTCAGCATGATGGGCGTGCTCAATTTCGCGCACGCCAGCTTCTATATGCTGGGGGCGTATTTCGCTTACCAGATCAGTACCTTTATCGGCTTCTGGCCGGCTCTATTCCTGGCGCCGCTCGGGGTGGCGGTGCTCGGCGCGCTGGTCGAGCGTTACGGCCTGAGGCACGTGCACAAGCACGGCCACGTGGCCGAGCTGCTGTTCACCTTCGGTCTGGTGTACGTGATCGAAGAGCTGGTGCACATGATCTGGGGGCGTATGCCGGTGGATTACCGGATACCCGACGCCCTCAATTTCACGTTGTTCACCTTGTTCAACACCAGCTTCCCGGCCTACCGCGGCTTCATGCTGTTGGTGGCGCTGGTGATGTTCGCCAGCATCTATCTGATCCTGCGCAAGACCCGCATCGGCATGATCGTGCAGGCCTCGCTGTCCTATCCGGAAATGGTGGGCGCGCTGGGCCATAACGTGCCGCGGGTGTTCATGGGCGTGTTCGCCTTCGGTACCGGGCTGGCCGGTCTGGCGGGCGTGATCGCCGGCAATTACTTCATCACCGAGCCGGGCATGGCCTGGGCGATGGGCCCGATCGTGTTCGTGGTGGTGGTGTTCGGCGGACTCGGTTCGCTGCCGGGCGCGCTGATCGGCTCGCTGATCATCGGCATCGTGCAGACCGTCTCGGTGGCGATGCCGTACTCCCTGGCCGATGCCTTGCGCGCCTTCGGCGTCGAGCTGACCCGCGAGGCAGCCCTGGCCGACCTGTGGTTCCTCGAACTCTCGCGGGTTGCGCCCATCCTGCCGTATCTGCTGCTGGTGCTGATGCTGATCTTCCGGCCGCGTGGACTGATGGGGACTCGTGAATCATGAAACAGCAGTTCGTCAACAATGCGGCCTCGAGCGTGCCGCGAGTTCGCTTCGGTTCTTGGGGCGGCTATCTGCCTTGGATCATTGCCATCATCGTGGTGGCGGTCCTGCCGCTGATTCTCAAGTCCAGCCATTCGGTGTCGATGCTCAGCCAGATGGGCATCGCCATCGTGTTCGCGCTGTCCTACAACATGCTGCTCGGCCAAGGCGGCATGCTGTCGTTCGGTCATGCGGTGTACTTCGGCCTGGGCGGTTTCTTCGCCATCCATGCCTTGAACATGGTCGGCGACGGGAGGCTGAGCATTCCGCTGGAGCTGATCCCGCTGGTCGGCGCGCTGGGCGGCCTGCTGTTCGCCATTCCGTTCGGCTGGGTTTCCACCAAGCGCTCCGGCACCAGCTTCGCCATGATCTCGCTCGGCCTGGGCGAGCTGGTGGCGGCCAGTTCGCTGATGTTCACCGGCTTCTTCGGTGGTGAGGGCGGTATCTCGGGTAACCGGGTCACCGACATCACGCTGTTGCCCTACAGCTACGGTCCGGCGATCGAGGTGTACTACCTGATCGCGGCCTGGGCGGTGATCAGCGCGGCGCTGATGTATCTGCTCACGCAGACGCCGCTCGGGCGGATGGCCAACGCGGTACGCGACAACCCGGAGCGGGCCGAGTTCGTCGGCTATAACCCGCGGCTGGTGCGCTTCTTCCAGTTCTCGCTGGCGGGCCTGTTCGCCGGCGTGGCCGGCGGCTTGTACGCCATCAGCTATGAGCTGCTGACCGCCGAGAACCTGGGCGCGGTCGCTTCCGGCACGGTGCTGCTCGCTACCTTCATCGGCGGCGTCGGCTACTTCTTCGGGCCGATCCTGGGCGCGATGCTGATCACCTATCTGCAGACCACCCTCAGCACCTTCAGCGAGGCGTGGATCCTGTATTTCGGTCTGATCTTCGTGTTCATCGTCATGTTCGCCCCGCAAGGGCTGGCCGGCATCATCATGTTGCACCGGCCGGCCTGGAAGGCCGGCCTCATGTCGCGCCTGCTGCCGTCGTACGCGCTGGCGGTAATCCCCGTGCTGCTGTTCCTGGGCGGCGTGGTCGCGCTGATCGAGATGGGCTACCACTTCCGCACTAACTACGATCCCAGCGAGCCGATGGGGTTGTTCGGCATGAAGGTGGTGGTCACGCAGGTCATGCCTTGGATCGTGGCGGTAGCGGTGACCCTGGTCGGCGCCGTGCTCTGTCGCCTGAGCTTCCGTCGCATTAACGCGGCCTGGGCCGATGTCGATGCGATTCTCGCGGGGGAAAAACGATGACCGCTATTGCGCTGAAACTGACCGACGTCAACAAGAGCTTCGGCGCGGCCCACATCATCCGCGGGGTCAACCTGGAGATCCGCAAGGGTGAGCGCCACGCCATCATCGGCCCCAACGGGGCCGGCAAGTCGACGCTGTTCAACCTGATCAGCGGCCGCTTCGGCCTGAGCTCCGGGACCATCGAGCTGCACGGCAAGCCCATCAACGGCTTGCCGGCCTACGAGATCAACCGCCTGGGTCTGAGCCGCAGCTTCCAGGTCACCAACCTGTTCCATCGGATGACGGTGATCGAGAACCTGCGTTGCGCCCTGCTGTGGTCGATGGGCTACCGCTACTCGTTCTGGCACCTGGTGCCGCGGCAGAAGCGGCTGAACGAGGAAGCCGAGCGGCTGCTGGAGAAGATCCGGCTCACCGCCCGGCGCGACGTGCCGGCCAGCCTGCTGTCCTACGCCGAGCAGCGGGCGCTGGAGATCGGCGCCACCATCGCCGGCGGCGCCGACGTGATCCTGCTCGACGAGCCCACCGCCGGCATGAGCGCCACCGAGACCGAACAGGCGGTGGAGCTCATCCGCGAGGTCACCGAGGACAAGACGCTGGTGATGGTCGAACACGACATGAGCGTGGTGTTCGGCCTGGCCGACCGGGTGTCGGTGCTGGTCTACGGTCAGATCCTCGCCACCGACACGCCCGAGGGCATTCGCAACAACCGGGCCGTGCAAGAGGCCTATCTCGGGACCACGGAGGCGGCGTGATGCTGGAAGTACAGAACCTGCATGCCTACTACGGCAAGAGCCACATCCTGCAGGGCGTGGACATGTACGTCCGCGAGGGCGAGATCGTCAGCCTCCTGGGCCGCAACGGCGTGGGCCGCTCGACCACCTGCAAGGCCATCATGGGTCTGGTGCCGCCGCACGGCACGGTGCGTTATAAGGGCCAGGACATCGCTGGCTTGCCGCCCTACAAGATCGCCCACCTCGGGCTCGGTTACGTGCCCGAGGACCGGCAGATCTTCCCCGGCCTGACCGTGCGCCAGAACCTGGAGCTCGGTCAGAAGCGCAAGGGCGTGAGCGGGCGCTGGACCATCGAGGACGCCTACCAGCTGTTCCCGCGCCTGCGGGAGCGGGCCGACACCCCGGCCGAGGTGCTGTCCGGCGGCGAGCAGCAGATGCTCACCATGTGCCGCACCCTGATGGGCGACCCGGATCTGATCATGATCGACGAGCCCACCGAAGGCGTGGCGCCGAAGATCGTCGAGCAGATGGGCGCGTTCTTCCAGGAGGTGGCCCAGCGCGGCGTGTCGATCCTGCTCATCGAGCAGAAGCTGGCGATCGCGCTGCGGATCTCGCAGCGCGTGTACGTCATGGGCCATGGCCGGATCGTGTTCGAGGGCACGCCCGAGGACCTGCAGAGCAACGAAACGGTCCGCAAGGAGTGGCTCGAGGTCTAGCCATCCATCCCGGCCGGCGCCGCGGCGCCGGCCGGTTCACCGAAAAATAACCATCAAGCGTTACCCGCGTGGGGCGGCACGTTCGCTCCCGGCGATCCAGGCCGTTCGCTGCGCGGGGCCAGGAGAGAGCCGAACGAGATGAACGCTGAACCCAATGTCTTGTGGACTCCCAGTCCGGAGCGCATCGCCAACAGCCGCATCCGGCACTACATGGATTGGTTGGAGCGGGAGAAGGGTCTGCGCTTCGACCATTACAACGCGCTGTGGCAGTGGTCGGTGGACCGCCTCGAGGACTTCTGGGAGTCGATCTGGCAGTACTTCGACATCCGTCACTCCGCGCCCTACCAGCGGGTGCTGGACGGCTACCGGATGCCCGGCGCCAAATGGTTCGAGGGCAGCCGGCTCAATCTGGCGGAGCAGATGTTCCGCTTCCATCAGGACCAGCCGGACCGTCCGGCGATCATCGCCCGCTCCGAAGTGCGGCCGCTGACCACCCTGAGCTGGGGCGAGCTGCGCCGGCAGGTGGCGTCGTTCGCGCACGCGCTGCGGTCGATGGGGGTGGGGCCGGGCGACCGGGTGGTGGCCTATCTGCCCAACATTCCCGAGACCGTCGTGGCGTTCTTCGCCTGCGCCAGCATCGGCGCGATTTGGTCGAGCTGCTCGCCCGACATGGGCAGCCGCAGCGTGCTCGACCGCTTCCGCCAGATCGACCCGAAGGTGATGCTGGCGGTTGACGGCTACCGCTACGGCGGCAAGGACTTCGACCGGCGTGAGGTGGTGGAGGGCATTCGCCAGGCGCTGCCGACCCTGGAACACCTGGTGCTGCTGCCGTACCTCGATCCGCAAGCCACGCTGCCCGGCGCGCGGCGCTGGGACGAGATGCTCGGCCATGAGGCCGAGATGCGCTTCGAGCAGGTGCCGTTCGACCATCCGCTGTGGGTGGTGTACTCCTCCGGCACCACCGGTCTGCCCAAGCCCATCGTCCACGGCCACGGCGGCGCGCTGCTGGAGTCGGTCAAGAACAACGCGCTGCATCTGGACCTGGGGCCGGACGACCATTTCATGTGGTTCACCACCACCGGCTGGATCATGTGGAACGGCCAGATCGGCGGCCTGCTGGTCGGCGCCACCATCTGCCTGTACGACGGCAACCCTGGCTATCCGGATCTCGGCACGCTCTGGCGTTTCGCCGAGGAGAGCGGCATCACCGTGTTCGGCGCCGGCGCCGCCTATTACGGCAACTGCAAGAAGGCCGAGATCGAGCCGGCCAAGATCGCCGACGTCAGCCGCATCCGCACGGTCGGTTCGACCGGCTCGCCGCTGGCGGAGGAGAGCTACGTCTGGATCCAGCAGCAGCTCGGCGACGTGCTGATCGCCTGCATCAGCGGCGGCACCGACGTGGCCGCCAACTTCGTTTGCTCCTGCCCGCTGCTGCCGGTGATCGCCGGCGAGATGCAGTGCCGGGCGCTGGGCGTGGCGGTGTACGCGTTCGACGAGGAAGGGCGGCCGCTGGAGGACGAGGTTGGCGAGCTGGTGGTGACCAAACCGATGCCGTCGATGCCGCTGTACTTCTGGAACGACCACGACGGCAAGCGCTACCGCGAGAGCTACTTCGAGATGTATCCGGGGCTGTGGCGCCACGGCGACTGGCTGCGCATCACCCCGCGCGGCGGCGCGATCATCTACGGCCGCTCCGACACCACCATCAACCGCCACGGCGTGCGCATGGGCACCAGCGAGATCTACCGGGTGGTGGAGGAGTTCCCCGAGGTGCTCGACAGCCTGGTGGTGGACCTGGAGTTCCTGGGGCGGGAGTCGTACATGCCGCTGTTCGTGGTGCTGCGCGAGGGCGTGACGCTGGATCAGGGGCTGATCGACCGCATCTGCGACGCTATTCGCAAGAACCTCTCGGCCCGCCACGTGCCGAACGAGGTGATCGCGGTGCCGGACATCCCGCGCACCCTCACCGGCAAGAAGATGGAGCTGCCGGTGAAGAAGCTGCTGCTGGGCATGTCGCTGGAGAAGGTCGCCAACCCCGACGCCATGGCCAATCCGGCGAGCCTCGACTTCTTCATCGAGTTCGCCCGCCAGCGCGAGGCCGCGACCGCGGCCGGCTGAGGCAGCACGGGTGCGCCGCCCGGCCGCGAATCCGGTCGCGAATGATAAGCGGCGCTTCGCGGTTCGTTTGTTCCCCTCTCCCCCGCGAGGGGAGAGGGGGGTAAAGAAGACGCCGGTGCCGCCTGACTTCGATACTTGGTCGGTTCCATAGGGCGCATTGCGTTTCCGGAACCGCTTGAGCGGACGCCCAGTAAGAACTGGATGCCCGCTTGCGCGGGCATGACGACACCAGCCCGTACGCCTGGCTGCCCGTGCATGGGCATGACGACCGACAGCGCTGTCCGGGATGTGTGCGTACGCGGGCCTACGAGGGGGGACGGAACTCAAGTCCGCGCTGCGATAAGGGCGGCGCAGCGCGCCGCCCCGTGCCGCCGCGGGAGGGCGGGTTCAGGCCGTCGGCGCTTTGGCCTGATAGCGGTCGCGCAGTTCGCGCTTGAGCACCTTGCCGATGGCGCTACGCGGCAGCTCGTCGATCGGCTCGACCGCCGCCAGGCGCTGAGTCTTGCCCAGGCGCTCGTTGGCGAAGGTCAGCACGTCCTCGGGGCCGGCGCCGGCGTCCGGGCGGAACACCACGAACGCCACCGGGGTCTCGCCCCAGCGCTGCGAGGGCACGCCCACCACCGACACGTCGGCCACCGCCGGGTGCTGGCGCACCACCGCTTCCAGATCGCTCGGGTAGATGTTGAACCCGCCCGAGATGATCATGTCCTTCTTGCGGTCGAGCAGCACCAGGAAGCCGTCCTCGTCGAAGCGGCCGATGTCGCCGGTGCGGATGAAGCGCTTGCCCTCCGGCGAGTACCACTCGGCCTCGGCGGTCTTCTGCGGCTGCTTGTGGTAGCCGATCATGATGCCGGGCGAGCTGCCCACCACCTCGCCGATCGCGCCGCGCGGCAGCTCCTTGCCATCGTCGTCGATGATGCGGATGTCGTGACCCGGCGCCGGCTTGCCCACGGTGTGCAGCTTGTCCGGGTACTCGTGCGCGGCGAGGATGCAAGTGCCGCCGCCCTCGGTCATGCCGTACACCTCGATCAGCCCGCCCGGCCAGCGTTTGAGCACCTCGGCCTTGAGCTTGGCCGGGAACGGCGCGCTGGTGCAGAACTTGAACTGGAACGCGCTGAGGTCGTAGCGATCGAACTCGGGGAAGTCCATCAGCCGCTGGTATTGCACCGGCACCAGGATGGTGTGGGTCACCTTGTGGCGCTGCGCCAGCTCCAGATAGCCGCGCACGTCGAACTTCGCCATCAGCACCACCGCCGCGCCCATTGCCATGCTCTGGAAGAAGGTGACCAGCGTGGTGTTGGAGTACAGCGGGGTCGACAGCAGAGTCACCGCGCCCGGGCCGAAGGCGTTGTTGGCGCCGCGCCGCACGTGCATCCAGCGCATGGCGTGGGGCTGGACGATGCCCTTGGGGGTACCGGTAGTGCCGGAGGAGTAGATGATGTTGAACGGCCACTCCGGCCGGATCTCCACCGGCTCCGGCCGGGTGCCGGCCGGTACCAGCCAGGCGCTGAAGGCCTCGCCAGCGTCACTGTCGTCCAACGCCACCCAGGGGCAGGCGATGCGCGCGCGCACCGCCGCGAGCGCCTTGGCGACCGCGCCGTCCACGAAGAACAGCCGGGCGTCGGCGTCGTTGGCCATGGTCGCCAGGCTATCGGCGGTGGCCGACGGCGGCAGCGGCGCCACCACCACGCCAGCGCGCAGGGCGCCGAGGTAGACCGCCGCGTACTCGATCGAGCTGGCGGCGCAGATGGCGATGGCATCACCGGGCTTGAGCCCGGCGCGCTGCAGGGTGGCCGCGATGCGGTCCATGAGCGCGTCCAGCGCGCCGTAGCTGAGCGAGCGGCTGTCCTGCAGCAGGGCGGGCGCGTCCGGCAGCGCCCGGGCGGTGGCGCGGATCATGTCCGGAACGGCCGCGAACGGCCGTTCCAGGAACTCCGCGACGGGGAGGGCGGAAGCGCTCATCACTCGAACTCCCGCTCCTGCCACCACGGATAGAAATCCGGCAGGTCGCGGCTCGGACGCATGGAGAAGCGCGCCGGGCGCTTTTCCAGGAACGCCATAACGCCTTCCTTAACGTCCGCCGACTTGCCCATGTAGGCGATGGTGCGCGAGTCGATCTTGTGGGCTTCCATCGGATGGTCGGCGCCCAGCATCCGCCACATCAGCTGGCGGTTGAGGGTGGTGGACACCGCCGAGGTGTTGTCGGCGATCTCGCGGGCCAGCGCGTAGGCCGCCGGCAGCAGCTCGTCCGGCTCGTGGATGCTGCGGATCAGACCGCCGCGCAGCGCTTCCTCGGCGCTGAACACGCGGCCGGTGTACACCCACTCGGCGGCTTGCTGCACGCCCACCAGGCGCGGCAGGAACCAGCTGGAGCAGGCCTCCATGGTGATGCCGCGGCGGGCGAACACGAAGCCGAACTTGGCCTGGGTGGAGGCGAGGCGGATGTCCATCGGCAACGTCATGGTGACGCCGACGCCCACCGCGGCGCCGTTGAAGGCGGCGATCACCGGCTTCTTGCAGTCGTAGATGCGCAGCGACACGGTGCCGCCGCCGTCGCGCAGATTCTGGTCGAGGTCCGGATCCTTGCGCTTGTCGCGGTTGAAGGTGTCGCCGCCCTTCTCGAGGTCGGCGCCGGCGCAGAACGCCTTGCCGGCGCCGGTGACGACGATCACCCGGACCTCGTCATCGGCGTCGGCGCGGTCGAAAGCCTCGATGAGTTCGCGGCGCATGGTGCCGTTGAAGGCGTTCATGCGCTCGGGGCGGTTGAGGGTGAGGGTGAGGATCTGGTCCTTGACCTCGTATTGCAGGGTCTCAAAGCTCATCGCGGCTCCTCCGAGTTTGTTGCTTGATATGCGATCCGCACGCCCGGGATCGAACGTCGAAGTATAGCCGGCTATCGACCCTGCACGGCTAGTGCCGCTTCAGCGTTTGCCGAGCGAGCAGGTGTTGAAGCCGAACAGCGTGTACAGCGGACAGTTGCCGATCAGGCCGGTGACCAGCGGTACCAGGCCGATCCAGCCCCAGGGCGTTTGCGGCCCGAAGAACACCAGGCTCAGCAGGACGAGTCCGAGCACGACGCGGATGATGCGATCGATGGTTCCGGCGTTACGAGTCATGGAAACACTCCTTGCGACAGGTTTGCGGAGGAATGGCCCGACCTTATGCGTAAGCCGTTGCGGCCGGGCGCACGGTGGTCTGCAGGTGGACGTCGGCGTTGAGGCTGTTGCTGACTAGGCAAGCGCGCTTGGCTTTCCGCAGCACCGCCTCGGCGCGGGCGGCGTCGCTCTGGTCGGCGAGGGTCAGCACCGGGCGCAGCTCGATGCGGGTGAAGCGCACGACACCGGCGTCGTCCTTCTCCAGGTGGCCGTCCACCTCGCAGCTCAGCGTTTCCCACGCCAGTTTCGAGGCGCGCGCCACGGCGCGGAACGACAGCAGGTAGCAGTCGGCCACCGCGGCCAGCAGCAGCGTCTCCGGCGACCAGTAGCCGACCGGGCCGCCGAATTCGGGCGGCGGCTGGGTGGCCAGATCGGGCAGCGTGGGCGAGGACACGGTCACCGATCCTTTCGCTTTACCGCTGGCGGACACCCGGTAGAGGTGGGGTAATGACTGCACGGCGCTCTCCATTGGCTTTCTCTGGATCACTCCATTATACCCGTGGGGGTAATTTTGGTGTTGATCTCGGTCAAGCCCGATGCGTGTTATGCGCTATCGCTATAAGCTTATAGCCATGCGTTTACATGCTTGCCGTCGAGCGGTTAAATAGGGCGGAATCGGAATATACCCCGGAGGGTATGATATGAATCGTCCTCACGTTCAAGGCTTCTTCGATCCGGCCACCTACACGGTCAGCTACGTGGTCTGGGATCCGCAAACCAGCCGCGCCGCGGTGATCGACTCGGTGCTGGACTACGACCCGAAATCCGGGCGCACTCGCCGGGACTCCGCCGATCGCATCATCGATTTCGTCCGCGCCCGCGGTCTGACCGTGGACTGGATCCTGGAAACCCACGTCCACGCCGACCATCTGACCGCCGCGCCCTATGTCCGCCAGCACCTGGGCGGCAAGCTCGGCATCGGCGCGCGCATCACCACGGTGCAGGAGACGTTCGGCAAGCTGTTCAACGCCGGCGAGGACTTCGCCCGCGACGGCAGCCAGTTCGATCATCTGTTCACGGACGGCGAGGTGTTTCGGCTCGGCGGGATCGAGGCGCGCGCCATCCACACCCCAGGCCATACCCCCGCCTGTATGACCTATGTCATCGGCGACACCGCCTTCGTCGGCGATACCCTGTTCATGCCGGATTACGGCACGGCCCGCGCCGACTTCCCCGGCGGCGACGCCCGCACCCTGTACCGCTCCATCCGCCGCATCCTGGAGGAGCTGCCGCCCGAGACGCGCATGTTCCTCTGCCACGACTACAAGGCGCCGGGCCGCGACGAGTACCGCTGGGAAACCACGGTGGCCGAGCAGCGCGCCGCCAACGTCCACGTCCACGACGGCGTGAGCGAGGAGGAGTTCGTGCGCATGCGCACCGCCCGCGACGCCACGCTGCAGATGCCGGTGCTGATCCTGCCGTCGGTGCAGGTGAACATGCGCGCCGGCGAGCTGCCGCCGCCGGAGGACAACGGCATCCGCTACCTGAAGATTCCGATCGATGCGCTGTAACCGGAGGGCGGGGCGGTGAGCCGTTCGGCGCTGTCGGTCTTGCGGCGGCTGCGCGGCTATCGGCGCGAGGACGCCGTCGCCGATCTGGTGGCGGCGGCCATCGTCACGCTGATGCTGGTGCCCCAGAGCCTGGCGTACGCCATGCTGGCCGGCTTGCCGCCGCAGGCGGGGCTGTACGCCAGCATCCTGCCGTTGCTGGCCTACGCGCTGCTCGGCTCCAGCCGCACCCTGGGGGTGGGGCCGGTGGCGGTGGTGTCGCTCATGACCGCGGCCGCGGTCGGCAAGATCGCGGCGCCGGGCACGCCCGAGTACACCACGGCGGCCTTGACCCTGGCCGCCGCGTCCGGCCTGGTGCTGCTCGGCATGGCGCTGCTGCGCCTCGGCTGGCTGGCCAATTACTTGAGCCACCCGGTGGTCTCCGGTTTCATCTCGGCCACCGCCGTGGTGATCGCCGCCGGCCAGCTGAAGCATCTGCTCGGCGTTCCGGCGGACGGCGATAGCCTGGTGCAGATCGTGCCCCGTCTGATCGCCGCGCTGCCGCAGGCCAATGCGCCGACCGTGGCGATCGGGCTGGCGACGCTTGGCTTTCTGGTCTGGGCGCGGCAATGGCTGAAGCCGCTGCTGCAGCGTCTGGGGCTATCGGCCGGCGCCGCCGACCTGGCCGCCAAGGTAGCCCCGGCGCTGGCGGTGGCGGTATCGGTGCTGGTGGTCTGGCTGGGCGATTTGTCGCAGGCCGGCGTTAAGACCGTCGGCGTCGTGCCGAGCGGACTGCCCGCCCTGACCTGGCCGAGCCTAGAGCCGGCGCTGTGGCGCGAGCTGCTGCCGGCGGCGGTGCTGATCAGCCTGATCGGTTTCGTGGAGTCGGTATCGGTCGCCCAGACCCTGGCGGCGAAGCGGCGTGAGCGGATCTCGCCGGACCGGGAGCTGACCGCGCTGGGCGCGGCCAATCTGGCGGCGGCGGTGAGCGGCGGTTACCCAGTCAGTGGCAGCCTCGCCCGCTCCGTGGTCAACTTCAACGCCGGCGCCCGCACCGCCATAGCCGGCGTGTGGACCGCCGCCGGCATCGCCCTGCTGGCGCTGCTGTTCGCGCCGCTGTTTTTGTACCTGGCTCAGGCGGTGCTGGCGGCGACCATCATCGTCGCGGTGCTGTCGCTGGTCGATCTCCCGGCGCTCAAGCGCACCTGGACCTACTCCAAGACCGACTTCGCCGCCATGGCCGCCACCATCGCCGGCGTGCTGGCGGTGGGGGTCGAGACCGGCGTGGTGGCGGGCGTGGCCACCTCGATCGCGCTGCTGCTGTGGGAGAGCAGCCGGCCGCACGTGGCGGTGGTGGGGCTGGTGCCCGGCACCAAGCACTTCCGCAACGTGCGCCGCCACCGGGTGGTGACCAGCCGCACGGTGCTGTCGGTGCGGGTGGACGGTTCGCTGTACTTCGCCAATACCCGCTACCTGGAGGACTGCATCTACGACCAGGTGGTGACCCGGCCCGAGCTCAAGCACGTGGTGCTGATGTGCACCGCGGTCAACCGCATCGACGCCAGCGCCCTGGAAGGGTTGGAGAGCCTGGTGCGGCGGCTGGCCGACGCCGGGGTGACGCTGCATCTGGCCGAGGTCAAAGGCCCGGTCATGGACCGCCTCAAGCGCTCTGACTTTCTGGAGCGGCTCACCGGCCAGGTGTTCCTCAGCCAGTTCCAGGCGCTGCAGGCGCTGGATCCGGCGGTGGCGGCGCGCGCCCACGAGCCCGCCTGAAAAAGCCGGGACTCAGCGCCGCCGGCCGCTGTCCACGCGGCGCACCTCGCCTTCGACCAGCGTCACCGTGCGGGTGAAGCGGCCGCTGCCGAAGTCGTAAGTCCATTCCTCGACCGGTATCACGCGGCTGTACGCGTGGGGCGTGGGGGCCGGCGGCGACACTTCCAGCCGCGCTTCCTTGTAGGCCGGTGGGCCGCAGCGGGCGAGCAGCTCCAGGCGGTGCATGCCGGTGCGCAGCAGCTCCGGCTTGCAGTCGCCGCGGATGCTATCGTCGAAGCCGTAGCCGGCGGTGTCGATGGACTCGACCCGGCCTTCGCGCATCCGTACCACCCGCAGCAGCTCGCGCGGGCCGCGGTTGTAGTACCAGCGCTGCTCGGCGACCAGCACGCCGATGCCGGGCAGGTACGCGCCGGCGATCTCCTCGCGGTCGTCCGGCTCGCCGCACAGCGCCAGCACGTCGTAGGCGCGGTCGCCTTTGGTGATGAGGTTGCCGCCGCAGCGCAGCTCCGCCAGCGCGGTCGACGCGGCCAGCAAGGCCGGCAGCAGGAACAGCGGGCGCAGTACGGTCACCGACGCCTCCGGGGGAAATGTCATGGGTCGCGTCAGTATAGGACTGCGGCGGTCCGCTTGCGGTAGCATTGGCCGCCCGTCCTTCGATGCCCGCTTATGCCGCCCGCCCATCCGCTTTCCGCCTTCCGCGCCACCTTGCCGGTGATGTTCGGCTACATCCCGCTGGGGATCGCTTTCGGCGTCCTGTTCGCGCAGCTCGGCCACCCCTGGTACATGGCCACCGCCATGGGACTGGCGGTGTACGCCGGTGCCGCGCAGTTCATGGCGGTGGGGCTGCTGGCGGCCGGCGCCGGCATCTGGGAGATCGGCCTGGCCACGCTGCTGCTCAACGCCCGCCACATGTTCTACGGGCTGTCGATGGCCGCGCGCTTCCCACGCGGCCCGAGCCGGGCCTACTTGATCTTCGGCCTGACCGACGAAACGTATTCGCTGCTGGCCGCTGCCGGCCCCGCCAGCCCCGGCTTCTATTTGACCGTCACCGCGCTGAACCAGGTCTATTGGGTGCTCGGCTGCACCGTCGGCGCCTGGCTGGGGGCGGACACTGCGCTGGATCTGCGCGGCCTCGATTTCGTCCTGACCGCGCTGTTCGTGGTGCTCGCCATCGAACAGGCGCTGACCGTCCGCGACGCCCGTCCGGTCCTGCTGGCGGCGGTCTGCACGCTGCTGGCCTGGGCGCTGGCGGGCGCGCAGCACATGCTGCTGGTCGGGCTGGCGCTGACCACCATCTCGCTGCTCGTTGTCTACCGACGCCAATGGCCGACCAACGCTATCTGATTCTGGCGATCGCCGTGATGGCGCTCGCCACCTTCGCCACGCGCGCGCTGCCGTTCCTGCTGCTGCGCGGCGACGCCCGTCAGCCGCTGGTGCTCTACCTCGGGCGCTACCTGCCGCCGGCGGTGATGACCGCGCTGGTGATCTACAGCCTCAAGGACGTGCCGTTCGCCGCCGCCCCGCACGGCGCGCCGCAGTTGCTGGCGATCGCCGTCACCGCCGGCTTGCACCTGTGGAAGCGCAACGCCCTGCTGAGCATCGGCGTCGGCACTGGGCTGTTCATGTGGATGACGCAGAGCGGCTTTCTGGCCGGTTGACGCTCCGTCGTCCCAACTTGGACTATCGTGACCCGGCTACGGCCGTTCAGCCGCGGAGATAGGTCATGCCCACGCCGCAAATCGTCGTCCAGCACCTGAGCAAGCGTTACGCCGCGCACGGCCGCGGGACCGAGGTGCTGCGCGGCGTCGACTTGGCGATCCGCCGTGGCGAGTTCGTGGTGCTGCTGGGGCGCAGCGGTTCGGGCAAGTCCACGCTGCTCAACCTGCTCGGCGGGCTGGATACCCCCAGCGGCGGGCGGGTGCTGATCGAGGGGCGCGACCTGTTCGCCCAGAGCGAACGCGAGCGCAGCTTGTGGCGCCGGCTGGCGGTCGGCATCGTGTTCCAATCCTACAACCTCATTCCCACCTTGACCGTGCTGGAGAATCTGCGCCTGCCGCTGGAGCTGCTCGGGCGGCGGCGACGCGAGGCCGCGGCGGCGGCCGAGGCGCAGCTCGAACGGGTCGGCCTGGGCGGCTACGGCGCGGCTTTCCCCGATCAGCTCTCCGGCGGCGAACAGCAGCGGGTGGCGGTGGCCCGGGCGCTCATCCACCGGCCGGCGCTGGTGCTGGCCGACGAGCCGACCGGCAGCCTCGACCTGGAAACCGCCCGCCAGGTGCTGGCGCTGCTCGACGATCTCTGCCGCAGCGAGGGCATGACCTTGGTGATGGCTACCCACGCCCGCGAGGTCATAGGGCTGGCCGACCGGGTGCTGACCCTGGTGGACGGCCGGCTGCGGGAGTCGCCGGCATGACGCCGCTGATCCTGCGCGCCGGCTGGCGCCAGCTCACCCGCTACCGCGGGCAGTGGCTGCTGGCGGTGCTGGCCATCGCCCTCGGCGTGGCGGTGGTGGTGGCGGTCGATCTCGCCAACCAGAGCGCGCTGCGCGCCTTCGAGACCGCGCACGAGGTGCTGTCCGGCCGCGCCAGCCACCAGCTGGTGGGCGGCCCTGAAGGCGTGCCGGAGGATGTCTACCGCGCGCTGCGGCTGGAGCGGGGCGTCCGTACCGCGGCACCGGTCGTGGAAGGGCGGGGCGAGCTGCCGGCGCTAGGGCGCAAGGTGACCGTGCTGGGCCTGGACCCGTTCGCGGAAGGCCCGTTCCGCAGCTATGCCAGTCTCGGCGGCGGCGACCTCGCCGCGCTGATCGGCGTGCCGGGGACGGCGCTCCTGCCGGCGGCGGCGATACGCGCGCTGGGGCTGGCGCTGGGCGACCGCTTCACCCTGCGGGTCGGCGCGGTGGAGACCTCGCTGCGCCTGGTGGGCGAGCTCGCCGGCGAGGAGCCGGCGCTGGCGGAACTGGTGGTGGTCGACATCGCCACCGCCCAGGAGCTGCTGGGCCGGTTCGGCTACCTGTCGCGCATCGACCTGTTGCTCGGCGACGAGCAAGCGCGGGCGCTGGCCGAGCGCTTGCCGCCGGGGCTGCGGCTGCTGTCGGCGCGCGGCCAGGCCGAGGCCATGAGCGCGCTCACCGCCGCCTTCCGCCTCAACCTCAGCGCGCTCAGCCTGCTGGCGCTGCTGGTGGGGCTGTTCCTGATCTATAACACCCTGAGCTTCGCCGTGGTGCGGCGCCGGCCGATCGTCGGCACCTTGCGCGCCATGGGCGTGACCCGCGGCGAAGTGCTGGCCGGGCTGCTGTTGGAGGCCGCGGCGCTGGGTTTGCTCGGCACGCTCGTGGGGCTGCTGCTCGGCCTGCCGCTGGCGCAGGGCCTGGTGCGGCTGGTGGGCCGCACGGTGGAGGCGCTGTATTACCAGCAGGCGGTGACGGCGCTGGTGCTGGCGCCGGCGTCGCTGCTCAAGGCCGCGCTGCTGGGCGTGGCCGGTGCCGTGCTGGCGGCCTGGTTGCCGGCGCGCGAGGCGGCCGCCCAGCCGCCGCGAGCGGCGTTGAGCCGGGCGGCGCTGGAGACGGGCAGCCGGCGCTGGCTCGGGCGCGGGCTAGCGCTCGGCGCGCTGCTGATGCTGGTCGGCGGGGCGGTGCTGGCCGCGCCGGGCGGCGTCACCCTCGGCTTCGCCGGGCTGTTCGCGGTGGTGCTGGGAGCGGCGCTGTGGGTGCCGGCGCTCACCGTGGCGCTGCTGGCCCCGGTTTCGCGCCTGGGCGGCACGGTCGTGCGTCTGGCCGGGCGCGGCGCCACGGCGTCGCTGAGCCGCACCGGCGTGGCGGTGGCGGCGCTGGCGATCGCGGTGTCGTCGGTGGTGGGCGTGGGCGCGATGATCCATTCCTTCCGCGGCAGCGTCGAAGCCTGGCTGAAGCGCACCCTGCAGGCCGATTACTACTTCGCCGCCGAGGGGCAGGGCGCGGTCTCGCCGCTGACGCCGGCTCTGGCCGAGCGCCTGCGCGCCCTGCCCGAGGTGGCCGACGTCAGCATAAGCCGCCAGCTCGCGCTCGCCACCGAGCGCGGGCCGCTGCGGCTGTGGGCGCTGGAGCTCGGTCCCAAGGCCTGGTCCGGTTTCCAGTTCCTGGCCGGCGACCCGGAGCGGGTATGGCAGGCTTTTCATGCCGGAGCGGTGATGGTGAGCGAGCCGTTCGCCTACCGCCACGGCCTGCGGCCGGGCGATGCGCTGACGCTGCCGACTCGCGAGGGGCCGCGGCCGTTCGCGGTGGCGGGCGTCTATCGCGACTACGGCTCGGAACAGGGCGTGGTCGCCATGCACGGTGAGACGCTGCGGCGCTGGTTCGGCGAGGCGCCGATGACCGGCATCGGCGTCTACCGGCGGCCGGAGGCGGCGCCGCAGGCGCTGGCCGAGGCGCTGCGGCCGATCGCCGAGGCGGTGCCGGGCGCGCAGTTGCGCAGCCAGGGCGCGATCCTTGAGCGCAGCCTGGAGATCTTCGATCAGGTGTTCGTGATCACCGGCGTGCTGCGCCTGCTCGCCTCCGCCGTGGCGTTCGCCGGCATCCTGGCGGCGCTCGCCGCGCTGCAGCTGGAGCGGGCGCGGGAAGGCGCGGTGTTGCGGGCGCTGGGCTTCACGCCGGGGCAGCAGGCGGGGCTCACCGTGGCGCAGAGCATGCTGCTGGGGCTGGCCGCCGGGCTGTGCGCGCTGCCCATCGGCGCCGTCCTCAGCGGCGTGCTGGTGCACGTGATCCTGCGTCGGGCGTTCGGCTGGAGCATGGAGTTCCAGGTGCCGGCGGCGACGCTCATCGAGGGGCTGGCGCTGGCCGTGGTGGCCGCGACGCTGGCGGCGCTCTATCCGGCCTGGCGCAGCTACCGCGCCAGCCCGGCCGAAGCGCTGCGGGAGGAGGGCTGATGCGCGCGCTGGCCGTGTTGCTGCTCTCGCTGGCCGTGCTGGCGCTGGGCGTCTGGTGGCTGCGGCCCACGCCCGAGCCGGCCGACGGCGTCTTCTCACTGCAGGGGTTGCTCGGCGGCGAGTTCGGCGAATACGCGCGGGCCGAGGCGGTGCGGCCGTTTCGCTTCCCCGACGATCACGGCCCGCATCCGGATTTCCGCAGCGAGTGGTGGTACGTCACCGGCAATCTGCGCGGGCCGGCGGGCGAGCGCTACGGCTTTCAGTTCACGGTGTTCCGCTTCGCCATGGCGCCCCGGGAGCGGGACGGGGCGTCGGCCTGGGGCACCCGCCAGGCGTACATGGCGCACCTGGCGGTGGCCGATATCGGCGCCGGTCGCAGCTACGCCTACGAGCGCTTCGCCCGCGGCGCGCTCGATCTCGCCGGCGCGCAGGCGCAGCCCTTCGCGGTCTGGCTGGAGGACTGGCGGTTGTCCCAGGCCGGCGCCGAGCCTTTTCCCTGGCTGCTGCGCGCGGCGGAGGGCGAGGTGGGACTGTCGCTGCGGCTCGCCGCGGACAAGCCGCCGGTGCTGCAGGGCGAGCAGGGTTTGAGCCGCAAAGGGCCGGAGCCGGGCAACGCTTCCTACTACTATTCCTATACCCGCATGAGCGCCGAGGGTGAGCTCACGGTGGGCGGCCGCACGGTGCCGGTGCGGGGCGAGGCCTGGCTCGACCGCGAGTGGAGCACCAGCGCGCTCAGCCCCGATCTGGAGGGCTGGGATTGGTTTTCCCTGCAGCTGGAGGACGGCGGCGAGCTGATGCTGTATCAGCTGCGGCGCACCGACGGCGGCGCTTCGCCGTTCAGCGCCGCTACCTACGTGCCGGCCGACGGCGCGCCGCGTTCGCTGAGCGCGGGCGAGTTCCGCCTGAGCGCCCTGGCGCACTGGCGAAGCCCGGCCTCGGGGGCGCGCTATCCGATCCGCTGGCGGGTGGAAGTGCCGGCGCTGGCTGCCGATCTCGTCGTGAGCGCCGGCATCCCGGCGCAAGAGCTGAACCTGTCGGTGCGCTATTGGGAAGGTGCGGTGGACGTCGTCGGCACGCTCGGCGGGCAGTCCGCGCGGGGTGTCGGCTACATGGAGCTGACCGGCTACGGTGGCGGCGAGAGCGGACGCACTCCGGCCGGCCGCTAGCCGCGCATGCGCCGGCCGCCGGTCGGGCCGGGCGCGGTCGGCGGCGTCCAGACGTTGCGGAACGGCTGCCGGGCCCGTTCGGGGATGTTGTCGGAAAACCGCAGCCGCGCGCTGCGGCCTTGGCCGAGGCATTCGACGTGGCCGCTGCGGATGCCGTACAAACGGGCGATGTCGCCGCAGGCCGAGACGAAGCCGAACGGCGGCCGGCCGTGCCGGACTCGCGGCTGGCCGTCGACGAAATCGATGCGATAAATGGAGCGGAAACGGTCGAGCATGGGGGATAGTATTCGGGGCGCGCTGTTCTGCGGCAAGTGCCGCGAGGAAAACGCCGCCGCTTCGAAGAAGTCGCCTCGGCTCACACCGGAACGGGGGCAGGCGGAGCTAAACTTGGCCCTGCGCCTATGACCATAACGACGCCATGAACGGACGCATTCTCCTGATCGCCCTCGCGTTGGTCTGCGCCGGCGCCGAGGCCCACACGGTCTATCGGTGGACGGACGAGGCCGGGGTCACCCATTTCAGTACGGAGCCGCCGCCCAAGGGCGTGCGCGCCGAGCGCATCCAGCTGAGCGGCGGCGGCCGCTCTCCCCGCGCCGCGGCCCCGGCCCGCGTCGCCAGCGGCGGCGGCGCCCCCGCGAGCAAGAGTCAGAGCAAATGCGAGCGCTTGCGGCTGACCCTGTCGCAGCTGCTCACCGTCCCCGACCGTTCCGAGGACGATCCGCAGTGGCGGGCCGCGCGCGACATGGTCGAGCGCGACATCGCCCGATCCTGCTAGCGGCCGCTACTCGCCGCGCAGCGTCGCACGCAGCAGCCGGAACAGTTCCCGCGCCGCCCTCGGCGGTTTGCCGGCGGTCTGTTCCTGGCGGGCCTGGCGGATTAGCTGGCGCAGGCGCTGGGCGTCGGCGGCGGGGTGGGCGTCGATGAACTCGGTCACCGCGTCATCACCGTCGTTCAGCAGGCGCTCGCGCCAACGCTCGGCCAGATGATGCTCGGCGACGGCCTCGGCGCTCCTGTTCTCCAGGCGGTCAAGGGCGGCGCGGATCGGCTCGGGATCGATCTGCCGCATCAGCTTGCCGATCAGCTGCAGCTGCCGGCGCCGCGCCCCGTGCGCGCGCATGCCCTGGGCGGCGCGAACCGCCTCGGCGATTTCCGGCGGCATGGGGATTTCCTCTAGACGGCGCGCCGACAGACTCACCAATTTCGCACCGAGCTGCTGCAGCGCCTCGGCCTCGCGCTTGCGCTGGCCTTTGCTGGGGCGCAGGTCCTCTTCGTATTCCTCGAACTCCATCAGACGATCTCCACCGGCGGGTCGGCGCATTGTAGCGGCATCGGCAGCTTTATTCGGTGTCGCCTATAGTTGAAATCGCTGCCGAAAGCCTCGTAGGCGGCATCCTCGGACGACGAGCGGCGCCGCCCAGACGATCCGGGGCGATAACGATAAGAACGGGGGGGAGCGGTAGGCGTGGCTGAGACGTTTCTGTACGAGCAGATTTGTCGACGTATCGTCGAGCAGATCCGCGATCGCACCTACGCGGCGGGAGAGCGTCTGCCTTCGGTGCGGCAGCTGAGCCGGCTGTTCGGCGTCAGCGTCAACACGGTGCTTCGCTGCTACCGTCAGCTGGAAAGCAAAGGCTATCTGGAGGCGCGGCCGCAGTCGGGGTTCTTCGTGCGCTTGGTGACGCCGGAGGCCGCCCAGCCGGTGCGGCGGCGGTTTCCGCTATTGCCGGTGGAGGTGTCGCTGAGCGAGCGGGTGTTGCACTACATGGAGCCGCACACCCAACCGGACATGGTCAAGCTTGGCATCGCGCTGCCGGCGCCGGAGATCCTGCCGGTGCGCAAAGTGCTGCAGACCCTCGCCGACGTGGCGCGGCGTCAGCCGCGCGAGGCCTGGGACTATCTGCATCCCAACGGCAATGCGGTGCTGCTGCACCATTTGGCGCGCCGCAGCCTGACCTACGAGGCACGGCTGACCGCGGACGACATCATCGTCACCAGCGGCTGCATGGAGGCGCTGGCCCTGGCGCTGAACTGCGTCAGCCGGCCGGGCGACGCCATCGCGGTGGAATCGCCCACCTATTACGGCACCCTGCTGCTACTGGAGGCGCATCGGCGCCGGGCGGTGGAGATTCCGGCGCGCGCCGGGGAGGGAATCTGCCTCGACACGCTGGCGCGGGTGTTCGCCGAAGGCCGGGTGAAGGCGCTCATCTTCTCCGCCAACGCCCAGAACCCGTTGGGCTTCACCATGGCGACGGAGCGCAAGCGGGCGTTGGCGGCGCTCGCGGAGAAATACCGCATCCCGCTGATCGAGAACGATATCTGGGGCGATACCGTGTACGACGCCGAGCAGGCGCTGCCAGCCAAGGCGTTCGACCGGCAGGGCCTGATCATCTACTGCAGCTCCTTCTCCAAGGTGCTGATCCCGGGCGTGCGTATCGGCTGGGCGGCGCCGGGCCGTTTCCACCGCCGTTTCCGCGAACTCAAGCAGCTCAGCACCATCACCTCGGCCTCGGCGCCGCAGATCGCGCTCGGCCGGCTGCTGGAGAGCGGCTTCTACGCCCAGCACGTGCGCGAGCTGCGCGCCCGGCTGCGGACCCAGGTGGAGGACACCGCGCGCGAAGTCATGCGGGTCTTCCCCCGAGGCACCCGGCTGGTCACGCCCAGCGGCGGCTGCGTGCTGTGGATACGGCTGCCGTACGCGGTCGACCCGGATCGGCTGTTCGAGGCGGCGGTCCAGGCGGGCATCCATATCTTTCCGGGCCAGGTGTTCTCGCAGAGCGGCGCCCACCGCCGCTATCTGCGGCTGAACGCCGGCAACCCGCTGACGCCCGCCGTGAAGCGGGCGATCGGCGAGTTGGCGCGGCTGGTGGAACGCCTGGGCGGCGGCTCGGCGGCGCCGCCGCGCCAGGCCTACGGCTCGTGAGCGCCCCGCTGCCGCCTTGAGCTCCGGTTTAGCGCCGAACTATGGCGGCGTTATGGTCCGCATCCTCAGCCAGCCTCGGCTCCCTCGTTGCATTATCGGGAGCGGCGATGAGCACGCAGGTTTTCTACTCGACGGATCACCGGTGGTCATTGCACGCGCTGGGCTGGTTAGCGCCTTGCGCACCGGCTGCGATTTCCTGACGCCTTTGGTTAAGCGTGCCGATGCGGTGGGAGCCGCCCGTAGTACTTAGACTACTTCGACGATGCAGTGCGGCTGGCGGGTATTCCGGACTGCCGCGCCTGGGCCTGTATGTGGACCACGAGACGAAGTACAAGGCCGATCGGTTCGGTTATGGGCAGATGCACTTGGCGCTCTGCTGACCGAGCAAATCCGGCTGGGTTGGTTGGGGCGCAGAGGGTAACGGATGGCTCGGCGTTGTTTCGGAGGGGATGTCCTGAGCGCATTCCCTTCTTTATGCGCACCAAGCATGGGCAGCGCTCCTGCTGGTGCAAGTCCCGCCTAAGTTGATCACGTCGAACGAAGTGAAGCGCAAGTAGCCCATTGTTGTCAACGCCGACTGAAAAGTGCCCCCTTTTGGGCGTCGATCGCCGGAGTAAAATTGACCCCCTGGGCCCGTCGGGTTACTCGTTGGTCACGGCCGATGCCTTCGCCGCCGTCCCGGCTTTGCGCTTGTCCTTGAGCCGATAGCTCTCGC
>Ga0207747_1000599_pt1 | contig 37505 bp, 38 predicted proteins | sample HigsolmetaGSP11D_FD_184839 | JGI IMG/M metagenome (GOLD analysis project Ga0207747, IMG submission 184839) | High solid enriched microbial communities from the Joint BioEnergy Institute, USA - SP1-1-D (SPAdes) | ecosystem: Engineered > Bioreactor > SSF (Solid state fermentation) > Aerobic >...
TTACTCTGTATCACCTTTGGCAGTATGGACTTTACTTTGTTCGGCAAGCTCATCCAATGATACCTAGCCTTGTATGAGGTTCGTGTTCCTCAAGAATCGGAGGTTTGCCGCTCGCTTCCTTCAGATCCCGCATCACTACGGACACCCTTGCGTTAGGCTATCGCTACTACTGCCTTCGCGATTCGGGACTTTCACCCTATAGAGTGCAGCCATGCCAGGTGCACCCAAATAGAAAAAGCGGACCAGAACCGGCCCGCTTTTTCCTATCCATCATCATTTAATTATCGGGAAAATCCGCCTAATTGTTGTTCAGCCATCGAAACAAGGCGTTTTGTAATTTCGCCGCCTACAGACCCGTTCGCGCGGGAAGTCGTATCAGCGCCAAGGTTCACGCCAAATTCTTGTGCAATTTCGTATTTCATTTGTTCCAGTGCCTGTTCAGCACCGCTTACAAGCAATTGGTTGCTGTTGTTGCTTTGTGCCATGTGTCTCACCTCCTTGTGAGTATAGAATGTGCACAAACACATAGCAACATGCTGTAATGATATTGGCGGTGCTACCAGTTAATGGATTTTACAGCAGATCCGATAAGTCTTCTTCCTGCTTTTTTTGGTTTGGCGTGATAAAGACGGTTTCAGTATGCTGCACTGCTTCCTCAATCAGTGTTTCCATATCAAGCCGGCTTTCATAGAGCCGCGAAAGCTCCACCTTCGGCCGTGTTTTCGGCGCAGGCGGCGTAAAAATGGTGCAGCAGTCTTCATACGGAAGGCTTGAGATCTCGTACGTATCAATTTTTTGCGCCATCTCAATGATTTCCAGTTTATCCATTGAAATGAGCGGACGTAAAACCGGCGTCGTGGTCACGTCATTAATCGCCACCATGCTGTCCAACGTCTGGCTGGCCACCTGCCCGAGGCTTTCGCCGGTCACAATAGCAAGCCCGTTGTGGATCTTGCGCAGCCGGTCCGTAATTTCCAGCATCACCCTTCTCTGTACTGTCATGGAATAGCCTTCCGGAACGCCTTTATGGATTGTTTCCTGGATTTTTGTAAACGGAACGATGTGCACTTTGATCGATCCGCTGTATGCTGAAATTTTTTCCGCCAAATCCAGCGCTTTTTGCTTTGCCCGCGGGCTTGTGAACGGCGGGCTGTGAAAGTGGACGGCTTCCACCTTCACGCCGCGTTTCATCGCCAAATAGCCGGCAACAGGGCTGTCGATGCCACCGGAAAGCATCAGCATCGCTTTTCCGGATGAACCGACCGGAAGCCCGCCGGCGCCTTTAATCACTTCGGTCGACAAATAGACGCCGTTTTTGCGGACATCCACGAGCAGTTCGATATCCGGATGTTTAACATCGACCCGGATGCCGCCGATATTTTTCAAGATATAGCCTCCGACCAAATGGTTTAAATCATTTGAATCGTATTCGAAAGTTTTGTCGCCGCGGCGTGCCGATACTTTAAACGTTTTTCCTTCCCGAAAGCTATTTTTGACCAGTTCAAGACCTGCCTGCTGGATACTTTCAAGCCGTTTATCGGCCCGGACAGCAGGACTGAACGACTGGATCCCGAAAATCGATTTTAACGTTTCGATCACCTGTTCTCCGTTTGCCCCGTTCAACAGCACGTACATCCGGTCGTACAGCGCCTGGACCTGAATGCCTTTATAAGGCTTCAGCGCTTTTTTGATGTTGTCTTTTAAATGCCTGATGAAAAACTGGCGGTTATGCCCTTTTGTCGAGAGCTCGCCGTAACGAATCAAAATTTGGTCGTAATTCATTGATTTCTCCCCAACACTTGTTGTAGATTTTGGATCGTTTGTTGCAAAATGCGTATAAAATTTTCCGCTTCTTCCATTGTGTTTTCATAGGAAAGGCTGATGCGCGCCGCCCCCTCGGCTTCAGCTTTGGAAACACCCATCGCCAGGAGCGTGCGGCTCAGTTCCCGCGTTTTTGAAGAGCAGGCACTTGTTGTCGAAATAAAAATTCCTTGCTGCTCAAGCGCGTGCACCAACACCTCACCGCGGATACCGCCGGCCGAAAAATTAATGATATGCGGTGCCGACACTTCCGGGTCCGTATGCACGGTAACGCCCGGTATCGCTGCTAACTTTTCGATCAGGTAATCGCGGATTTGGGACGTTTTTTCTGCTGCCCCGTTTTCGAACTTTTCATGGATCAGCCGGAGCGCTTTTGCGGCTGCAACAATCCCACCCGTATTTTCGGTGCCGCTGCGCAGCTGGCTTTCTTGGTGCCCGCCGGTTAAAAGCGGTGAAATTCTGATATTTGCACGCTTATATAAAACGCCTGTCCCTTTTAAGCCATGGAATTTATGCGCAGAAATCGTACAAAGATCGATGCCAGCTTCATGCAAGGAAAGCGGGACTTTTCCGCACCCCTGAACATGGTCGACATGGAATAAAATTTTTGGATAGTTTTTCAGGAGGCGTCCGATTTCCTCAACCGGCTGGACCGCCCCGACTTCATTATTCACATGCATGACGGACACCAAAATCGTTTCGTCCGTGATCGCCGCTTTTAAATCATCTATTCGGATTCTACCCCTGCTATCCACAGGCAGATAAGTAATGCGAAAGCCCAGCTTTTCCAGCTGGCGGCAAGTTTCAAAAACGGAAGCATGCTCGACAGCCGTTGTAATGATATGCCTGCCCCTTGCACGGTACTCAAGGGCGGTTCCTTTAATCGCCAAATTGTTCCCTTCCGTGCCGCCGGAAGTAAAAACAATTTCGTTTTGGTTTACACCGAGAATGTTTGCAATTTGCTGTCTCGCCTGTGTGACGAGCTTCTCTGCCTGCGCGCCGAGGCTGTGCAGGGAAGAGGGATTCGCATAATAGTTTACCGAAGTTTTCACAAAAGTATCCAAAACTTCAGGGTAAGGCTTCGTGGTTGCACTGTTATCGAAATAAATCATTTGAACACCTTCGATCGGCATAAAGTTGTATCCAAATCTACATCATACCATAGATGCGAATGTTGGAAAAGCGGTAAAAAGCAAACGGAAAAGGCGGGTATCTCCGCCTTTTCCGTTTGCCTGCATGCCCGTTACAACGTTTCTTCCGTTTCAAGCATTTTTTCAATTTTTTTTAAGGCACCGGGCTCGACAGATTCCACTGTTGTGGCGGCTTCTTCCAGCGCAGCCTGGTAATTGTAGCTCCGGAAAGCATCTTCGGCGCGCTGCAACCCGTCCGCCACTTTTTTATATTTTGCGCGGTACCGGTTGCCGTATTGAATCACTTTTTCAGCCAATACAACATTTTCCAGCAGTTCTTTCGTACTTTTCTCAAGCCCGCTGACCGTGCTTTCCGCTTCAGCCAGATGACGGTTCACCGTTTCCATATTCAGCGGTTTTGCATCCAAGCTTTCCGCCGTCTCCCGGATGGCTTTGCGCGCTGCTTCAAACTGCTCCCGGTACGATTCCGGCAGCCCCGGGACATTGCTTCTGCCAACCTGGCGGCGCATCTCCTGGATTTGCCGCCTTAATGCGGCAATTTTCCCGCGCGCCTCCATTTCATCTTTTCGCAGGCTTTGCAGATACTCCGTAAATGTCTCCTGGTCATCCTGCAGTTTTTCAATCTGCCCTTCAATTTCTTTTAACTGTTCGCTTAAAACCGAATAAATCGACTGGTTTTCGGGAATTTTAGCCTCAAGGACTGCAAAACGCTTTGCCAGTTTTTCAATTTGTTTTTCCAGCTCATCCGGGACCGCCATGTTTTCCTGCTGAAGCTGATACGTCTGCCGGATGGATTCCGTTTCATGCTTCAGACGGCTGTTTTCCCCCTGAATTTCATCGAGCTGTTCTTTCACTTTCCGGTAATTCAGCAGCACATAGTTTTTCGCATAAGCTTCTTTTTCCAAAATATCATAAATCGTATCGATTCTTTCCTTTAATGACTGAATTCCCTCTTCCACACCGCCGGTATCCGCCATTTCCAGTTTCTGGTGGTATGACGCAAGCTTTTCTTTTATATCCTTCATTTCTTCATCAAACTGTAGATGATCCAGCACAAAACCTTGGGCAGCCATTTCTTTATAGCCCTCTGTTAATTCCGCAAGCTGCATCGGTAAAAGCGATCCCGTTTCCGCCAATAAATCCGGGATCTTCCTAGTATCCTCCTGAAGTTTTTTCACTTCGGCCTTTAGTTCATCTGCTAATTTTTTTGCTTCAAGATAATTGCCCGCTTCCGTCAGCTCCCCGTACCGGTCAAACTTCGCTGCCAGAGCATCCGTCTTCAAATCCAGATTTTTAATGGCTTTTCCGTATGTGTGGCGGTGGGTCAAAAGCTGCTTCTTAATTTCTTTAAAAACCTTCCCGGTCTCTTCCATTTCCTGCCGGCTTTGTTTTTCGGCATCGATCAGTTCATGGAGTTCCACAAGTATGTTTTTTATTTTTAATTCGGCATCATTGAGAAATGCTTCCGTTTCAGCCTGCACTTCTTTTGCCCTTTTGAACCGGTATTTGTCGGTGTGCTCTTCGATTTCGAAAAGCTTTTCTTCCACCGCGGGCAGCTCGTCATTTAATAGGTCTTCCCAGTTTTTGCGCCAGCGCTCAAACAATTCTTCCGTCTCCCCGGTCATGTTGAGCTGCTTCACTTTTCCCAATTCTTCGATGACAGGCCGGTTCATAATATCAATTTTCCAAGCTTCTAGCCTGTCAATCTCCTTGTAAAACTGCCTTCTGATGATAAATCCGTATATCAATAAGATTAAAAGCAATACAATCGCGCCAATGATGCCGTACATCATAAACTTAAAAGCCTCCCGTCCATCCACAAATCAAATCTATATCAACCGCTCATTATGTAAAATTTCTTCCGGGCTTTTTCCGCCCGGATTTTCCCGTATGGTATTTGTATTCTATGATACCATGTAACGACAATATTTGACTATGGAATTCGAGATTTTTCGCATCAATTTGGTTTGTTCTTCCTTCAATGTACAAAAAAATCCTTAAATAAACCGGCTCTGTTTAATAGATTGCTGGCTGCCGCGAAATTCCATACCACAGTATGCGGCGGCCAACAATCAATGAAACAGAGCCGGCCCGTTAAAAAGCGGTTTTTAATAAAGGTTATGTTAGTGATCAATATGGATGATCGCGAAATCCGCTTCGCATATGGCGCGTCGCGGCCTCCCCTCCCGATACCACAGCACGAGGGCCTCTTCTTGCCCGCTTATACTGCAGATGTCTCAGAAATGAACGATAATCAACAACAACAATTAACAGAGCCTTAATAATAATGATTCCGGCTGCCCCTCGCCGTTTTGCTTCAAGCTGCCTAGCCATTCCGTAATGGCACGGCTGTACTGCTCGGTGAAATAAGGTTCTTCCGGCTGCATGCCCCATACTTCGCGAATATATTGGCTGTTTAAATAAGGCATCGCAATCATGCTTCTGAGCTGAATCACCATAAAATTCAGTTTGTTTCCCTGCATCCCCAGGCCAAACCAGGCTTTGGCAAGCTTTTTCAACAAATAGCGCTCTTTCATCAAGTACGTGGAAGTGATCTCGCGGACAATCTGCGAATCGATCGTTACTTCCCTCCACACAAATCTTGAAAGCAGATGGTTTTCACTTTGGAAATAAAGCATGCGGCGGATTGCCCGAATCAGTCCTTCCCCGGGAAGGTTTTGGGCATCCTGCACCACCTCCTCAAGGCATGCAATATATGGTTCAAAAAAGCGGATAAAACACGCTTCCAGCAGGCCCTGCTTTCCGTTATAATAATAAGAGATATTGGCAGAATTGACTTTCGCGGCGGAGGCGATTGCCCTGATGGTTGTCCCCCGGTAACCGTACGTATGGAATAAAGAAATGGCTGTATTTAATATTTTTTCTTTTGCTGCCGCACCATTACCGTCCATGTGCTTCATCCTTTCTTCCTATGTTCATGCTTGCCGATTTTGCCCTTGTGTGATAAAAATATTCTATTCATAAGAATTCAATGTTTTGGGCCGGTTTCCTTTAAGAACTTCTCGACAAATTCTTATCCCGTGCCCCGTTTCTTGTTGAAAAATTTGTTGACGTGAGGATGATGGCCATGTTTCATGCAGATACATATCGAGGAACGAAAAAAGAAAATTACCAGCTTGTCGTAAAACAGCTTGAGGCGCTGACGGATGGCGAACCAAACCGAATTGCCAATTTAAGTAATGCTTCCGCGCTTTTAAACCACTCTCTGGACCGGATCAACTGGGTCGGATTTTATTTGGCGGACGGAAAAGAATTGGTGCTTGGCCCCTTCCAAGGCTTGCCGGCTTGCGTGCGGATTCCATATGGGAAGGGTGTGTGCGGCACGGCATGGAAAGAAAACAAGATCTTGCGCGTCGCCGATGTCAACCAATTTCCAGGGCACATTGCCTGTGACGCCGCTTCGCAGTCGGAAATCGTTGTCCCGCTTGTAAAAAGCGGTAAAGTGGTCGGCGTTTTGGATATTGACAGCCCCGAAAAGAACCGTTTTGACGAGGAAGACGAAGCCGGCTTAACCGCGTTTGCCGCCGCGCTTGTGAAAGTTTTGTAAAATGGCGTATGCCCAAAACCCCTTGCCGGAATTGCCGGGCAAGGGGTTTTACTCATTTGCTTTGATTTGCGTATTGCTGATCACAACCTGGTTTTTCCCTAAATTTTTGGCATGGTATAAACCGGCATCCGCCCTGTTAAAAAGGGATTCAGCCGTTTCGTTCATTTCTTTGTTCCAGTACGAAACACCGCAAGAAACGGTGATCGGCGGGTTTGTATTTTTCTCCACAGCTGTAAGTAATCTTTTTGCGACCTGTTCGCCCGTTTCAAGCGGCACACCGGGGAGGTAAATGGCCAATTCCTCTCCTCCCCACCTTGCGCCGACATCTGTTGAACGGATATTTTCTTTAATCAAACGGGCAACTTGAACCAAAATTTCATCCCCCACCTGGTGACCATATGTATCATTCACTTTTTTAAAATCGTCAATGTCCAACAAAATCAATGTACCCTGCTCATCTTCTCTAATTGATTCCTCCATCCTGCTGTTCAAATAATTTTTGGCAAACAGTTGTGTAAGTTGATCCGTGATTACCATCTTTTCCAGCCGCTCACGGAGCATCGAATTCGTTAAAGCCATGCCCGACTGGTAAATCAAAGATTGAAAGAGTTTGAACATATCAAAAGAAAAATGGTACGGTTCCTCGTGGAGGACGATGCAGAATCCTTTTAATGCATCTTCCTGGATCAACGGGACGGCCATCAGCGAAGCAAAACGGTACCCTCTTTCGGGATAGCGCCGGTTTAAATTGCTGATAAACAATGATTCCTTATTGTTGTCGGAAAAGGATTGGTTGACAAAGTCAATATAACGGATGCCCTCATTTTGTTCGAAGACAGGGCTGCTGCCCTCAAGCAGGTGGTACTTCCCGTCCTGGATCATGATAAAGCCGATTTCTTTCGCATCAAACGAGCAGGAGATTTGCGACATTAAAAAATCAACCGTTTCTTTTACATTCGTGCTTTTATTTAACTGCTGAGAAACCGAATTGATGAGACGGAGTTCTTCAATGGACTGCATCGACTGCTGGTACAACTTGGCATTTTCGAGTGCACTGCCCGCCGTATTCGCCAACAGGCTGATAAATTCGACATCGCTGCGGTTAAATTCATAGTTGGCAAACGCGATGACTTGCAAAACGCCATATACCCCCTGCCTCCCTCGAAGCGGGGCATACAGCAGCGTCTGGTTCGTACGCCACAAAGTTGCAATCTGGATCTGGCCGTTCACATACGAATCAAGCGCCATATCGTCGATTGCATCGTACTGGAGCGATTTGATCGGCAAATCCACATTATGATGATCATCATCAGACAGCATTAAGGAATATTCAAAAACCGGGTACACCCTTTGGAGCGTATAAATGATTTCTGCTAGGATAGTGTCTGTATCCATGGAAGAGTGGAATTTCTCGGTCACTTGAAATAATTCAATATAACGTTTCCGGTCGCTTTCCACAACAGATAACTCATATTTCAACTTCAAAAATTTCCGGCTCTCCCGGACGAATGCCTGCAGATCCGCGTTTGACAGCGTTTCTAAAATCTTCTTTGGAATAGAAAGAAAAAGGCAGCCGTCCTCCATCTCTTTATCCGGAATGGAAAAGGCAATATTAAACTGTGAAAAGTAAGGATCTTTTTGCAATTCCCTGCTAAAGACGATCGGGGATTTCCCTGTCAAAGCTTTTATTTTCCCAGATGGCAGGCTTGTTTTGACGGGTTGCTGGTAAGGGTTGTAAAAACCGCTGATTTTATAACATTTTGTATTTTCGGTGTCCTGTTTATAATATGCAATCTTTTCCGCGTTTAAACAGTCGGCCACAACCCCCACCCATTCATCCAAGCTGCTGCCCTCCTGCAAATTCATTAAATCCAATAAACGGGACTTGTAATATAGGATCAAATGACTGAAATTCTTTTCCATTACCTAATCACCTTGTTTCATGTAAAAACGAAAACAAACGCATCCACATATTGAAAATGAAGAAAATTAAAACAAAAAATCGCGTGGTGTACCGCGAAAAAGGAAAAAAGTCACTTAAATTAATACTATTATATTACAAAAGAACTATTAATGTACAGCATATCCAGCCGATATATTATATATACTCGGTCTAATGCAGGAAAAACGCGGCACACCGATTTCCTTGTTGACTTTTAGGGAATAAAAACATATAATCAACTTTGTGTAAAATAATGCAGCCTTAGTGGGCAGCTTTATGCCTGCATTTTGTTCCTTGGACGGGATGTCCCGCAAGGTGTATCGCGTAACCCTCTGCTGCTGGGGCGATGGTACATGAAAACAAAATGCGCATAAAGGAATGTCCATGATACCTGTTTTTATTTTACAACAAAATAAAAACAAAGGAGGAGTCTTTCATGGCTCGTTATACCGGCCCAAGCTGGAAATTATCCCGCCGTCTTGGCATTTCTTTAAGCGGTACTGGAAAAGAATTAGAAAAACGCCCTTATGCGCCAGGCCAACACGGCCCGAACCAGCGAAAAAAATTATCTGAATATGGCTTGCAATTGCAAGAAAAACAAAAGCTTCGCCATATGTACGGCGTAAATGAGCGCCAATTCCGCAATACTTTCGCAAAAGCCGGCAAAATGCAAGGTAAACACGGCGAAAACTTTATGATCCTTTTGGAGTCCCGTTTGGACAACCTTGTTTACCGCCTTGGTTTGGCACGCACACGCCGCCAGGCACGCCAGCTTGTGAACCACGGCCACATTCTCGTTGACGGCCGTCGCGTTGATATTCCGTCTTACCGTGTAACACCTGGCCAAACGATCGGCGTTCGCGAAAGATCCCGCAACTTGGATGTCATCAAAGAAGCAATCGAAACGACAACTTTTGTTCCGGATTACCTTTCTTTTGATGCAGACAAGCTGGAAGGGATCTACACCCGCCTGCCTGAACGCTCGGAACTTCCGGCTGAAATTAACGAATCGCTGATCGTTGAGTTTTATTCCCGTTAATTGGACGGCTGCGCAAAAAACCCCAAGCCATTATGGTTTTGGGGTTTTTGCATAGAGGGATTTTTTTATCCAAAAAATCTATATTACGAATATCGAGATTACGATAGCAGCGTTTTAATTGATAAATGAATATTTAAATTTGCCGATCAGTTTTTTCATAGGACACAATAGAAAAAAGGGGTGGCAGTAGAATGAGGGTATCAGGAATGATGGGAATCTTATTGGGCATTCAAGCATTGCTGCTCTATTTAAACCCGTTAAACCTTCCGATCCAGTCAGATACAAGGGTCATCATATGCTTAACGGTTGCAGCAAGTATTCTATATATCATCGCAGCTTCCGCTGATTTGCAACCGAAACGGGCCATCCACATTTTGGGAGGAGTCATCGCCGCGGCAGTCATCGCCCAAATCGTGCTGGACGCTTTCCAAAATTCGTTTTTTGCCTATACCTTTTTTATTTACGGCAGCCTTGTGTTTTTCAATAGTTTATTATTTTTGATCGCTTTTTCTATATTTTCCTAAATTTTCTGATCAAAAACACCGCTGTAATAAAATTGCACAACAAAATGTAAGGCAACAAAGAAGACGAATCCGAATCCAAAATCCGAATTTCGGCCGTCTTTTTTGTTTGCCCTTCAATATGGAAAGTATCATTGATATTAAAGCTCGTCAAACCCGTTCAAATCGCTTACTTTTGTGTACTGGCGCGATTTTTGTTCAAAAAAATCGGTTTTTGTGCCGTCAAAATTGTCAAGATAGGCGCGGATCCACTTCATCGGGTTCCGGACATTTTCCGGATAGATTTCACTTAAGCCGATCATGCGCAGCATTTTGTTTGCCCGATATTGTATAAAACCGGCCATTTCCTCCAAATCGATCCCCTCTACATCAGAAAGGACATACTGCGACCATTCCGTTTCCAGTTCGACCGACCGCTTGAATTGGGCATACACCCAATTTGCAAACCCCTCCGTATTCAATTCCGGATTTTCCGCCAATGCCGCGCGGATCAGTTCCGACACAAACCGGCCATGTTCCAGCTCGTCCCGATTGATGTAGCTGATCATCGTTGAGGTGCCGACCATTTTATTTTGGCGCGCCAAGTTATAAAAGAATGCAAAACCGGAGTAAAAGAACAACCCCTCCAACAAGGTCGAGTACACTAGCGTTTTCAGGATGTTTTCGACGGACGGCTCTTTTACAAACCGGTTATATTGCTCCATTAATGCCCGGTTCCGTTTCAGCAGCACGGGATTTGTCCTGCCGATCTCAAATGCATTGTTCTGTTTTTCCAATGAAACAACAGAAGATAAAATATAGGAATAGCTCTCATTATGGACCGCTTCTTGCTGGGCGATAACAGCCAGGATCGACTGCACGGACGGATCCGCGGCATAAAGCGACAGAAGCAGCATCGTCCTTGTCTGCGAGGAATCGAGCGTCGCCAGCAGGCTGATGATTTTCAGGAAAGTTTCCTGTTCCCACTTCGATAACTCCGGAAATTGTTTGATATCCGAGGACATATTGATTTCATCAGACTGCCAGTAATTTCCAAGCAGCCGTTTGTACATTTTATACCAGTGGGGATACGGGAGGTCATTCCAATTGAGTATCCCGCTTGATTTCCCGCCGAAAAGCGCGGTCGCTTTATTTGAATACATGGGCTCTAATGTCTTCACTTTTTCCTGCAAAAGCATCTTCCAGCACTCCTTCCAGCCATTTTTCAACTTTCTTCTCTTGGCTCCCTCTAGGGGATTGTTCAATTTTTAAAGGTTCCCAGCGGCTACCGTAAAATTTCGCGAGTTTAACGGCGGCAAGACAGAACAAGTCATCACCGCCGAACTGCGTGTCGCCTGTACCAAAAACAGCGACATTCTCCGGCTTATACCCGATTTCGAGGACAAAATCTTTCACTTCATCAGGTGTGCTCCCCATATCCCAAGTAAACGTCCCAATCAGGATGAGATCGTAATGTTCCGGGTTTACCGGAGGCGAAACACCGATCTGGTACATGTCCACCCGGATGCCGCGCGCTTTAAGCCCTGATTCGATGAGTTCCGCCGTTTCTTTTGTATTTCCGCTATATGACAAATAAGCGATTAAAACGTTCAGCTTTGACACCATTCGCACTCCTCTACATCATTTGAAGTGGATCGCACATAATAAGTCGTTTTCAGGCCTTCCTTCCAAGCCTGGAGGTGAAGATCAAGCAAAACCGCTGCCCGGATGTTATGCGGCACATAAAAATTGAACGAGATGCTTTGGTCGACATGCTTCTGCCGGGCTGCGTTCTGCCTGACGGACCAGCGCTGGTCGAGCACATAGGCGGATCGTCGATAAACCGCGTAAGTGCGGTAATTTAAATCCGGCGCGGTGACCGGCATTTTATAATCCTTTTTCTCCTCAAAGTAAAAAGGCTTGAAAACCGGATCAATGCTCGCGGTGGATCCTGCAATGATGGAGGTCGTCGCGTTCGGGGCAACCGCCATTAAATAACCATTGCGGATGCCGTATTGTTTCACATCTTTTTCAAGTGCCTTCCAACGTTCACTTGTATAGCCTTTTTCTGCAAAATAGGCACCTGTGCTCCATTTGCTGCCCGGAAAAACCGGATAGCAGCCTTTTTCTTTGCCCAGTTCCATGCTGCTTTTAATCGTAAGGTAGGCGATGTCTTCATACAGCTTGTCCGCGTACTGCACTGCTTCTTCCGATTCCCATTGGATATTTTCTAATGCCAATAAATGATGCCAGCCGAAAGTGCCAAGCCCGACCGCCCGGTACTTTTGATTGGTGATTTCAACCTGCCTGATTGGAAGGGTGTTGACATCAATGACATTATCAAGCATGCGCATCTGGATTGGGATGAGCCGTTCAAGCACCCCGTCCGGCACCGCTTTTCCCAAATTGATGGAACTTAAATTACAGACAACAAAATCACCCGACCGGTATTTTTTTACAATCATATTTTCTTTTTCCACATATTCTTCCAACCATACCGTCGGGGATTGGTTTTGGGCAATTTCCGTGCACAAATTGGAGCAGTAAATCATCCCCTGATGGCTGTTCGGATTTTTCCTGTTCACTTCATCACGGTAAAACATGAACGGCGCTCCCGTCTCCAGCTGCGATCTCATGATGCGTTTCATGATTTCAATCGCAGGGACTTTCTTTTTCGATTTGAGGTCCGCTTTAATGCACGCTTCATATTTTTCGCGCCACTTGCCGCTTCCTTTTGTTTCATCGTAAAAATCTTCAAGTGAGAACCCCATTGCTTCCCTGACTTCATGCGGGTCAAACAAGTACCAATCGCCCCTTTTTTCCACCTGTTCCATAAAATAATCCGGGATGCAAACACCGGTGTAGATGTCCCTTGCCCGCATCCGGTCATCACCGTTGTTTAATTTCAAATCCAAAAAATCTTCAATGTCAAGGTGCCAAACATCCAAATAGACTGTAACCGCCCCTTTCCGCGTCCCGAGCTGGTCAACGCTGACCGCCGTATTGTTTAACTGCTTGATCCACGGCACAACACCGCTTGACATGCCGCGGAAACCTTTGATGGCACTCCCCCGTGCGCGGATTTTCCCCATATATACGCCAATTCCGCCGCCGTTTTTTGAAAGTTGGGCAATATCCGTATTGCTGTCATAAATGGATTGCAGGCTGTCATCTACTGTATCAATAAAGCAACTCGACAGCTGGCTGTAAGTTTTCCCGGCATTGGCGAGTGTCGGAGTCGCAACGGTCATATACAAATGGCTGAGCGCCCAGTACGCTTCTTTCACATATTCCATCCGTTTTTCCGGCTTTTCATCCTGCATCAGGTACATGGCGATCACCATCCAGCGTTCCTGCGGGAGTTCATAAATGTTTTTTTCAAAATCCGCGGCAAGATACCGGGTGGCAAGTGTATAAATTCCGGGATACGTAAACAGATAATCCCTTTCCGGCCGGATCCATCCGCCAATTTCTTCGATTTCCTTCCTGCTGTATTTGGCGAGCAGATGTGGCGAATAAATGCCTTTTTTCGTCAGTTGTTCAATCAGTTCATAAAAGGGACCGTAACGCTGCTGCGGATCGTAATGCCGGTTTGCAGCCGCCTTCATGTAAAGCAGTTGCAGGTAAATCCTGGCCGCAAGGAACGACCAGTCCGCACCGGCTTCATCTACATTTTCGAGCGCGTATTTGATAAGCAAATCGGTTTTTTCTTCAAGCCGGGCATCCTGATACCAGGCATTTGCAACCTTTTCTTTATACTTTTCGGTTTGAAGATCAAGTCCGGCCGAAATTTCATCCATCCATTTCAAAACGCCCGCTGCTTGAGTTGAACATAAGTTTTCCATGTTTTTCCTCCTTTTTTGAACCATAAAAAAACCGTCCACCCCGGGGATGAACGGCGAAACCGACAGAAAAACTGCAATATGTATCCATGTTTTCCAATCGTTTCACCTTCCCACACCCCGGAGAATGGAAACTTCAAGCTATGGCAGGTCTCCTGGCTTGTGTATCATCCTACTAAAGCCCTTCCCATACCGCCGCCATGAAGCAGGGGGTACAGTGGATTTGCTCGTTCGTCCACACTTACAGTTGCGGGGGCAGCTCCAGCTTTCAACTGGATTCCCTTTTAAGGCATTGCAAAAAATGCCACCATCGCCTGATATACCATATTTAGTGTTTTAATAGCATTAATAATACTACATATTGTTAGGTTATCATAGCAAGGAAATTTTTTCAAGAAAAAAATAAATAGAGCCCGCTTTTCACCACAAAAGCAGGCTATAAGGGAGTCTTCTTGAATGGCATTAATAATTGATTTTTATATAAGTATGTTCCCATTCTTCAAATGGAAGCGTGCGGTCCGGGATGTCAACCCGGTTAAAGCGGATCGCGCGGGCACCGTGGTCTTTTGTAATTTCTTCATAAATAAAAGCATCATCAAATCCCGCATTTGCCGCATCCTTTTGATCGGCGGCAAAATAAACTTCTTTCGGCCTCGCCCAGTAGATTGCGCCCAAACACATCGGGCACGGCTCGCAGCTTGAATAAAGGATACAATCGGCAAGCTGGAAAGTTCCAAGATTTTGGCAAGCATCCCGTATCGCCTGAACTTCCGCGTGGGCAGTCGGATCATTGTTTTTCGTAACGCTGTTTTTTCCGATCCCTACAATTTCACCGTTTCCATTTACAACAATGGCGGCAAACGGCCCGCCCCCATTTTCGATATTTTCCCTTGCCATTTCAATCGTTACCTTTAAAAAATACGCATGATTCATTCGCATCCCCCCTTTTTGTTGATTATAACAATAGATCTTCCAATTTTTGAAAAGATCTGTTCACAATTCTGACAATAAAAATTCGGGTTGCCGAAAGCGGGGCAAAACAAAAAGGCGTGATAGATGCCCACGCCCTAAACAAACCGCCTTATTTTTTCTTTCCGCTTTTCCGCCACAGCAGCAGCAATGAAACAGCCAGTGCGCCGGTAAGGAGCGGCTCTTTTTTCAGTTTGTGATCTTTTGTATAAAAAACGTCTTTCACGATGAGATTGATATTTTGCGGGCGTTCGGCCAGACGCCGCATATAATAGCCGAACCAATCGTTCCCGAACGGCATATAAGTGGTGAAGTGGTATTTTTCCGCCAATTCGTACTGCATCTCCTGGCGGAAACCGTACAGCATCTGAAATTCAAATTTTTCATGGGAAATGTTGTTTTCCCTGATAAAATCCTCCAACGCACGTATGATGTTGTGGTCGTGGGTGGCAATTGATGTGTACGCATCGCCGAGCAGCCGTTTTTTTGCTAGTTTTAAATAATTCCTGTCGATTTCAGCCTTCGTTTGGAAAGCAACCGCTTCGCTTTCTTTATAAGCCCCCTTCACAATGCGGAGCCGGATATCCTTCAGCTCATCCATCACATCTTCGGCACAGCGCAAATACGCTTGAATCACCGTTCCGACATTGCCGTAATTTTGGAGCAGGATTTTTAACACATCAATCGTGGCCTGAAAATGGGCATAATCTTCCATGTCAACATTGATAAAAATGCCGTAGTGCTCTGCCCGCGCTAAAATTTCTAACATATTTTGAATGCAAAATTCACGGCTGATATCAAGCCCGAGCTGGGTCAATTTCACCGATACATGGCAATCCAGTTTCTCTTCGCGGATTTTGTCCAGCATATTCAATATCTGCCGTTTTGCGGATTCTGCTTCCGTTTTTTCGGACACAAATTCCCCGAGATTGTCGACGGTGCAGCTGATTCCGCGGGCATTCATCTCCTTGATCGTGCGCGTGACGCTGCCGATATCCGTGCCTGCCACAAATTTTTCGGCCCCGAAGCGGAACCCCCATTTTTGCGCGCTTTTATTTAAAAATTTGCTGTTTGAGAGGCAGATGAAAAAATCCCTCGTCCAGTTCACCACCAGCTTCCCTCCTTTCTATGGATCCGCCCCAAAGGATTAAAACATTTCCGATACAGATTTGGCTTCCATAAACAGCTTCAAATAATCCGGGCCGCCTGATTTTGAATCGGTTCCGGACATTTTGAACCCGCCGAACGGCTGATACCCGACAACGGCCGCCGTGCACCCGCGGTTAAAATACAAGTTCCCGACATGGAATTCGTAACGAGCGCGCTCCAAATGCTCCCTGTTTTTCGAAATGACAGCGCCTGTCAATCCGTATTCCGTGTTATTGGCAATGTCCAGAAGCTCGTCAAAATCCTTCCCTTTTGTAAAGGCAACAACCGGCCCGAAAATTTCTTCCTGCATGATACGCGCTTTCGGGTCCACATCTTTAAAGATCGTTGGATGAATAAAGAAGCCTTTTGAATCGTCAGCTTCCCCGCCGAGGACAAGCTTACCTTCTTTTTTGCCGATCTCTATATAACTTGTAATCTTGTCATACTGCTTTTGGTTAATCACCGCTCCCATGTAAACATTTTTTTCGGACGGGTCGCCGATCGTTAACTCCTGCGCAAGCGCAATGGTTTTTTCCAGCACTTCATCATATACATCTTCATGGACAGCAACCCGCGAGCAGGCGGAACATTTCTGCCCGGAAAACCCGAATGCCGAATGCACAATTGCATCGGCCGCAAGATCGAGATCAGCTTCCTTATCAACAATAATTGTATCTTTTCCGCCCATTTCGGCCACAACCTGTTTCAAGAACTGCTGGCCTTTCTGCACTTTCGCGGCCCGTTCATAAATACGCAAGCCCGTCGCCTTGGAACCGGTAAAGTTAATCCAGCGCGTCTCTTTATGGTCGACGAGATAATCGCCAATTTCCGCCGGATCCCCTGGCACAAACTGGAGAACGCCTTTCGGGAGCCCTGCTTCTTCAAGAATTTCGACGAGTTTATAGGCAATGACCGGCGTGTTTTCAGACGGCTTTAACAGCACCGGATTCCCTGCCACAATCGGTGCGACTGTGGTGCCGCAAACAATCGCAAAAGCGAAGTTCCACGGCGGGATCGTCACGCCCGGCCCGATCGGCTGGTAAAAATATGTATTATGTTCATTTTCCCGCTGCTCCATTTTCTGCCCTTTCGCAAGCTTGAGCATCTCGCGGCCGTAGTATTCCAGGAAGTCGATCCCTTCCGCCGTATCGCCGTCCGCCTGGCTCCAAGGCTTGCCGGCATCAAAGACAAGCCATGCCGACAGCTCGTGCTTGCGGCGGCGCGCAATCGCGGCAGCTTTAAACAGCACATTCGCCCGCGCTTCCGGGGACATTTTCCGCCATGTTTGAAACGCTTCATTTGCTCCTTCAAAAGCCATTTCGATATGTTTTTTAGCCGCTTTCGATACTTTTCCGACAACCTGCTCTTTATTTGCGGGATTGACAGATATAAGTTGTTCGTCTGTATAAATCCGCTCGCCATTGATCACGAGCGGGTACTCCCTTCCGAGTTCAGCACGCACTTTTCCGAGTGCCGCTTCAAAAGCCGCGGCATTTTCCGGCTGGTTAAAATCTGTTAACGGTTCGTGTTTAAAAAGTAAAACCAAAGGAAAAACCTCCTTCTCTTCAAGCATTCTGCACATATACCTTGCAAAAATCATGCCAACGAAAATAAGACCTGCCATCCCAATCATCCGTACTGAAAATAAACCGCTTTCCATGTACAATATATTTACACAATTGTAAATTAAATGTACAATAACTTTACAATACAGGTCTGGAGGGGGATGGGATTGGGAAATGAGCGGTTTTATTTGCAGGCGGTGCTGTCGACGGAAAATGATGCCATTACGATCGTAGACGAAAACCAGGAAGTGATTTACTGGAATGATGCCGCTGTCCGGACATACAACATTCCAATAGAAGAAATTTTAAACAGAAAGATCACGGATTTTTTCCGGGATGACGATTTAATCGTGCTGAAAGTGCTGCGCACAAAAGAACATGTGTCCAATCAGTACCACCGCCCGCGCCATGATAAACATGTCGTTGTCAACGCCAAACCGATTTTTAACGATCAAGGCAGACTGATCGGGGCCATTTCGGTTGAGCGGGATATTACTCAAATTGTAAAGCTGAATGACAACCTTGTATCCACATCCATTGAACTGAACGAACTGCGGCAAAAAATGTATACAAACTTTGAAGAAACACCGTTTGCCAAATTAAAAGGCAAAAGCCGCGCGCTGCAGGAAACGATCCGGATCGCGGCGAAAGCGGCTAAAACAGATGCCGTCACGTTAATTCTCGGGGAAAGCGGGACGGGAAAAGAAATTTGCGCCCGCGCGATCCACGAAGCCAGTGCAAGGAAAAACGGCCCGTTTATTCCGGTGAATTGCGGGTCGATACCTGCCGCACTCTTTGAAAGCGAATTATTCGGTTATGAACCCGGCACATTTACCGGTGCAGAAAAAAAGGGGAAGCCCGGAAAAATCGAAGAAGCGGACGGCGGAACCCTATTTTTGGACGAAATCGGCGAGCTGCCGCTGGATATGCAGGTCAAGCTGCTCCGGGTTTTGCAGGAAAATGTCATTTACCGTATCGGGGATGCAGCGGGAAGGAAAATTAATGTCCGGTTCATTGCGGCCACCAATCAAAACCTCGAAAAAATGATGGAAGAAAAGAAATTCAGGTCAGACCTTTATTATCGTCTAAATGTCATTCAAATTATCATGCCGCCTCTAAGAACGCGGACCGAGGATATTCCGGTTCTTTCGCAATACTTTTTGAAACAATTTGCCATCCAATATAAAATGCCTGAACCGGAGCTTACCTCCGATGCCCTATCTTTCCTGCTACAATACCGGTGGCCCGGCAATGTCCGCGAACTCCGGAATTTAATGGAGAGAATTGTGATACTGGCGGAAAAACCGGTGATTGAAGGGGAATCCCTCCTTCAGTTTTTCCAAAATGCTCATGCGGCCGTGCCTGAATTTGCCGCGCTTCCAGCAGGCCATTCCTTGCCGATGGAGAAGGAAACGATTGAAAAACAGCTGATTGAAAAAGCTTTGCGGGAAGCGGGCGGCAACAAATCGGCCGCCGCCAGAAAGCTGGGCATTTCAAGGGTGACGCTGTACCAAAAGCTGAAAAAATACGGGATCAGCAGTTGATTCCCATCGAAAGCGGGATGGTGTTATGGTAAAATAGCCGTATGAAACGAATGAAGGAGATCAACTATGGAAGCCAAAACCAATGTCCTCAACTTTGTCAGCGTCGCGCTCATCGTGCTGGAGGCGATTTTTAAATTGAAGTGGATCATTTACTTGTATTTTGCTTTTATCGCCGTGTTCCTTGTGCTTGAGCTGCGCGCCAAGCCTCCAAAAGATACACTTGTCCGTGTTCTTTTAAATATACTCGTGTTGACGATCATTATGGTGGTCGTTGGTTTTACGGAAATATAGGCTGAAAAAAGAAGAAGCCCGGATACAGGCTTCTTCTTTTTTTCTTAATGCTTAATTAAGAAGTACTTCTTCTTCCCTTTCCTGATGACGGTAAATTCCCCTCCGACTTTGTCTGATTCTTTTATTGTGTAATTCAGGTCGGTTACACGGGCGCCGTTTACGTAAATTGCGCCGTTTTGAATATCTTCGCGCGCCTGCCGTTTTGAAGGCGAAATTTTTGCAGCAACAAGCAGTTCGACCAATTGCTTTTGCTCCTCATTTTCAATTTGAAAAGAAGGTACATCTTTAAACCCTTGTTTCATTTCTTCGGCCGAAAGTTTTTTCACATCGCCGCTAAAAAGCGCCTCCGTAATGTTCAGCGCCTGCTGCAAAGCTTTCTCGCCGTGGATGAGCCTTGTCATTTCCGCCGCCAGCGCTTTTTGTGCTTTCCGGAGATGCGGTTCGGTTTCAACCGATTTTTCCAGCTCTTCAATTTCTTCTTTTGATAAGAACGTAAAGTATTTCAAGTATTTCACAACATCCTGGTCAGCAGTGTTCACCCAGAACTGGTAAAACTCATACGGCGATGTTTTTTCGGCATCAAGCCAGACCGCACCGCTTTCTGTTTTCCCGAATTTCGTACCGTCCGCCTTTGTGACGAGCGGAATCGTAAGGCCGAAAGCTTTTTCTCCTTCCGGTTCCAATTTGCGGATCAGCTCAAGCCCGCTTGTGATATTGCCCCACTGGTCACTGCCGCCGATCTGCAGCCGGCAGTTATATTTTTTGTATAAGTTTAAAAAGTCGACCGCCTGTAAAATCGTGTATGTGAATTCCGTAAAAGAAATGCCGGTTTCCAGCCGTGAAGCAATCGTGTCTTTGGCAAGCATGTAGTTGATGCCGATATGTTTCCCGTAATCGCGCAGAAATGTCACCAAATCCATCGATCCGTGCCAATCGTAGTTATTGACCATGACCGCGCCGGTTTCGCCTTCAAAATCGAAAAAGCGTTCCAGCTGTTTTCTCAGGGCTTCGCCATTTTGTTTCACAGCTTCAATCGTCAAAAGTTTCCTTTCTTCCTTTTTGCCGCTCGGGTCGCCGATCATCCCGGTCGCACCTCCCAGGACAACAATCGGCCGGTGCCCCGCCTGTTGAAAGCGGCGCAACGTCAAATACGGCAGGAGATGCCCGATATGCATGCTGTCCCCGGTCGGATCAATCCCGCAGTAAAGCGTAATTTTTTCATTTTTTATCAGATCGGCCAGCCCTTCTTCATCGGTCTGCTGGTAAATGATCCCCCGCCATTTTAAATCTTCGAGTAAATCCACGAAAAACCAACTCCTTTTTTTGCAAAAATAAAAACGTCCCTCCGTTAAACGAAGGGACGATTGATATCGCGTTACCACCCTACTTGAGAATTGCTTCTCCGCTCATTATGCATAACGGCTGTGAACCGTCTGCCGCTAGCACACGGCAGAAGCTCCGGGGTGTAATTCGCCCACCTGTCTGTACCGGTTCGCACCGACCACCGGCTCTCTTCAATGCAACAACAGGAGGCTACTGGATCCTTTCAACGCTTCATTATCTCGAATTGTAAGTTATTTTTACCATACGCATAGCGAAATGTCAACCTTGCGATGGGAAACGCCTTTGCCGGCAAACGCATGGTATATAAAAAAGTTTTAACTGCTGCTGCAGGCGTATGCGGTGATGTTGGCGATCCGTTCCGGATGGGTATAAATATTCATCGACCCGTCCCTGATAAAACCGACAGTCGTGATGCCGAGTTCTTCCGCCGATTTCAATGCGAAAGCGGTCGGGGCGGACTTGGACAATATGATTTCGCAGCCGATTTTTGCCACCTTTAATAAAATTTCCGAGGAAATCCGCCCGCTGAACGCAAGTATTTTCCCTTTTGTGGAAACCCCGTTTTTGAGACAGTAGCCGTATATTTTATCGAGCGCATTATGGCGACCGATATCCATCCGGCTGATGTTGATGCCGCCTGAATCGCATAAAGCGGCATTGTGGACGCCGCCGGTTTTCTTGAATACCGCTGCGTTTTTCTGTAGTTCTTCCATGAGCCGGAAACAGTCTTCAATGGTGATTCTTACATGGATCCCGTCTAATTTTTTCGCGGCAAGCGCATCATTAACAAACACAAACGCCTGCCTGCTCATGCCACAGCACGAGGTGATATACCGTTTATTTTGCAACTGTTGGTAATACGGGTTGACTTTATCGGTCCGGATATTGACATAACCTTCTTTTTCATCCGTCCAAATCTCGCGGATATCTTCATAACGCTGGACGATCCTTTCCGAAACCAAATAGCCGACCGCCATATCTTCTATATATTCAGGTGTGCAAACCATTGTGACCCATTCCTGCCCGTTCACTTTTAATGTCACCGGAAACTCCGTAACCACCGTGTCGACCGTACGCTCCAGCTTCCCATTGCGAAAGCGGAGGATTTCCCTTTGTGTGTCCACGTTTTTCATGGCCTCTCCAGCCCCCTGCCTATGATTTTTCATTTTAAATCAATTCATATCAAAACGAAAGCCAATTGCTCCAACATACAAAACAGTCTGATGATTTGTTCATTTTAAAATTGACCGCTATATGAAGATGACAACACCGTTTAAAAAAAGGTTCACTTTTCTAAGTTTGATATAAGTAACAGAGCCAGCTTATTACGTTTTTGCCATGATCTGCATTTTTTCTGAAGGCTGTACCTCATGGTCAAATGTCTTCAAAGGAGGAAAAGAAAATGGAAGGAGAAACCATTCACATCAACATCGACGGCAAGGATTACATCGCTGCAGCCGGGGAAAAAATCATCGATGTGATCAACCGGAACAAAATCCCGCACCCGCAAATTTGTTATTACCCTGAAGTAGACCCGATCCAAACTTGCGACACATGCATCGTGGAAGCAAACGGGGCTTTGGTGCGTGCATATGCGACTTTGGTGGAAGACGGCATGAACATCCGCCGCGACGTTGACCGGGCTGAAGCAGCGCGCCACGAAGCGATGGACAGAATTCTTGCCAACCACCTTTTGTACTGCACGGTCTGTGACAACAACAATGGGAACTGCATCGTGCATAATACATGCGAAATGATGGGTATCGAACACCAGAAATACCCGTTTACGCCGAAAGTGGGAGAAAGCGGCATCGATTATTCCCATCCGTTTTACCGGTACGACCCGAATCAGTGCATTGCGTGCGGGCGGTGCGTGGAAGCGTGCCAGAACCTGCAGGTGAACGAAACACTGTCGATTGACTGGGAAGCTGAACGCCCGCGCGTGATTTGGGACCACGGTGTGCCGATCAACGAATCTTCGTGCGTCAGCTGCGGGCACTGCGTCACCGTCTGCCCGTGCAACGCCCTAATGGAAAAATCATGCTTGGGGAAGCCGGATTTTTAACCGGGCTTGACCAGAACCTGCTCCATTGCCAAGGCCCGCCATTACTGACACAAATAGGCAGGCGGCCGTCATAATGACGATAACCTGGCTGTGCTCTTCCGCGTTTTTCTCAATCGGCTTCATATATTTTATTGTTTGAAAGCGGTGACTTCTTTTTCATAACGCAACTCTCCTAAGCCTTAAGATATTTTCACTATAAACGGAGAGGAAATTGAAAAATGTGACGTTTGTCACCAAATTTCAGATTGACACAAATCCGTCAAAAAGTGAAAAAAAGAACGGCTTAAGAATGCTTAAACCGTTTGCCCTTTTCAATATTCCATTCAGTTGATGACGCAGTATTCAACTGGGCAGCCTTCGCAGTTGATCTGCCGTTTTAAATAATCAAGGCTGTGGATGACGATTTTTCTTCCTTTCTTGGAGATCACCCCTTTGCTTTGTAAGTGGTTTAGTTCCCGTGTAATACTTTCGCGTGAAGTCGAGCTGAAATTGGCCAGTTCCTGGTGGTTGATCGGGATATCAAGCAAAATCCCGTTTTCGCACTCCACCCCATAGCTGTTGGCCATCCGGATCAAAGTGGAGTAGAGCGCACTTTTTTCCCGTATAAAACCAGATCCCGGAACTTTGTATGCTGTTTCCGGAAATGGTCCGTCATCATTTTCATAAATTGAGGGCAAAGTACGGGTTGACCAAAAGCTCTTTTTCGATTGTTTCGTTTTTAATAACAAGCACTTCGCTGTCTTCGAGCGCACGCCCGTTGAGCAAGTATTACCGTTATTGGAAAAAATCATCAATTCGCCGATGACGGCATTTTTTCCGCACAGCCTTAAGCTTAATTTTTTGCCGTCACCGGTAAATGGCTGATTTCAAAATTGTCGGTGACGACAACAAAAAAGTATTCCCCTTTTTGGTCTTCCTGGAACAGAAATTTTCCTTTCGGCACTTTTTCCGACATATACGCCAATGATTTCAGCAGTTCGATATTTTTTTCACTCATTAAATTGTTCATGAAAATACCCCGCCGTTTTAAGCAAAATATTTTTGATACAAAGAACGTGCTTCCATTCTGTTTTTTGTTCCATGTATGAGCATTCTGCCGTCCGGAAACAAAACTACCCTGTGGCCTTCGAGTTCTGTGATCATTAAATAGCCATTATATTTTACATCCGCGCCGCCCGCTTTCATCTGCTGCGCCATGTTTTCCAAATGGAATTCCCCTGTATGGCGGATGTGCACCGTATCCCTGCCGCACAGCACATCCACGGATGATTTTTCGTTCAACGCCGGGTAAACAGGATGTTCCCCGCAGGAAGGGCAATCCAGTTTTTTCAGCTTTTCTGCTTTGAAAAAATGGTGGTCGTTTTTCCATAAATCAAATACGGCAACCGTATCGCGCACCTTTCCCCCTACCAAAAGCTTCATCGCTTCCGCCGTTTGGTAGGCAGCCGTCATCTGCACGGCCGGCGCGATAATGCCGACTGTATCACATGTCATCTGGTAGGCAGGCAGATGCCCGATCATGCAGCGAAAACACGGGGTTTGGCCCGGAATGATCGGAAACGAGACGCCGTAACTGCCGACGCAGGAACCGTATACCCACGGAATCCGGTATTTCATCGCGAGATCATTGAGATAAAACCGCGTTTCAAAATTATCGGTCCCGTCAATGATGACATCGACCCCTTCCTCCAATATGGTAATGAGTTTCGGATCAAACGCATCGATGCAATAGGCGCGGATGTTGACATCTCGGTTGACGGCTTCTAGGCGTTTTTTGGCGGCAACCGCTTTTGGCAAATTGTCCCTTACATCCTGCTCGCTGAACAAACTTTGCCGCTGTAAATTCGTTTCATCGACATAATCGCGGTCGACAAGGGTGATCTTTCCGACACCCGCCCTTGTTAAACTTTCCGCATTGGCAGAACCGAGCGCACCAACGCCGACAATTAACACATGGCTGCCTGAAATTTTTTCCTGCCCCTCTTTTCCAATCGGGGCAAACAGCATTTGCCGGGAATACCGTTCCATGTTCATTCCTCCTGCCTTTTAAAATGCCCGCTCTTACCGCCTGTTTTTTCGATCAAATAAGTCGGACCGATGACAATGCTTTTGTCAACCGCTTTGCACATATCATAAACCGTCAGCGCACAGATGGAGGCCGCCGTCAAGGCTTCCATTTCAACCCCTGTGCTGCCCTTTGTTTTCACGTACGTATCGATTTCAAGCGCATACTGCCCGTCTTCGCACTCCTGCCAGCTGAAGGAAATATCCACACCTGTTAACGAGAGCGGGTGGCACATTGGAATGACGTCCGCCGTTTTTTTCGCGCCCATGATACCGGCAACCTGGGCAACGGCAAGGACATCCCCTTTTTTCATTTTCAATTGGATGATGTTTTCATATACTTCTTTTGATAAAACCACGCAGCTTTTCGCATGGGCCGTTCTGACCGTTTCCTGCTTTTCCGTTACATCGACCATTTTCGCGCGGCCCTGTTCATTCATATGCGTCAATTTTTCCATTTTTCAACCTCCGCTTACCGGTGGGATGAGGGCCACGACATCCCCGTCCCGGATGATGTCTTCATCCTGCGCAAATTCTTCATTGACCGCAATCATGACGGATGAAGCCTGCGGAAGAAAACCATCTTTTCCGAGCTTGGCGCGCAGTTCGCCAACAGTCATTTCATTCCGGTCAATCGTTATTTCGGAACGGTTCAATTGTTCTTTTAAATGGGCAAATAATAAAACTTTAATCATAAACCAAACTCCTTTGGAACCCCTGTTTTTTCATAGGAGACCGTTTCCTGCTGGTTTCCGATCCATTTTTCGCCGTTTTCCCAATGCTCTTTTTTCCAGATCGGCACCATTTCCTTGATCCGTTCAATCGCATAACGGTTTGCTCGGTATGCATCATCGCGGTGCGGAGCGGAAACGGCAATCGCAACAGCTATATCTGTGATCTCAAGGCGCCCTATCCGGTGCACGATGGCGGTTTTCGCATCGGGAAACTGTGTTTTGATTTCCGACCCGATTTGTTCCAGCTTTTTCTTTGCCATCGACTCATATGCCTCATATTCCAAGTACAAGGTTTTCTTTCCTTTTGTCATTTCGCGGACCGAGCCGATAAACGTCACAATCGCGCCCGTATTCCGGTCTGCAACCGCATCAATGACTTTTGACACATCGATCGGCCCCTTTACAATGTCAAACATTTTATCACCTCTTCATAAACGCTTCGATCCATTCGGTGCAGCGTTTCCGGTCCTGTATCGGCATGCAGCCCGTAAGCTCCGGGTTCAGACTAAAAGCGGCCAAAACATTTGAAAGCCCGAGCAGGTCCGCATCTTCTTCACCACGGAGGCAGACCGTTTTCGGATAAGGCGCCTGTTTATAGCCTTCAATGAGCAGAAGATCAAGCGGCAGCGCCTTATACCAGCCGATTAGTGCTTCAAGGCCCCAGCCTTTTTCACTATGTACGGCAAAAACAAACAGGCCGTCCCCATCCACACCGGCCGCCTGTGCCCCGGCTTCAAAGTGCCGCGTTGAATCTTTCCCGGCTGAAAGTGTTGGTCTGCCGCCGTGCCCGTGATGCTTCAATGTCCCGACGCGGTATCCTTTTTCTGCAAGCACCCGCGACCAAAGTTCAACTAAAGTGGTTTTCCCGCTGTCTTTGCAGCCTGCGATCTGTAATATTTTCATCCCATTCCGGCGCCCCTTCTTCATCTTCCAAAAGCAGCACATCCACCTGCAGCCCTTTTGTAAAACCACGTGACCCGCCCGGCAGCACGATGAGGGCATTTGCTTCAATTAAAGACGAAACGATATTCGATTTGTCCATCCTGACTGGGCCTGCGTGTATCACGCCTGCTTCATAAGACAGTTTCGCGCGCACAAACCGGGTGAACGGGTTCGGTTTCGGAAAATCTTCCCCAAGGGTTGCCTGCGCTCTTTTCAAATATACGTTCCGATGCCCGAGCATCGTTTTCAAATACGGGCGGACGAACAGTTCAAAGCCGACATAGCACGCGGACGGATTGCCGGAAAGCCCGAACAGGATTTTTCCGGCAAGGACGGCTGCCGATGTTACGCTGCCCGGGCGCATTGCCACTTTATTGAACAATAGTTCGGCGCCAAGTTTTTCATACACTTTCGGAATATAATCAAAATCGCCGACCGAAACGCCGCCTGTTGTCATGACGATATCCGCTTCCCCAAGCGCCCGTTTAACAGCTTCATAGGTTTCATTAAAATCATCTTTTACAAGGCGGTAAAAAACGGGTTCGCCCCCGGCGCGGATTACCTGACCCCACAGCATATAGGCGTTGCTGTTGCGGATTTTCCCTTTTTCGAGCGGTTCGTCGACTTCGAGCAGTTCCGATCCGGTTGCAATGATCGCGGCTTTCGGTTTTTTCATCACCGGCACATCCTGATATCCAAAAGTGGCGAGCGTTGCCATGACGCCCGGGTTTACCGTGGTGCCTTTTGGAACAAGGATCTCGCCTTTTTTCATATCCTCGCCGATCTCGACGATGTTCTCGCCTTTTTCGACTTTTCGTTTAATTTGCACATAAATTTTTCCGTCTTTTTCCAATTCTTTTGTGAGTTCCACCATGATGACAGCATCGGCTCCGTCCGGAATCGCGGCCCCGGTCATAATTTTGACGGCTTGATCAGGCTTAATCCCTTCATCCCATGTATAGCCGGCGCCAATTGTGCCGAGGACTTCAAGCAGAACAGGATGGTCCGCATTTGCTTCCGCCGTTGATCCGGAAAAAATAGCGTACCCGTCATACGGTGACCGTTTAAACCACGGCACATCATTCGTGGCCGTCAGATCTTTTGCCAGCACCCGGTTCAAACTTTCTTTGATCGGCACGGTTTCCTGACGGCCTGTTCGCGTCCATTCCATCACTTTTCGTATGGCCTCTTCGACTTTTATTGGTTTTCTCATGCAGCATCACCGCCTCGTTTTATTCTTTTATGGGATGACCGCGAAATTGCTTTGCTTAGCAGGCAAGTTGCAAAGCCTCTATCATCCACGGTCATTTTAAATCATCTTTTGTATTGATATTGGCAAACCATTTTTTCTGCTCAAAATCTATTATTTTCACTCGGCAGTCTTCAAAAAGGCTACGCATGCTTAAATTGCCTGTGTCCAGTTTTGCGCGGATTTTCTCTTTCGCCCGCCTGTGAAAGACGGAAATGAGCGGCTGGAGCCTTCCGCCCGCACGAGAGACAATCACATCCCATTCCGGAGCCCTCTGCGCTAGGAGTTTTTCGATCACACTTTGTTTGATCCATGGTGTATCACACGGCAAAACGGCGTACCATTCCGCATCGATTTCCGTCATTGCCGAATAAATCCCGGCAAGCGGGCCTTTCCCACGATACTGCGGGAGATCGGAAATCACGCAGATGCGTCTGGTCTGAAGGATTTTTACGGCGAGATCGGGCCTCGCCACGATCACGATATCATTCAACCCGGCAAAGGCTTCCACACTGTATGCGACCATTTCTTTGCCATTTATTTTTGTGAGCGATTTTTCACCGCCAAACCGCCGTGACATCCCGCCGGCCAGCACAATCCCTGCCGTTTCTTTCATTACCGGTTGAGCTCCCACACAATATGTTTTAATTCCGGCAAAATCAATTTTTTCATGGCAAGGGAAACAGCGTTGCTGGACCCCGGCATGCAGAACACCACTTTTTTGCCGATCGTACCGGCGAGGGCTTTGCTGAGCATCGAAGCGCTTCCGATCTCCTCATAGCTTAAGTAGCGGAATAATTCCCCGAAGCCCGGCATCTCCCTATCCAGCAGTGTGCGGACAGTTTCTACCGTTATATCCCTGTTTGTAAAACCGGTTCCGCCGTTTAATAATACGGCATTGACATTTTCAGCCGCCGATTGCACAGCCGGGCGGATTTCCGCCGCCTCATCTCTTACAATACAATATTCAACCGCTTCGATTCCCTCCTGCTTTAATAAATCCATGATCAACTTCCCGCTTTTATCAGTTTCTTCCGTCCGTGTATCCGAAACGGTAATGACCTTGCAAAAAACTGGGATATTAGCTTTATGTTTATGTTCTTTCGTGCTCAACGTTTTACCCCCCAATATACGACATTTCAATCCGCTTCCCCTTGTAGGTCGGATTTTTCCCTCTTTCCTGCGAATACCGGTCGCATCGGACATCCCAGACACACTTAATCTGTGCGGCCAGCTCCTCATCGCTGGCGCCATTCCGCATTGATGAAAGCAGGTCAGTCCCTCTTGCAGCAAATAAGCAAGTATAGATTTTCCCGTCCGCGGACAGCCGGCAGCGCGTGCAGTCCCCGCAGAATGGCTGTGATACGGAAGAAATAAACCCGACTTCGATATCCGTCCCCACATAACGGCAGCGTTTTGCGACCTCGCCGTAATAATTTTCTTTTAACGGTTCAAGCGGCATTTCCTTGGAGATCATGTTGTAAATTTCTTTGCTGGTAACCACTTCATCCAGCTTCCAACCGTTCAGGGATCCGACATCCATAAATTCAATGAAGCGGAGGGTGATCCCTTTTTCTTTAAAATAAGCGGCCATCGGCAAAATTTGCGAATCATTCATGCCCCTTTTAACGACCATATTGACCTTTACTTTCATCCCTTGCCGGACGGCTTCATCCATTCCTTCTAAAATTCTCGATGATTTTGCCCCGACGCCGTTAATGGCGGCAAAAACTTCATCATCAAGAGCATCCAGGCTAACATTGATGCGTTTCAAGCCTGCTTTTTTTAAAGACGCGGCATATCTTTTTAAAAGAAAGCCGTTCGTTGTCATCGACAAATCTTCAAGTCCTTCGATGTTGTCAAGCATGCCCACAAGCTGATCGATATCTTTCCGTAACAAAGGCTCGCCACCCGTTAAGCGGATTTTCCGTACACCCAATGAAACGAAAAGTTTCGCGAGGCGTACGATCTCTTCGAATGTCATCAACTCGGACCGTTTCATAAAACAATATTTCTGTCCTTCGTCAGCAGGCATGCAGTAAGTACAGCGGAAATTACAGCGGTCCGTCACCGAAATCCTTAAATCCAAAAGCGGCCGGTTCAGCATATCGGTCAGCATGTTTGTCTACATCTCCATTTTAAATTCTATTTCCATGTTACAAAAGTCAGGAATGGCAATAATGTGATGCACGTCACATTTTTTAAAAATTCACCAAAAGTTCAAGATAACCTCATGAGATGTTCTTTCGGTAACACCAGCTTCTTTTCCCCGCTTAAAACGGACCCGATCTCCCGCGGCGAAACGAAAGCCTCTACGGTAAACCACGGTGTTTCCACAGTGACAAGACAATTTTCAATCCCTTGGTGTATGGCCGTGACACGATAGTCAAAAGCATTTTCATCCGCATTGTCCGCAAATTCAATATAATGGGCATGGATACCGAGATAACGGGCTTCCTTCCCTATTCCGACCGCAATCCGCGCGCCGCCGATGGTGCAAAACGATCCCCCGCTCCTGTCAACTCTCAAAATATTCCGGCATCCGATAATCTTGGCCGCCACCGCTGACTCTGGCCTTGTGATCACATCTTGTTTCGGCCCGGCCTGGAGTACTTTCCCGTTTCCGTACAAAATGAAGTGGTCGCATAAGAGATTAGCCTCTTCCAAATTATGGGTAACCAATAGAACGGTGCCGCCAAAATTTTCTTTGAGAAACGATAAAAACTCATTCATCAAATACTGCTTCGTGTCGGGATCCACCGCCGAAAAAGGTTCATCCAGCAGCAGGCAGTCCGGTTCCCGGATGAGCGTCCTTGCAAGTGCCACACGCTGCTGCTGCCCGCCTGACAGCTCATTCGGATAACAGTTTTCATACCCTTCCAATTTGATCTTTTTTAAAAAAGCAGCCGTTTTCTCTTCTATTTCCTTTTTTGTCCTACCTTTTAAACCAAATGCGAGATTTTGTTTAACGGTTAAATGCGGAAAAAGCGCATAATGCTGGAACATATACCCCGCTTTACGGAACCGTGTTTTGACTCGGATGTTTTTTTCCCGATCAAAAATCACCCTGCCGTTTACTTCAATATGGCCGGCATCGGGATTTTTAAGCCCGGCAATGCATTGCAGCGTTAAACTTTTGCCGCTTCCGGACGGGCCTAAAATGCCGGTAATGCCGGGTAGTGCCTGAAAATCAACATCAAGCGCAAAACGTGGCAATGTTTTTTTAATCTTTACGAGCAGCATGCCTGTCTTCACCTCTGATTACCCGTTTTTCAAGCCGCTTGATCCCGTATAAAATGGCGACGGACAAAACCGTCATGATGATCACGAGGAGATCAGCCGTACGTGTATCTCCGTTCATCAGGGCATCATAAATGGCAATAGACATGGTTTCCGTCTGGTTGGGAATACTGCCGGCAACCATTAATGTCGCACCGAAATCCCCGAGCGCGCGTGCAAATACAAGCATCATACCGCTCGTCAAACCCCTCCATGATAAAGGGATGACAACGGAAAAAAATAAATTCCATTCCGAGCGCCCGAGCACTCGGGCGGCATGAAGGAGATCCTCATCAATGCCGGCAAAAGCCGTCCGCGCCGATTGAATAAAAAAAGGAATGGAAACGGCCAGAGCGGCGATGACCGCCCCTGTTTGCGTAAAAACAACCGTGATCCCGAAATGCTGTTCGAGAAAACGGCCGACCGCACTCTGCCTACCTAGAAAAATAAGCAAATAATAGCCGAGGACGGTCGGCGGCAGTACGATCGGCAATGTCAGCAGCGCATCCGTAAAATCTGCCAGTTTCCCTTTCGACCTGCTTAAATAATAAGCCGCCGGCAGCCCCAAAACCAGGGAAAAAACGGTTGCCAGCAATGCAACTTTAAAAGATAAGTAGATCGGGAAAAAGTTGAGGTGCGCCACCCTTTACTGCCCCTCAGGTACCGTGTAGCCGTATTGTTTCATGATTTTTTGCCCGCTTTTGCTTGTTAAAAAGCTGGTGAATTTCCGTGCCGCATCCTGTTTTTCGGAGCTTTTGACAACAGCTGCCGTCTGCTTCAGCGGATCATACAGGCTGCTTGCGATGTTTTGAACCTTCATGTTCTCCCCCTGCACAAGGGAAAGGGAAACGATCCCGGCTTCAGTATTGCCGGATTGGACATATGTGAGCGTATCCGAAATGTTTTTTGCATAGACCAATTTTGATTTTACCTTGTTCCAAATGCCGGCTTTTTGGAGCGCCTGTCTCGCAGCCATTCCATACGGAGCGGTTTTGGGATTTGCAATCGCAATTTTTTTCACTTTAGGTTTTGTAAGATCATCCAGCCCATTAATGGAAAGCGAACGGTTTTTATTTGTTGCGATGCCGATTTTCCCGTACGCATAAACGGTTTTCGTGCCTGAGGCGATCAGGTTTTTATCCGCCAGTTGGTTGACATAATCGGCATTAGCCGCTGCAAAGACATCATACGGCGCGCCGTTTTCAATTTGCTGTTCCAATTCGCCGGACGCCGCGAAAATAAACTTCACTTTGATGCCGGTCTGCTTTTCAAACTGTTTGCCGATTTTCTGGAAAGATTTTGCTAAATCGGAAGCTGCTGCCACATTGATTTCCACCGGTTTTGATTCCTTTTTCCCGGAGGCACTTTTCCCCGCCGAACACCCTGCAAGCAGCAAGATGCAAAGCAGTGCTAAACTTAATTTTTTCATCTAAATCACCTATTCCAAAACTCTACTTTATTGTGAAAAAATGATATGTATTTATCATTTATCATAGCGGATTTAATTTTCATTCTCAATTTTTTGGTACACCTGAAAATTTTACCACTTATGCCGATTACAATACCTTTTCCTATCAAAAAACCGGGCAGCGCAACAGCTGTCCCGGTTCTAACCTCAATCTTCCATTGTCGACAAATCACCGGCCGGCAGGTTCAATTCCCAAGCCTTCAGCACGCGGCGCATAATTTTCCCGCTTCGTGTTTTCGGCAGTTTTTCGCAAAACTCAATTTCCCTCGGGGCGGCATGGGCGGCAAGGCCTTTTTTCACGAACTGGCGGATCTCTTCCTTCAGCTCATTCGACGGTTCGTACCCGCCCCTTAGGGCGATAAACGCTTTAATGATTTCCCCGCGCACAGGATCCGGCTTGCCGATCACGCCCGCTTCAGCAACAGCCGGGTGTTCGATCAATTTGCTTTCGACTTCAAACGGCCCGACCCGTTCACCGGAAGTCATGATGACATCATCGACACGGCCCTGGAACCAGAAATAGCCATCCTCATCCATGTAGGCCGAATCCCCGGAAACATACCAGCCGTTCGGGAAAAAGTAAGATTCATATTTTTGCGGGTTGTTCCAAATCGCTGCCATCATCGAAGGCCAGCCTTTTTTAATGGCGAGATTACCCATCCGGTTCGGCGGGAGTTCATTGCCTTGGTCATCTACAATCGCCACTTTGATGCCCGGGAACGGTTTCCCCATCGAGCCCGGTTTGATGTCCATACACGGGTAGTTGCAGATCAGCTGCGCGCCGGTTTCTGTCATCCACCATGTATCATGGATGCGCAGCCCAAAAACTTCATTTCCCCAGCGGATGACTTCCGGGTTCAGCGGCTCGCCGACACTTAAAATGTGGCGGAGCGTCGAGAGATCGTACTGCCTCACGATTTCATTACCGGCACCCATCAGCATCCGGAATGAAGTCGGTGCACTGTACCAAACCGTGACGCCAAACTGCTCGATCGTTTTATACCACGCGGCAGGGCTGAAACGGCCACCGACAACGACATTCGTTGCACCGTTCAGCCACGGGGCAAAAATTCCGTAGGACGTTCCCGTTACCCAGCCCGGGTCGGCCGTGCACCAGTAAATATCATCTTCTTTTAAGTCCAGGACCCATTTTCCGGTTTGGTAATGCTGGATCATCGCATTATGGACGTGCAGGACGCCTTTTGGCTTGCCGGTCGATCCGGATGTGTAATGCAGGATAAGCCCGTCGTTTCTGCCCACCCATTCAATATCCAATTTGTCGGAAGCTTCTTTAAAATATTTCAGAAAATCTAAAAGCTTCCCTTCTTCCCCGACATTTTCCCCGACGACAAAGATCGTTTCGAGCGCCGGAAGCTGGTCAACCGGAACGCGCCCGACAAGGTCCGGGGTCGTGACGAGGACTTTTGCTTTGCTGTCTTCAAGCCGGTCTTTTACGGCCCCTTCCATGAATGCTTCAAACAGCGGGCCGACAATTGCACCGAGCTTAATTGCGCCAAGCGTGGCAAAATACAATTCAGGCGAACGCGGCATGAAGATAAAGACGCGGTCACCTTTTTGGACGCCTGCTTTTTCTTTCAACACATTCGCCGCTTTGTTCGTCAGTTTTTTCATTTCATAGAATGTATATTTCTCGTTGCGTGTGTCACTTAAATACATGAGCGCCACTTTATTTTTGCGGAAGCTTTCCGCATGGCGGTCAATCGCTTCATACGCCATATTGACGCGGCCGGTTTCCGACCATGAAAAATTTTTCTCCACGTCTTTCCAGCTGAAAGTTTTGTAAGTTTCCTCATAGTTTTTCAGATTATAATCCCCTTGCACCGTTGGTAACGCTTCCAGTTGCATGCACATATCCCCCTTTGTTTAGATTCATATACCATTATATATGAAAATCAATTTATTCACAATTTAATTAAATGGTGTACAAAGTCAACATTTTGAACAATTCGGGAATATCACTTTCCATGTATTGTTTTTGCCGGAAAAACATGAGATGATGAAGATGCATAATGAATGATCATTCATTGAATTGTTTTTCTTTTGATTTGTTTAAGGGATGGTGGAAAATGGAACATAAGAAAACCTATTATTCTAAGGAATTGGAAACAAAAGCCGGGTTGCTTGTGATTGAAGGGCCAATTCCCGGGGAAAAGCTGGCAAAAATGGAGTTCCATGGAGATTTAAAAGCTTTCCGTCCCGCCCCGAAACAACTTGAAGCGCTGGTTGAAATTGCCGACCTGCCTGAAGGAAGGATCATCATCGCCCGGGACGGCAATACCGTTGTCGGCTATGTGACATTTTTATATCCGGATCCGCTGGAACGCTGGTCTGAAGGCCATATGGAAAACCTTCTCGAACTCGGTGCCATCGAAGTCATCCCGAAATACCGGGGAAATGCTGTAGGCAAGCATTTGCTGAAAGTTTCCATGATGGACGATGCGATGGAAGACTATATCATTATTACGACGGAATATTACTGGCACTGGGACATGAAAGGAACCGGGCTAAACGTGTGGGAATACCGGAAAATGATGGAAAAAATGATGAGCGCAGGCGGCCTGAAATGGTTTGCCACCGACGATCCGGAAATTTGCTCGCACCCGGCGAATTGCCTGATGGTGCGGATAGGAAAAAGGGTTGGCCAGGAATCGATTGAGCAATTCGACCGGATCCGGTTTAAAAACCGGTATATGTATTAATTTTACGGCAAAGGGGATGGGAAACATGATTGTGGAAGAAATTATGCAAAAAAACGTAAAAACGCTCACACCTAAAAATACCGTACGGGACGCATTGCAATTGATGCAAAAGGAACGGATCCGGCATATACCGCTTGTCGATGGAAACGGCAAATTGGCGGGTGTCGTTACGGAGCGCGACATTAAAGAAGTGGCGCCCAATCCGTTTTTCCCTAATGAACAAATGGAAAAACTGGCGCTGCCTTTGGAAAAAATCATGAAAACCAACTTGCTGACAGGGCACCCGCTCGATTTTATCGAAGACATGGCGGCCCTCATGAACGACAACCGCATTGGCTGCCTGCCAATCCTTGAGCGGGGCAAACTGGTCGGGATCGTCACGGGAACGGATTTGCTCCAGACTTTTGTCGATTTGACTGGCGCCGGGCAGCCAAGCTCGCAAATTGAAATCCGCGTGCGCAACCGTACGGGCGTCCTCCGGGAAATTACGGAAATTATTTATGAACACCATATCAATATTTTAAGCGTGCTGATCTATCCGGACCGCAAGAACCTTGATAACCGCATTCTCGTCTTCCGCGTCAGCACGATGAATCCTGTAACCCTTATTTCGCATTTAAAAGAGGCCGGCTTTGATGTGCTCTGGCCGAATATGCCGGGGATGCCGAGATGAAAGAGGCTGTTTTCGTTTTTTCAACCGACTTATTGGCATACCGGTTCCGCAACGACCATCCGTTTAACCAGATGCGGCTCCAATTGGTGAAAGAATTGCTCGAAGCGATCGGTGCATTAAACCGGGAAGATATCGTGAAACCGCGCATGGCCAGTGATGAAGAACTTTTTTTCATCCACGACCCGTCTTACGTGGAGGCGGTCAAACTGGCTGGCCGGGGCAAACTTGATCCCGTAAAAGCCGAAAATTTCGGTCTCGGGACGGAAGATACGCCAATTTTTCCGAATATGCATGAAGCAAGCGCCCTGATCGCGGGCGGCACGCTGGCAGCGGCGGAAGAAGTCATGTCTGGCAGGGCGCGCCATGCCCTCCATTTGGGCGGCGGCCTGCACCACGGCTTCCGTGGCAAAGCTTCCGGCTTCTGCATTTACAATGATACGGCCATTGCCATCAAATATTTACGTGAAACATACGGGGTACGCATTCTCTATGTGGATACCGACGCCCACCACGGCGACGGGGTGCAGTGGGCTTTCTATGATGATGAAAATGTTTGTACGCTTTCCATCCATGAAACGGGCCGTTATTTATTTCCCGGCACCGGTAATGTCAATGAATGGGGCACCGGAAAAGGTTACGGCTATTCTTTCAACATTCCTGTGGATGCGTTTACAGAAGATGAATCATGGTTGGAATGCTATGCGGCGGCGCTGGAAGAAATTGCAGCGTATTTTAAACCGGATGTGCTTGTCACACAAAACGGGGCAGATGCGCACTACTACGATCCGCTGACCCATTTATCGGCCACGATGAAGATTTACAGGGAAATCCCGAAACTTGCCCATAAAATCGCACACCAATATTGCGAAGGGCGCTGGATCGCGGTCGGCGGCGGGGGCTATGATATTTGGCGGGTAGTGCCGCGTGCATGGTCGCTTCTTTGGCTCGAGATGGCGGAAAGGGATGGCGGGCAAGGTGAAATCCCGGCATCATGGCTTGAAAAATGGCAGAAAAAGTCCTCTTATCCGCTGCCGGCTGTCTGGGACGATCCCGCTGACCTATACCGGCCGATCCCGCGCAAACAAGAAATTGAAGAAAAGAACCGGAACGTATTAAACCGGATGCTGCAGTTCATCGGGCAGTTAAAATAAGGCCGGCACTGCCAAAAATGTATTTTTTGGAAGGCCGGCCCCTTTCTTATTTCGTCGAATTCCGGTATTCAATGCGGTGCGGCAGGATGACTTTGTTTTCCGCTACCGTTTCTTTATTCATGTATTTCGTCAAAAGCCTCATAGATACTGCCCCGATGTCATACAAAGGCTGGACGACAGAAGTGAGCTGCGGGCGCACCATTTCGGCAAGGCGCGTATTATCGGACGAAACCACTTCCAGCTCATCCGGGATTTTTACGCCTGCGTCCTGGGCGCCATGGATCACGCCGAGCGCCATTTCATCGTTTCCAACGAAAACAGCCGTAGGGGCTTTATCCAATTCCTGAAGCCGCTGCCATGCTTCTATACCGGAATCATATGTATAGTCCCCTTCTATAACATAGTCTTCATCGAATTCAATTCCCGCTTCGGCGA
>Ga0207747_1000600_pt1 | contig 37500 bp, 37 predicted proteins | sample HigsolmetaGSP11D_FD_184839 | JGI IMG/M metagenome (GOLD analysis project Ga0207747, IMG submission 184839) | High solid enriched microbial communities from the Joint BioEnergy Institute, USA - SP1-1-D (SPAdes) | ecosystem: Engineered > Bioreactor > SSF (Solid state fermentation) > Aerobic >...
TGTTTGCACCAAGCTTTTACACTTGACTCTCCACTAGATCGATAAGATTCAATTCGTTGTTGCCACAATTGTTTTCGTTCATCTGGGGACATAAAAATAAAAACCTCCTAACTTTTGATGTTGATCTAATTATCACAAAACATAAAAAGGGTTAGAAGGTGTGGGATATTTGGCGCTTACTTTGTTCAAAAAAATTGGTGCTGGTTTATACTCACCAACACCAAATATTATAGAGCCAAAAAAGCCACCTTGTAGAAATATCTACAAGATGGCTGAAGTTGTAAGCTATTTTTGTTCAATTATTTAATGATTTCAGATACAGAACCTGCACCTACAGTACGTCCACCTTCACGGATTGAGAATTTAGTACCTTCTTCAATCGCGATTGGTGCGATCAATTCTACTGTCATTTCTACGTTATCGCCAGGCATAACCATTTCTACGCCTTCTGGTAATGTGATTACGCCAGTAACGTCTGTAGTACGGAAGTAGAATTGTGGACGGTAGTTAGAGAAGAATGGAGTATGACGTCCACCTTCTTCTTTTGATAATACGTAAACTTGTGCTTTGAAAGTTGTATGTGGTGTGATAGAACCTGGTTTTGCTAATACTTGACCACGTTGTACTTCGTCACGAGAGATACCGCGAAGTAGCGCACCGATGTTGTCACCAGCTTCAGCATAGTCAAGTAATTTACGGAACATTTCGATACCAGTTACAGTTGTTTTTGTTGGTTCGTCAGCAAGACCGATGATTTCTACTTCGTCACCAATTTTAAGTTGACCGCGTTCTACACGACCAGTTGCAACTGTACCACGACCAGTGATAGAGAATACGTCTTCTACTGGCATCATGAATGGTTTATCAACTTCACGTTGTGGAGTTGGAATGTATTCGTCAACTGCATCCATTAATTCAATGATTTTTGCTTCCCATTCAGGATCTCCTTCAAGAGCTTTAAGAGCAGAACCTTTGATTACAGGAACTTCATCGCCTGGGAAATCATATTCTGAAAGTAAGTCGCGAACTTCCATTTCTACTAATTCTAATAATTCTGGATCGTCTACCATATCGCATTTGTTTAAGAATACTACTAAGTATGGTACACCTACTTGGCGAGAAAGTAGAATGTGTTCACGAGTTTGTGGCATTGGACCGTCAGCAGCAGATACTACTAGGATACCGCCGTCCATTTGAGCTGCACCAGTGATCATGTTTTTAACGTAGTCAGCGTGTCCTGGGCAGTCTACGTGTGCATAGTGGCGTTTGTCAGTTTCATATTCAACGTGAGAAGTGTTGATTGTGATACCGCGTTCTTTTTCTTCTGGCGCGTTATCGATTTGGTCGTAAGATTTTGCTTCACCACCGATGCGTTTTGCAAGAACTGTAGCGATAGCAGCTGTTAAAGTAGTTTTACCGTGGTCAACGTGACCGATTGTACCAATGTTAACGTGTGGTTTTGAACGATCGAATTTTTCTTTAGCCATTAGAGAATGCCTCCTATTTCTTATATTTTTTTATTTATTTTTACAACTGCTGACAAGAAGAATTTTCCTTGTCATACAATCATAGCTTACAAATTATTTATACTTGATACAAGGTGAGATTTCAATTATTATTCACCTTTATTTTTTTTGATAATTTCTTCTGCAATGGATTTTGGTACTTCTTCATAGTGGTCAAATACCATTGAGAATACACCGCGTCCTTGAGTTGCAGAACGAAGTGTAGTTGCATATCCGAACATCTCAGCAAGTGGCACCATTGCACGAACTACTTGTGCATTACCGCGAGCTTCCATACCTTCAACGCGTCCGCGACGAGCAGTTACATGACCCATGATATCTCCAAGATATTCTTCAGGAACTACAACTTCTACTTTCATGATTGGTTCAAGCAATACAGGATCACATTTTGAAGCTGCATTTTTCAAAGCCATAGATGCAGCGATTTTGAACGCCATTTCACTGGAGTCCACATCATGGTATGAACCATCGAATAATTTCGCTTTAATGTCGATAAGTGGGTAACCAGCAATAACACCATTTTCCATAGCGTCTTTTAATCCTGCTTCAACAGCTGGGATATATTCGCGTGGAACTACCCCACCGACAATAGCGTTTTCGAATTCGAAGCCTTTTCCTTCTTCATTTGGTGAGAATTCGATCCATACGTGACCATATTGACCGCGACCACCAGATTGGCGAACGAATTTACCTTCAACTTGAGCAGTTTTGCGGAATGTTTCACGATATGAAACTTGAGGAGCACCAACGTTCGCTTCTACTTTGAATTCGCGTTTTAGACGGTCAACGATGATATCAAGGTGAAGTTCACCCATACCAGAGATGATTGTTTGACCTGTTTCTTGGTCTGTATGCGCACGGAATGTTGGGTCTTCTTCTTGAAGTTTTCCAAGCGCTGTACTCATTTTATCTTGGTCTGCTTTTGATTTTGGTTCAATCGCAACTGAGATAACTGGTTCTGGGAATTCCATTGATTCTAAGATAACAGGATTTTTATCGTCACATAGTGTGTCACCAGTTACAGTATCTTTCAAACCAACTGCTGCAGCAATATCTCCTGCAAATACTTTTGTAATTTCTTCACGGTGATTTGCGTGCATTTGAAGGAGACGTCCGATACGTTCACGTTTATTTTTAGTAGAGTTTAGAACGTATGAACCAGAATCTAATACACCTGAGTACACACGGAAGAATGTTAACTTACCAACATATGGGTCAGTCATAACTTTGAACGCTAATGCAGAGAATGGTTCATCATCGCTTGCATGGCGTTCTACTTCTTCACCATCAGGTGTTGTTCCTTTAATTGAAGGAATATCAACAGGTGATGGTAGGTAATCAACTACTGCGTCAAGCATTAATTGAACACCTTTGTTTTTGAACGCACTACCGCATAGAACTGGATAAAATTCTACTGCGATTGTTGCTTTACGAATAGCCGCTTTTAACTCTTCAACAGTGATTTCTTCACCAGCGAAGTATTTTTCCATTAATTCTTCATCTAGTTCAGCAACTGCTTCAATTAATTTTTCACGGTATTCTTCAGCTTGTGCTTGATATTCTTCTGGAATTTCACCTTGTTCAATTTCAGTACCAAGGTCGTTTTTGTAGAAAGTAGCTTTCATTTCAACTAAATCGATGATACCATTGAATGTATCTTCAGCACCGATTGGTAGTTGAACAGGATGTGCATTTGCTTGTAGGCGATCACGAAGCGTACTTACTGAATACAAGAAATCGGCACCGATTTTATCCATTTTGTTTACAAATACGATACGTGGAACACCGTATGTTGTAGCTTGGCGCCATACTGTTTCAGTTTGTGGCTCAACGCCGGATTGAGCATCAAGTACAGTAACTGCACCATCAAGTACGCGCAAAGAACGTTCAACTTCTACAGTGAAGTCTACGTGTCCTGGTGTGTCGATGATGTTAATGCGATGACCTTTCCACTGAGCTGTTGTCGCAGCAGAAGTGATTGTAATACCACGTTCTTGCTCTTGCTCCATCCAGTCCATTTGAGAGGCACCTTCGTGAGTTTCACCAATTTTGTGAATCTTACCTGTGTAATAAAGGATCCGCTCAGTTGTTGTTGTTTTACCAGCATCAATATGAGCCATAATCCCAATATTACGTGTATTCTCTAGGGAGAATTCGCGTTTCATAGGGAATTGTCTCCTTCCATATTGGGTTTAGACTTAAATATGTTATTATTTAAATTTTGTACTAGCAAAGAGCTAGTACAAAATTCAGATTACCAACGATAGTGTGCAAATGCTTTGTTTGCTTCTGCCATTTTGTGCATATCTTCGCGTTTTTTCACTGCAGCACCAGTGTTGTTTGCAGCATCTAAAATTTCGTTCGCTAAGCGCTCTTCCATTGTTTTTTCACCGCGAAGGCGCGCATAGTTTACTAAATAACGAAGACCTAAAGTAATACGACGGTCTGGACGAACTTCAACCGGTACTTGATAGTTAGAACCACCAACACGGCGAGCACGTACCTCAAGAACTGGCATTACGTTGTTTAATGCTTCTTCGAACACTTCAAGAGGTTCTCTACCAGTACGTTCTTTTACGATATCAAACGCACCGTAAAGAATTTTTTGTGCAGTACCTTTCTTACCATCGATCATGATTTTATTGATTAAGCGTGTTACTAATTTTGAATTGTAAATTGGATCAGGTAACACGTCGCGTTTTGGAACTGGACCTTTACGTGGCATGTGTTTTCCTCCTTTCACAAACGTGATTTAGTTATTATTATTTTTTCTCTTTTGGTTTTTTCGTACCATATAAAGAGCGAGATTGTTTACGATCTGTTACACCTGCAGTATCAAGAGCACCACGAATGATGTGATAACGTACCCCTGGCAAGTCTTTTACACGTCCACCACGGATTAATACAACGCTGTGTTCTTGTAAGTTATGGCCTTCACCAGGAATGTAAGCTGTAACTTCGATTTGGTTTGTTAAGCGAACACGAGCGTATTTACGTAACGCAGAGTTTGGTTTTTTAGGTGTCATTGTACCAACACGTGTACATACTCCACGTTTTTGTGGTGAATTAACGTTAGTTAAAGATTTTTTAAAGCTATTGTAACCTTTGTTTAACGCAGGTGATTTAGATTTAGTAATTTTAGATTTACGAGGCTTACGTACCAATTGGTTAATTGTAGGCATCTGTTTTTCCTCCCTTCATTTCATCATTTTTAATACCACACATCCAGGTGGTTCATTTTTAAGGTAAAAACAAAGCTTTTGTGTTTTTTCACAAAAACTAATCCGCAGCAATCGCAACAACTGCAGCTCCAACTTGGATGCCACATGCTTTGCCAAGCTCTTTTCTGGATTCCACAAAATTTACTGGAATTCCATTTTCTTCTGCAAGTGCAATAACGGGTTGAGTAATCCGTTCTTCTGCATCCTTTGCAACAATAATCTCTTTAGCCTGGCCAGCCTTTATTGCTTTTACTGCCTGCTTTGTTCCTATGATTGTTTTAGTTGCCTGTTTTACTTTTTCATAAGACATTTACATATCCTCCGAAGTAGAAACAGTTGCTATCAACCCTAAGTATATTATCATTATCGTTTCAATCTGTCAATTTATTTTTTCTAGGGTGATAAAAAATTATTTCTAACAATTTATTTAAAGAACCCAGTGGAGGGCTTGAACATAAGCCTTCCACTGGTCTAAGGAAAAATTCAGAGGACTTGTCAATTACTCAACAGATGTTACTTCTTCTTGAGCATCAACAGGCGTTTCTTTGATTTTGATTTGACGGTATCTTTGCATACCTGTACCTGCTGGAACAAGTTTTCCTAGAATTACGTTTTCTTTGAGTCCAAGCAATGGATCTCGTTTACCTTTGATTGCTGCATCTGTTAATACGCGAGTTGTTTCTTGGAAGGATGCAGCAGATAAGAATGATTCTGTTTCAAGGGATGCTTTTGTAATACCGAGAATAACCGGACGGCAAGTTGCAGGGATTTTTCCGCTCATAATCGCTTCTCTGTTGGCATCTGTAAATTGATGAATATCAAGAAGCGTTCCTGGAAGCAAGTCTGTATCTCCCGCTTCGATGACACGAACTTTTCGAAGCATTTGGCGAACCATTACTTCGATGTGTTTGTCGCCGATTTCTACCCCTTGCATACGGTATACTTTTTGAACTTCTTTTAACAAATATTCTTGAACTGTCGCAACGTCTTTTACTTTCAACAATTGTTTTGGATCGATTGAACCATCTGTAAGCACTTGGCCAGGTTCTACTTCATCTCCAACCGCTACTTTCAAGCGTGCATTATACGGCGCTTGATATTTGCGAGTTTCAATTTCGCCGACAACTGTAATTTCTCTTAAACCATCGCGGCTTTCTTCAATGTCTGTGACGATACCACGAATTTCAGAAATAATCGCTTGCCCTTTTGGATTGCGGGCTTCGAAGATTTCTTGGATACGTGGAAGACCTTGCGTGATGTCGTTACCAGCAACCCCACCAGTGTGGAATGTACGCATCGTTAATTGGGTACCTGGTTCACCAATGGATTGGGCTGCAATAATACCAACTGCTTCACCCACTTCAACTTCTTCACCAGTCGCCAAGTTAATGCCGTAGCATTTTTTACATACACCATGTCTTGTATTGCATGTAAAGGCTGAACGAATTGTCACTTTTTCAATGCCGGCTTCCACAATTTTTCTAGCGATATCTTGTGTGATAAGTTTGTCACGTTCTACAAGCACTTCTCCCGTTTCAGGATGACGTACTGTTTTCTTCGCGTATCGTCCAATAATACGTTCTTCCAATGATTCGATGACTTCTGTTCCATCCATTAATGCGCCAATTGTTAATCCACGGTCTGTACCGCAATCTTCTTCGCGGATAATTACGTCTTGGGCTACGTCCACGAGACGACGAGTCAAATATCCAGAGTCCGCTGTTTTTAACGCTGTATCGGCAAGACCTTTACGAGCACCGTGCGTTGAAATGAAGTATTCCAATACGCTTAAACCTTCACGGAAGGAAGATTTAATAGGGAGCTCGATGATACGACCAGCTGGGTTGGCCATCAGACCACGCATACCAGCAAGCTGAGTAAAGTTCGATGCGTTACCACGGGCACCAGAGTCACTCATCATGAAGATTGGGTTCAATTTTGGCAAGGAGTCCATCAATTTAGATTGGATTTCATCTTTCGCATCAGACCAACTTGAAATCACTCGGTCATATCGTTCTTCTTCCGTGATTAAACCACGGCGGAATTGTTGCATAACTTTATCCACTTTTTTCTGAGCTTTATCCAAGATTTCTTTCTTTTCTGGCAATACGAGGATATCAGCGATACTTACCGTAATACCAGCACGTGTTGAATATTTAAATCCTAAGTCTTTCAAGCGGTCAAGCATTTTGGATGTTTCCGTAATATGGAAACGTTTGAACACTTCTGCGATAATGCTTCCCAAGAATTTTTTACGGAAAGGTGTAATGAGTTCTTGGTCTTCGATATATTTTTTCAATATCGCTTTCCGTTGATATTCAATTTTTTCTTTTTCAGAAAGTTGGTTGTACTCTTCAGAAGCTTCCAGTTCTTTCAACATTTCATCGGTAACTATTAAGTCAACGAAATATTTGTCTGGAGTTGCTACTTCCAAGTTGTAAGATGTTGGTTCGTTAATGTATGGGAAAGACTCTGGCAAAATTTCATTAAAGATAATTTTACCTACTGTTGTAATCAAGAATTTTTGATTTTGCTCTTCTGTAAATGTTTTATTGTTTAAAGAGCTTGCTTTTACAGCAATTCGGCTGTGCAGATGCACATTACCGTTTTGGTAAGCAATTAACACTTCATTTGGGCTTGAGAAGATGGAACCTTCTCCACGAGCGCCTTTCCGTTCAAGTGTTAAGTAATAGTTTCCTAATACCATGTCTTGGGATGGTGTTACGACTGGCTTACCATCTTTAGGGTTCAAAATGTTTTGAGCCGCAAGCATTAATAGACGTGCTTCTGCTTGAGCCTCAGCTGACAACGGTACGTGTACGGCCATTTGGTCTCCGTCAAAGTCTGCATTATAGGCAGTACATACAAGTGGATGCAAGCGAATCGCGCGTCCTTCAACCAACGTTGGCTCGAATGCTTGAATACCTAATCTGTGAAGTGTCGGTGCGCGGTTAAGAAGAACTGGGTGTTCTTTAATTACATCTTCTAGTACATCCCATACTTCGTTGTGCATGCGCTCAATTTTGCGTTTTGCACTTTTAATGTTATGAGCCAAACCTCTTTCAACGAGTTCTTTCATGACAAATGGCTTAAATAATTCAATCGCCATTTCTTTTGGAAGACCGCATTGGAACATTTTTAAGTTTGGACCTACAACGATAACGGAACGACCTGAGTAGTCAACACGTTTACCAAGCAAGTTTTGACGGAAACGACCTTGTTTCCCTTTTAACATATGAGATAAAGATTTTAATGGTCGGTTACCAGGACCCGTTACAGGGCGTCCTCTGCGTCCATTATCAATTAAGGCATCTACTGCTTCTTGCAGCATGCGTTTTTCGTTTTGAACGATGATGCTTGGAGCACCTAAATCAAGTAGTCGTTTTAGACGATTGTTCCGGTTAATTACGCGGCGATATAAATCGTTCAAGTCTGAAGTAGCAAAACGTCCACCATCAAGCTGTACCATTGGTCGAAGTTCTGGTGGAATCACAGGAAGCACTTCTAAAACCATCCACTCTGGTCTGTTGCCAGAGCTGCGGAAGGATTCGATGACTTCAAGGCGTTTAATGGCACGTGTACGGCGTTGGCCTTGAGCAGTTTTTAATTCCTCTTTTAATTTATTTGCTTCTTCTTCTAAATCAATTTGTTCGAGCAGTTTTTTAATGGCTTCAGCACCCATGCCTGCTTCGAAACTATTGCCGAATTTTTCACGATATGTGCGATATTCTTTTTCAGATAATAATTGTTTCTTTTCAAGTGTTGTAGCACCTGGATCAATTACTACATAAGATGCAAAATAAATAACTTCCTCAAGCGCTCTAGGGGACATATCAAGAATAAGACCCATACGGCTTGGAATTCCTTTAAAGTACCAGATATGGGAAACTGGTGCCGCAAGTTCAATATGGCCCATGCGTTCACGGCGAACTTTTGCCCGTGTTACTTCAACGCCGCATCGATCACATACAACACCTTTATAACGAACACGTTTATATTTTCCGCAGTGGCATTCCCAGTCTTTTGTTGGACCGAAAATGCGTTCGCAGAAAAGACCGTCTTTCTCAGGTTTTAATGTACGATAGTTAATTGTTTCAGGTTTTTTTACTTCTCCATAAGACCAAGAGCGGATTTTATCAGGTGAAGCTAAACCAATTTTCATAAATTCGAATTCATTTACGTCAACCAAGGAGCCTACCTCCCTTAAATAAGTCCTTATGACATTCCATTTTTATTCAAAAGCCTAAAGGTTTAATAGGGCAGGACAAAATCCTGCCCGCATGTATTATTTTTGAGTTTCAACAGGTTTTTCTTCTTTAGCTGGCAAGATATTGAGAGCATCTGCTGGTTGAAGATCATCTTCGTCATCCATATCTCTCAATTCAATTTCTTCTTCGTCAACTGTGAGCATTTTCACGTCTAATCCTAGTGATTGAAGTTCTTTAATTAACACTTTGAAACTTTCTGGTACGCCTGGTTCAGGAACACTTTCGCCTTTTACGATGGCTTCATAAGTTTTCACGCGGCCTACAACGTCATCGGATTTGATTGTTAATAATTCTTGAAGTGTGTAAGCTGCACCATATGCTTCTAGTGCCCAAACCTCCATCTCACCGAAACGTTGTCCGCCGAACTGTGCTTTACCGCCTAGTGGCTGTTGCGTTACGAGAGAGTATGGACCAGTTGAACGGGCATGAAGTTTATCATCAACCATGTGGGCGAGTTTAATCATGTACATGATACCGACAGATACTCGGTTATCAAATGGTTCCCCAGTGCGTCCATCATAAAGGATTGTCTTACCGTCTCGAGCAAGCCCAGCTTCTTCCATTGTACCCCAAACATCTTCTTCATTGGCTCCGTCAAATACTGGAGTAGCCATGTATTGACCTAATCTGCGAGCAGCCATACCTAAGTGAAGTTCCAACACTTGTCCGATGTTCATACGAGATGGCACGCCCAATGGGTTTAACATGATGTCAACTGGTGTACCGTCTGGCAAGAACGGCATATCTTCTTCAGGCAAAATGCGGGAAATAACCCCTTTGTTACCGTGGCGTCCGGCCATTTTATCCCCGACGCGGATTTTCCGTTTTTGCACAATGTAAACACGCACGAGTTGGTTAACGCCTGGTGGCAATTCATCTCCGTCTTCGCGGTTGAAGACTTTTACATCAAGAACAATACCGCCTGCTCCGTGTGGTACACGTAATGATGTATCGCGTACTTCGCGGGCTTTTTCACCGAAAATCGCATGGAGCAATCGTTCTTCAGCTGTTAATTCAGTAACTCCTTTTGGTGTTACTTTTCCGACTAATATATCTCCATCGCGCACTTCTGCACCAATGCGGACAATACCGCGATCATCAAGATTGCGAAGTGCATCTTCGCCCACATTTGGAATATCGCGAGTAATTTCTTCAGGACCTAATTTTGTATCCCGAGCTTCTGATTCATATTCTTCAATATGAACGGATGTATACACATCATCTTTTACAAGACGTTCATTCATGATAATCGCATCTTCGTAGTTGAAACCTTCCCATGTCATGAAAGCAACTAGAACGTTGCGTCCTAAAGCAAGTTCGCCTTTATCCATGGAAGGACCATCCGCTAAGATATCTCTTGGTTTTACGCGATCTCCAACTTTCACGATTGGACGTTGGTTGATGCATGTACCGTGGTTGGAACGTTGGAATTTTTGAAGCTTATAGATATCTAGTTCACCTTTTACTTCTTTGCCATCTTTCACTTCAATGCGGCGAACGCGAATTTCTCTAGATTCCACATGCTCTACGATACCTTCGTGTTTGCAGACTACCGCAGCACCGGAGTCACGAGCGGCAACGTATTCCATTCCTGTTCCTACATAAGGAGCTTCTGGTTGAATTAAAGGCACTGCTTGACGCTGCATGTTTGCCCCCATCAACGCACGGTTGGAGTCGTCGTTTTCTAAGAACGGAATACATGCTGTCGCTGCAGATACTACTTGTTTTGGTGATACGTCCATGTAGTCAACTAATTCTCTTTTGAAAACTGTGTTGTCCCCACGGAAACGACCTAAAACTTCTTCTTTGGCAAATGTACCGTCTGGATTTAACGGTGAGTTCGCTTGAGCCACGATATAGTTGTCTTCTTCATCTGCTGTCAAATAATCAATTTGATCTGTTACTCGCCCAGTTTCAGGGTCAACTCTGCGGTATGGAGTTTCAATAAAACCAAATTTATTTACTTTCGCATAAGTTGATAGCGAGTTGATCAATCCAATGTTTGGACCCTCTGGCGTTTCAATCGGACACATACGACCATAGTGTGAGTAGTGGACGTCGCGCACTTCCATACCTGCACGTTCTCTTGTCAAACCACCAGGCCCTAAAGCAGAAAGACGGCGTTTATGCGTTAATTCTGCGAGCGGGTTTGTTTGGTCCATGAATTGAGATAATTGCGAGCTACCAAAGAACTCTTTAATTGCTGCAATCACTGGACGAATATTAATCAATTGTTGCGGCACGATGGAAGCTGTATCGTTAATGGACATCCGTTCACGCACAACGCGTTCCATACGGGAAAGTCCAATGCGGAATTGGTTTTGCAACAATTCTCCAACTGAACGTAAACGACGATTACCTAAATGGTCGATGTCATCCACATTTCCTACGCCATATAGCAAGTTGAAGAAGTAAGACAAGGCAGCGATAATATCAGCTGGTGTTAAATGTTTCACTTCTTCTTCAACGTTTGCGTTGGAAATCACGTTGATAATTTTGTCTTCATCATTTGGAGCATATATCTTAATGGATTGGATTGTAATATCTCCATCCAATACACCGCCTGCTTGAGATAAAGTACGGAATCCGACACCTTTCTCTAAATAAGGCAGAATTTTATCTAATGTACGGCGATCAAGAATTGTACCCTTTTCAACAATAATTTCTCCTGTTTCAGGGTCAACTAATGTTTCCGCGATTTTTTGATTGAACAAACGATTTTTGATATGCAATTTTTTATTCATTTTATAACGACCAACAGCCGCTAAATCATAACGTTTCGCATCAAAGAAACGGGAATAAAGCAAGCTTTTGGCGTTTTCAACTGTTGGCGGTTCGCCTGGACGAAGGCGTTCATAAATTTCAATTAATGCCTTTTCCGTGCTATCTGTATTGTCTTTTTCAATCGTGTTGCGCAAATATTCATTGTCGCCGATAATATCAAGAATTTCTTGATCAGAACCGAAACCTAGCGCTCTTAATAAAACAGTAGCCGGCAATTTACGAGTGCGGTCGATGCGGACATAAACAATGTCTTTGGCATCTGTTTCAAACTCGAGCCATGCGCCGCGGTTAGGGATGACCGTTGCACCAAAACCTTTTTTACCGTTTTTGTCTGTTTTATCGTGATAATATACGCTTGGCGAACGTACCAACTGAGATACGATAACCCGTTCGGCACCATTGATAATAAATGTGCCTGTTTCAGTCATTAATGGGAAATCTCCCATGAACACATCTTGTTCTTTTACTTCATCAGTTTCTTTGTTATGAAGACGTACCTTTACGCGCAATGGAGCTGCATAAGTTACATCTCGTTCCTTACATTCATCGACATCATATTTTGGTTCACCTAATGAAAAATCGACAAATTCAAGGGACAGATTGCCTGTGAAATCCTCAATCGGGGAAATTTCTTTAAATAATTCAAGCAATCCTTCCTTAAGGAACCATTCGTATGAGGATGTTTGAATCTCAATTAAATTTGGAAGCTCCAACACCTCTTTAATGCGCGCAAAGCTTCTACGCTGGCGGTGTCGTCCGTACTGAACTAGTTGACCTGTCAACTTATTCACCCCTCAATAAAGCGATAATAGGTCTTTGCAAAATCTAATAAATGGTGTATGATTTTTCAAAGACAAAAAGAAAACGAGACTTTTCTAAAACCTCATTTTCGATTAAACTTAATTTATCCATGGCAAGTATACCCACATTAAAATGATTGCATACAAAAGGGCATACTCCCAAAAAATAATATTTTTGCATTTTATTATGTTATCATAGCCAATTTGTCAAGTCAATATTTTATGGCCATTCCTCTTATTTTTCAGCTTTAATAATCCAATACCCTTTCTTCTTCTCCATTATTTCCACTGAACGAAACTTTTCTTCTAAATATTTTAGCGTGGATGGCGCACCTTGTTTCTTCTGAATAACCACCCATAGTTCTCCTCCAACATCCAAATGTTGAAAAGCTCCATCATAAATTTTAAAAACCGTTTCTTTCCCTGCACGGATTGGCGGATTTGTTAATACAGCAGCGACTTGGACATCTTCATCTACAGAGACGCCATCGCTTTCGTAAATTCGTACATTTTGGATTCCGTTCATTTCAGCGTTCTTCTTCGCCAATTGAACAGCCCGTTCGTTAATGTCCATCATAAAAACGGTCCGCTCAGGATATTGTTTTGCAATGGCCAAACCAATGGGCCCGTAGCCGCAACCAACATCTAAAATAGCACCATCTACCTCAGGCATTTGAAAGGTTTCAATTAATAAACGCGATCCAAAATCCACTTCGTTTTTGCTAAATACACCGGAATCTGTTTCAAATAAAAATGAATGTCCTAAAAGCACATAACGCCATTGCTGCGGTTTGCTTTCTGTTTGAGGCTTTTTGGAATAATAATGTTCTGTCATATTATTGGCCTCCCTGAAGAAATGAAGAAAAGCTCGCCAAATACGACGAGCTTTTTATTTTTAGTATAAATCAAACCTTAAGTAATTATTACTTAAGTTCTACAGAAGCGCCAACTTCTTCAAGTTTAGATTTGATTTCTTCAGCTTCTTCTTTAGAAACGCCTTCTTTAAGTGGTTTTGGAGCGTTGTCAACTAAGTCTTTAGCTTCTTTTAAGCCTAAGCCAGTAATTTCACGTACAACTTTGATAACTTTGATTTTTTGGTCGCCAGCGCTAGCAAGTACTACATCAAATTCAGTTTTTTCTTCAGCAGCAGCACCTGCAGCAGCGCCACCAACAACTGCAACTGGAGCAGCAGCTGTTACGCCGAATTCTTCTTCGATTGCTTTTACTAAGTCATTTAATTCAAGAACTGTCATTTCTTTAATAGCTTCAATAATTTGTTCTTTAGTCATTTCATATTCCTCCTATATCGAAATTTTTATTAGGCGGTTTGCCTGAAAACGAAATGTGGTAAGCGAAAAATTACGCACCTTGTTCTTCTTTTTGATCTGCAACAGCTTTTGCTGCAAGAGCAAAGTTGCGAATTGGAGCTTGTAGTACAGAAAGCAACATAGATAGTAAACCTTCGCGAGATGGAAGTTCAGCAAGAGCTTTCACTTCTTCAACTGTTGCGATGTTGCCTTCGATTACACCAGCTTTAATTTCTAATGCTTCGTTATCTTTTGCGAAGTTGTTAAGAATTTTTGCTGGCGCTACAACGTCTTCGCTAGAGAAAGCGATCGCGTTTGGACCTGTTAAGTGTTCGTTAAGTCCTTCTAATCCAACTTCTTCAACAGCGCGGCGAGTTAAAGTGTTTTTGTAAACTTTAAAGTCAACGCCAGCTTCGCGAAGTTGTTTACGCAATTCTGTCACTTGAGCTACGTTTAAACCGCGGTAGTCAACGATTACTACTGAAGCAGCATTTTTAAATTTATCCGCGATTTCTTGTACTTGCGCTTTTTTGGCTTCAATTGCTTTAGACATTTTGACACCTCCTGTAGAATGGGTCATTCATACCGATAAAACAAAAGCCTTCGTGTAGACACACGAAGGCATAAAACGTCATCATCAAAAGAATCGATTTATGACCTCGGTAGGGAAAGTTTAAGTGCCGGTGCACCCCTACTGTCTACGGTACAAATGAGTCACTATATTCAATTCAGAACATCATCCATAATAATCGTGGATAGGATAATTGTCAATAGTTTTATCCCTTTTTTTATTTATTAATTAACTACTACGCTTGAAGCATCTACTTTGATGGATGGGCCCATTGTAGTAGTGATGTTCACTGATTTCATGTAAGTACCTTTCGCAGCAGCTGGTTTTGCTTTTTGAATTGCTTCAAATACAGCTAAGAAGTTTTCTACCAATTTTTCAGTTTCAAAAGAAACTTTACCGATTGGTGCGTGAACGATACCAGCTTTATCAGCGCGGTATTCTACTTTACCAGCTTTGATTTCTGCGATTGCTTTTGCTACATCGAAAGTAACTGTACCTGTTTTAGGGTTTGGCATTAATCCTTTTGGACCTAATACACGACCAAGTTTACCAACTTCTCCCATCATGTCAGGTGTAGCTACGATTACATCGAAGTCAAACCAACCTTGTTGGATTTTGTTGATGTAATCTGTATCGCCTACATAATCTGCACCAGCAGCTTCAGCTTCTTTTGCTTTTTCACCTTTCGCAAATACTAATACGCGTTGAGTTTTACCAGTTCCGTTTGGAAGCACAACTGCTCCACGGATTTGTTGGTCGTTTTTACGAGTATCAATATTTAAGCGGAAAGCTACTTCTACAGTTGCATCGAATTTAACGTTGCTTGTTTTTTGAGCTAATGCAATCGCTTCTTCTACTGGATACAATTTAGAGCGATCAACTAATTTTAAAAGTTCTTGCATTCTTTTACTACGTTTTGCCATTATTTTTCCTCCTTTGTGGTTTTAGCGGAATTTACCTCCCACGAATAAAGGTTGCGGGTTCTACAGAACTTGCGCAACCTCAAAAACACAACACGTTTTATGTGAGATTAGATTAGTCAACAATCTCAATACCCATGCTTCGTGCTGTACCTTCAACCATTCTCATAGCCGCTTCTACAGACGCAGCATTTAAGTCAGGCATTTTAAGTTCTGCGATTTCGCGAACTTTATCGCGTTTAACCGTTGCAACTTTTTTACGATTTGGCTCACCAGAACCTGATTCAATACCCGCTGCTTTTTTAAGTAATACAGCTGCAGGTGGAGTTTTCGTAATGAAAGTGAATGAACGGTCTTCAAATACTGTAATTTCAACAGGTATAATTAAACCTGCTTGATCAGCAGTACGAGCGTTAAATTCTTTACAGAATCCCATGATGTTTACACCAGCTTGACCTAATGCAGGACCAACCGGTGGAGCTGGGTTCGCTTTACCAGCAGGAATTTGAAGTTTAACAATTTTAATTACTTTTTTAGCCACGAGACACACCTCCTTAAAGTCCGTGATGTGGTATATTGGGTTGCCCCTCCCACTCAAATATCCATTTATCAGCCATGCCGATAAAATATCTTTAGTCATTTTTTCAGACTGTAAAACTAGTCTGACCTATGAAATGATACCATTTTTCAGATTGTTAAGCAAGCAAAAATATTATGAAGCAATAAAATATTTGCAATTTAAGCTAATTTCGACATTATACTCGCTGTACTTGTTCAAAATCAAGTTCCATTTTTGTTTCGCGGCCAAACATATCGACAGAAACTTTCACTTTACCTTTATCTACATCAATTTCTTCAACATTTCCTTTGAAATTCTTGAATGGACCTTCTAATACTTCCACTAAATCGCCAACAGAAATATCCAATTCGCCGATTGCTTTTTTATGAAGCCCCATGGAGCGTAATAAGCGATCTGCTTCTTCTGGAAGTAGTGGCGTTGGTTTTGCGCCCCCGCCTGAAGAACCGATAAATCCTGTTACGCCTGGAGTGTTTCGCACAACATACCAAGACTCATCTGTTAAAATCATTTCAACTAGTACATAACCTGGGAATACTTTGCGTTTCACTGTGCGTTTTTTTCCATCTTTTAAATCTGTTTCTTCATGTTCAGGAATAATAACCCGGAAAATCAGGTCTTGCATTCCCATTGTTTCTACACGTTTTTCCAGATTCGCCTTCACACGATTTTCATAACCTGAATATGTGTGAACTACATACCATTGTTTTTCCATAATGTTGCCGGACTATTCGTCCTTCCCTCCTTTACATATGCGCATCTCTGACGGCGGCTTGTTCCGTATTACTATTATAAAATAAAACAAATGAAAAAAACCCGTAGAAGAACAAACGGGCTATTTTCAAAAAATATGGCTTACTCAATTCATTATATATTTAAATACCAACGGAACAATTCAGAAACACCTAAATCCACTAGCAGAAAGAAGAGCGCGAAAAAGATTACTGTCGTCACTACAACCACTGTGTATTTTGTAAGCTCTTTACTTTTCGGCCAGCTTGTCTTCCTCATTTCTGTCACGACTTCTTGCAGAAATTTTTTAATTTTGCCCATTCTCGCTTAACCTCCGAATAACTCATCTATGTTCTCTATATCAACTAGCGGGTTTGTTTGTGCAACGTATGCCGTTTGCAATGTGGACAATACTTTTTCAGCATCAATCTAGTTGTATTTTCTTTTTCAGGGTAAGTGTAATTTCGCGAACCACACTCTTCACAGCATAAAACGATTTTCTTTGCCATCAGATTAACCTCTATTCTGGCATTTTATCTTTTAAAGACTAACACCAAAAAAACAAGCTGTCAATAATCGTAAATATAGTTTCAAATAATTTCTCCATTTTCCAAATGGCGTTCTAATTTTCGTTTGACTCTTTGTAAAGCATTGTCAATGGACTTCACATGGCGATTTAATTCTTCAGAGATTTCATTGTAGGATTGTCCATCCAAATATAATGATAGTACTTGCTGTTCAAGTTCGCTCAATATTTCGCTGATTTTTTCCTCCAGATGGGAGTACTCTTCACGATTAATCATTAAATGCTCTGGGTTTTCTGATTCTGCACCTGTTATAACGTCCATCAACGTCCGATCGGATTCTTCATCATAAATAGGCTTATCTAATGAAACATAAGAATTGAGCGGAATATGTTTTTGGCGCGTAGCCGTCTTAATAGCCGTAATAATTTGACGCGTAATACATAATTCCGCAAAAGCTTTGAAGGAAGTCAATTTATCCCCTTTAAAATCTCTCACAGCTTTATATAAGCCGATCATTCCTTCTTGGATAATATCCTCTTTATCCGCCCCGATTAAAAAATAGGAGCGTGCTTTTGTTTTAACAAATACTCGATATTTATTAATTAAATAATCCAACGCCTCTGTATTCCCTTGGTGCACTAGTTCGACAAGTTGTTCATCCGTTAGCTCTTCAAAAGATTGTGCTGTTTGCGATTGCTCTGTTTTTAGCAACGGCCTCACCCCAGACGTATAAATCGTATTAGGAACAGTATATATGAGTTGGAAAATATAGGTCAATGAGTTATTTTAAACCTCTTCTCCATTTTTCAAAGGCTAATTCTATTTCTTTCGGTAATTGGATTCTAGATTTCGGCCTTTCGTTCTGCGATGCTTCCACCTTTTTTGATATATTTGATTGAATAATCTCCAATTCTATTTCTAGTTCACGGGCTGATTTCCTCAAAGCGCCGTTTCCAAATATAACGTTTTGTTCAGTCATGTCGGAGGTGGCAACATAGATTTGGACTTTCCGATTCTTTAATTCATTTGATAATTTCTCGATTCGTTCATCCGCTGTTTCATTCTTTTTGGTATAAATGACTTCCACCGAATTTTGAAGGTAAGATTTTTCAGCTCCTGATACATAGTAAGCATCAAATACAACAATAACCCGCCACCCCATCACCGCCTGGTATTCTGCTAAGAGCTCCACCAAGCGGTTTCTTGCCTCCTCCAAATTGGTATCTTTTAAAGAACGCAATTCTTTCCAAGCACCAATCATATTGTAACCGTCAACGATTAAAATGTTCTCCATGACTAATCATTCACTTCTTGCCTTTTTCGATACACTTCATACATTAATAATGCCGCTGCAACAGAAGCATTCAATGAATTGACGTGTCCAACCATTGGCAAGGAATAGAGAAAGTCGCATTTTTCCTTCAGTAGACGGCTCATTCCTTTCCCTTCGCTTCCGATAATAATAGCTAAAGGCAAGGCAGCATCCATTTTTCGATAATCAATGCTGCCTTTTGCGTCTGTTCCTGCAATCCAAAGGCCTCTTTCTTTTAATTCATCCACCGTTTGAGCCAAGTTGTTCACCCGGCACACAGGAACATGCTCAATCGCTCCGGTAGAGGCTTTCGCTACCGTTGCAGTAAGGCCGACAGAACGTCTCTTTGGTATAATTATACCATGAACGCCAATCGCATCGGCAGTTCTGATAATGGAACCTAAATTATGTGGATCTTCCAATTCATCTAAAATGATGAAAAATGGGTCTTCCTTTCTTTCGTTCGCCGCCTGAAACAAGTCATCCAGCTCCGCATATTTATAAGCGGCTACAGAAGCGGCAATCCCTTGATGGTTGGCGGTTGTCAACTGGTCAATTTTTTTCTTTGGCACATATTGTACAAATACCCCACGCTCACGAGCTAAATCCAGCAATTCTTTAATCCCTGATTTTTTCACGCCTTCGCTAATCCAAATTTTATTGATTTCTCGGCCTGAACGAAGGGCCTCCAACACCGGATTCTTTCCAGCAATGATTTCTCCATTCTCGCTCATTTCGCGACTCCTTTCGCTTCTTCAACGATTTGTATTGCGTAATCAATAATTTTGTTGACGCGTTCATATTGCTTCGTCAAATATAGAGAACCTAGAATTGCCTCAAATCCAGAGCTGTTGCGATAGGTTATCACATCCGTATTTTTCGGAACAGTGCCGGACTTTGCATTGCGGCCCCTTCTAAAAATCGCCAGTTCTTCATCCGTCAAAAATTGTTCTTCAATCATGCGATGGACAATCATAGACTGGGCTTTGGCCGAAACATATTTAGTCGCCTCATGGTGCAGCGTATTTGGCTTCATGCGGCCGCTTAAAAGCAAATGTTCTCTGATGTGCAGTTCCAACACCGCATCTCCCATATAAGCTAAAGCAAGTGCATTCATTTGATTGACATCTACAAGTTGGGACATATTATGAACCTCGTTTCCAACGGGTACCTTGACGTGTATCTTCCAAAATAATATTCATTTTCAATAATTGATCCCGAATTTCATCTGCCCGTTTGAAATCTCGATTTTTTCGTGCAATGTTTCGCTCTTCAATCAATTTTTCAATTTCTTCATCCAACATTTCTTCCTCTTGCGCTAAGTTGATTCCTAATACATCGCTTAGCACATCAAAGGTTTCAATAAATGCTTTTAATACTTTTTCATCGGTATTCGCTTCGTTTAAATACGTATTTGCAATTCGCGCTAGCTCGAATAAAACGGAAATGGCATTCGCTGTATTGAAATCATCGTCCATTTCTCTTTCAAATTCTTTTTTCAACTCATCGATTTTTTGCAAATACTCTTCGCTTTGTTCCGCAAGATTTGTCGCCGATTTTAAGCGATGCTCCAAGTTCGAATAAGCTGTGCGCAAACGCTCTAATCCGCTTCGAGCTGATTCAATCAAATCTTGAGAGAAATTGATTGGATGGCGATAATGAACAGACAGCATGAAAAATCTTAACACTTGAGGATCAATTTTTTGGATAATGTCATGAACTAACACAAAATTCCCCAAGGATTTAGACATTTTTTCATTATCAATATTAATATATCCATTATGCATCCAATAACGCGCAAAAGGTTTTCCAGTATAGCTTTCAGATTGGGCAATTTCATTTTCGTGGTGAGGGAATGTTAAATCTTGCCCTCCCGCATGAATATCAATAGTATCTCCTAAATGGGTGCGGGCCATCACAGAGCATTCAATATGCCAACCAGGCCGTCCTTTTCCCCAAGGACTCTCCCAGTAGATTTCCCCAGGTTTTGCCGCTTTCCAAAGGGCAAAATCCAGCGGGTCTTCTTTCTTTTCACCCGGTTCAATGCGGGCGCCCACTTTCAAGTCGTCAATAGATTGATGGCTGAGCTTTCCATACTCCTCAAATTTGCGCGTGCGGAAATAAACATCCCCTTGAGATTCGTAAGCATATCCTTTATCCACCAATACTTGAATAAAATCAATAATATCATTCATATGCTCCGTTACTCGAGGATGCACATCCGCTTTTTTGCATCCGAGGGCCGTAATGTCTTCAAAATAAGCATTTATGAAGCGTTCTGTCAGTTCGGAAACTTCTTCTCCCAATTCATTAGCAGCTTTAATAATTTTGTCGTCCACATCGGTAAAGTTTGATACATATTTCACGTCATAGCCTTTATATTGCAAATATCTGCGAACTGTATCATACACAATCGCCGGACGGGCATTTCCAATGTGTATATAGTTATACACAGTTGGTCCGCATACGTACATTTTTACTTTTCCTTCTTCAAGAGGAACAAAAGGCTCCTTCTTTCTCGTCAACGTGTTGTAAATCTGAATGGCCATAGCAGTCTCTCCTTCAATCTTTTTATTTTTCCGGACAATGTTCATCTATTACTAAATTACCATCTTTTCTATAAAAGAAGTCAATAACTTAATAAAAAAACGCCTCCATCATATTTCTATGACAGAGACGCTCTTTTGCGCGGTTCCACTCTGATTGAAAGCATCATGCTTTCCCCTCTTTGGTCGATAACGGCGACTTGCCGACTTGCCTACTTTCTTTCAGCAAAGCGCTCAAAGGTGCATTTCCGTAAAATAGAGGTTTAGGCCACTTTCAGCCAATGGTGACCCTCTCTGTCAAACATATTTTACGTACTTCTCCTTTTCAACGCTTTTCCATATGCAATTAGTTTACGAACTTTTCTAAACGAGCTAATACTTTTTCTTTTCCTAACAACTCAATGGTATTGGCTAAATCTGGTCCGTGCATTTGGCCTGATGTCACCACACGGATTGGCATAAATAAGTTTTTCCCTTTATAGCCAGTTTCTTTTTGCACTTCTTTCATCGCTGCTTTAATGGAAGGCGCATCGAATGTTTCTAATGTTTCCAACTGGCGTTTAAAGGCTGAAATGACGTCTTTTACGTGTTCCCATGCCAATACTTCTTTTGCTTCCTCGTCGTATTCCACTTCATCTTTAAAGAATAGGCTAGATAGTTCCACAATTTCTGCACCATAACTCATTTGATTGTGGTACAAGCTAATCAATTTCGTTGCCCATTCTTTTTGTTCTTCATTCAACTCTTCAGGAAGAAGACCGGCTTTTTGCAAGTGAGGCAATGAAAGGTCTACTACTTCCTCTAAAGATAATTTTTTAATGTATTGATTGTTCATCCATGTTAATTTATTCCGGTCAAACATAGATGGTGATTTAGATAAACGTTTTTCATCAAAAATTTTGATGAGTTCTTCTTTTGTAAAGATTTCTTCTTCCCCTTCTGGAGACCAGCCAAGCAATGCAAAGAAGTTGAACATTGCTTCTGGCAAATAGCCAAGCTCTTTATATTGGGAAATGAATTGAATGATGGATTCATCGCGTTTTGATAATTTTTTGTGATTTTCGTTCACAATGATTGTCAAATGGCCGAACTCAGGATATTCCCAGCCGAACGCGTCAAAAATCATCATTTGTTTTGGTGTATTGGATAAATGTTCTTCTCCGCGGAATACATGCGTAATATCCATATAATGGTCATCAAGCACTACCGCAAAGTTATAAGTAGGGATGCCATTGGCTTTCATAATAACCCAATCGCCGATATCTTTTGATTCAAATGTAACTTCTCCGCGCACCATATCATTAAATTTATAAGTGACATTTTCAGGCACTTTGAAGCGAATTGTATAAGGAATGCCTTGTGCTTCTTTTTCTGCAATTTCTTCTTTTGTTAAGTGGCGGCATTTGCCATCATATACAGGAGCAGCCACGCCTTTTGCTCTTTGGGCTTCCCTTGAAGCTTCCAATTCTTCCGGCGTACAGAAGCATTTATAAGCTAAACCGCGTTCTAATAATTCTTCTGCGTGTTTTTTATAAATTTCTAATCTTTCTGTTTGGCGATATGGCGCATAAGGTCCGCCAATTTCAGGAGATTCATCCGGAATAATTCCTAACCAGCGCAAATTATCAAGTTGGGATGCTTCCCCACCTTCAATATTCCGCTCTAAATCTGTATCTTCAATACGAACAACAAATGTACCATCATAATGTTTTGCAAATAAATAGTTAAATAATGCCGTACGTGCTCCACCGATATGTAAATGACCGGTAGGACTTGGTGCATACCGAACACGAACTTTTTTTGCCATCATCATTTCCTCCTAAGTTTTACAATAAAAAAACTTCATTTTTTCGTTAAATCCTGCTATTTTTAATGCTCCCCTTGACTTTTGTACATTTTACCACTACAGCGCAGCATTGAAAAGTTTATGAAAGGGAATAAATTTTGTCATTTCAAAAAGGAAATGGCTTTATCACATATCATGGTTTTTTTATTAATAATATAGTCGCTAATGCTGCAATTCCTTCTTCTCGTCCAACAAAGCCCAACTTTTCAGTAGTCGTCGCTTTCACATTCACTTGGGACGGTTCTGCATGCAACAATTGTGCGATGCGATTTTTCATTTGCTCAATATAAGGCGCCATTTTTGGTTTTTGGGCCATTATGGTACAATCCACATTTCCAAGAACATAACCTTTTTCTTCTACGATGTTCCAAATATATTCTAATAATTTTGCGGAGTCTGCATCTTTATATTGCGGATCCGTATCTGGAAAATGGCGACCGATATCTCCTTCGCCAATCGCTCCAAGGGCTGCATCGGTAATCGCATGCAATAATACATCGGCATCAGAATGTCCTAAAAGTCCTTTAGTATGAGGTATTTCGATTCCGCCAATAATCAGCGGACGCCCTTCTTGAAAAGCATGAACGTCAAATCCTTGTCCAACCCGAAACATATACTAGCTGCATCTTCTGAAGACTCATTTAGCCTTGAATGCAGCATTCACCATCCTTTACTGTAATCTATTCCAAATGACCAATTCATATATTAACATATTTCCCATTTACGTGGATTGTAAGCCTATTTCACAAAAATTCTATTTAGGTAATGGCAAACAAGAAAAGACCTCACTAATCAAATTGATTGGTGAGGCTACCTTTCATTTTTCAACTGTCGATTTTTTAATATTGCTTCGCCAAAAATTAAATCTTCTTTCGTGGTAATTTTAATATTTTCATAACTGCTTTCCACGATATGAATTTCATGACCAAGGCGCTCCACCAGCATCGCTTCATCGGTTCCTAAAAACCCGACTTTTTCTGCTACATCTTCCGCTTGGCGCAAAAGCTCAAAACGAAAGGCTTGTGGCGTTTGAATTGCCCATAAATCCTCCCGCTCCACCGTTTCCACAATGACGCCTTCACGCACTTTTTTCATCGTATCTTTTGCGCGGACGCCTGCGATGGCAGCGCCTTTTTCATAAGCCGTCTCCACCAACCGATCAATAACGGATTGAAGAATAAAGGGCCTTGCCGCATCATGGACAAGAACGATATCCACATCTTTCATCACTTTTAAACAAGCGTGAACAGAATGTTGACGCTCCTTCCCACCATTTGGTAAACCCTTTACCTTTGTAATGTTATATTCGTTTAATAAACGTTGGATATATTCTCTTTCTTCCGGCTTCACCGCCAAATAAATTCCTGTACACTTTGAATCCTTTTCAAAGACTTCAAGGGTATGAATCAGAATTGGTTTATCGGCTAAAGACAAAAATAATTTATTTGTTCCTGCCCCCATGCGTTTTCCACTTCCGGCAGCAGGCAACACTACTTCGTAATCCACAGACTCAACTCCTACATTTGCTGCGTTTTATGCGACTTGTTCATCTTTCGGTTTTGCAAAAATCATACGTCCCGCAGAAGTTTGCAATACGCTTGTGACGGTAACCGTAATCGCTTGACCGATGTAATTGCGGCCGCCTTCAATTACAATCATTGTACCATCGTCTAAATAAGCAACACCTTGATTTTGTTCCTTGCCGTCTTTAATGACAACAACCTGCATATCTTCTCCTGGAATCACAACCGGCTTCACCGCATTGGCAAGCTCATTGATATTTAACACTTGCACATGGTGAAGTTCACATACTTTATTTAAATTAAAATCGTTAGTTAAAATTTTGGCGCCCATCTTTTTCGCAAGCCGAACCAATTTTAAATCAACTTCTTGAACATCGTCAAAATCTTCTTCTGAAATCATGACTTTGACAGATTTCCCGTCCTGCAATCTTTTTAACATATCCAGACCCCTTCGGCCACGGGTGCGTTTCAAGGAATCGCTGGAGTCGGCAATATGCTGCAATTCTGTCAATACAAATTGCGGCACAACTAAAACCCCTTCAATAAATCCTGTCGTTGCAATATCTGCGATGCGGCCGTCAATAATAACGCTAGTATCCAACAGTTTATATAGCGGTTTTTCTTGGGGAGCTGATTGGCCATTATCTCCAGGCTTCTTTTTTGAACCTACGCCAGATTTTGAAAAGATTTGAGAAAGTTCTTCCCTCTTTTTAAAGCCGACTCTAAATCCTAAATAGCCCAGTATAATTGATAAAATAATCGGCAAGAAGTCCGTGATGATGGGAATATTAATCCGCTCAATAGCAAACCCTACAAAATATGCTACAATTAAACCGACAATTAATCCTAGAGTACCAAAGAATAAGTCCGCTGCTGGAATTTTAAAAAGCACATCTTCCATCCAATTGATGAGTCTTACACAATAATCTGATAAAGAAAACGATAGAAGAAACAGCAATATTGCTCCGATTGCTACAGATGTATATGGATTATTTAACCAAGGACTGGATGATAAATTAATAATTTCATATAATGGCGGTAAAAAGACAAACCCCAATGCCCCTCCAATAAACAGAAAAGCAATTTGAATAACCCTTTTCAATATGTGGCCACCTCCTTTTTTTGATATATTATCTTATTAATAATTATACATCGTTCATGAATCCTTTGCGATTTGCAGCCCTCTTCCATGCGTAATTTGGACTTTTTTCCTTTTTGTTCATAAAAAATTAATTTATTTTTATCTTTACTTTTCCCAAATTTTCGTGAAAAAATGCCCATTGTTCTCAAATAATGGGCATTCTTCTTAACGACTAAAACAAAGCTTCAATGCTTCGTTAATCGTTTGAACGCCAATCACTTCTATTTCTTCTGGATATTCCCATCCGCCTACATTTGAAGCAGGAATAAATACGCGCTTAAACCCGAGTCTTGCCGCTTCATAAACCCTTTGCTCGATGCGGGAGACACGTCGAACTTCCCCTGTAAGACCTACTTCCCCAATAAATACATCCGTTACATTGACAGGTGCATTTTTGTAGCTGGAAACAATAGATGTCAAAATGGCTAAGTCAATGGCCGGTTCATCCAATTTTACGCCGCCCGCCACTTTCACATAAGCATCTTGGGCTTGCAAAAGCATTCCCATTCTTTTTTCCAACACCGCCATCAATAGCTGAACCCGGTTTTGGTCTACTCCCGTTGCCATTCGTTTTGGATAGTTAAAACTAGTAGGTGTCACCAATGATTGAATTTCTACTAAAATAGGTCTGGTTCCTTCCATGGAAGCTACAACCGTTGAACCGGCAGCCCCTTGAGAACGTTCCTCTAAAAATAGTTCAGAAGGATTTAACACTTCTTTAAGCCCTGAATGAATCATCTCAAAAATCGCAATTTCATTGGTAGAGCCAAATCGGTTTTTATGGCTTCTTAAAATACGATAGGTGTGGTGTCTTTCTCCCTCAAAGTAGAGAACCGTATCCACCATATGCTCTAAAATACGAGGCCCTGCAATTTGCCCTTCTTTCGTCACATGCCCCACAAGAAATGTGGCAATGCCTTTCGTTTTGGCAATCCGCATCAGTTCAGCAGTACATTCCCTCACTTGCGACACGCTGCCGGGAGCGCTTGTCACTTCCGGATGATGCACCGTTTGAATGGAATCGACGATGATAAACTGGGGCTTTACTTCTTCAATACTATGACGAATTAGTTCTAAATCCGTTTCCGCATAGATGAATAGTTCTTTAGATTGAACGCCGAGTCTTGATGCCCTTAGTCTTGTTTGCTTCAATGATTCTTCCCCAGAGACGTAAAGCACGCGATGCCCCCTGTTGGACAAATCCGCAGATAACTGCATAAGAAGTGTCGATTTCCCAATCCCTGGGTCTCCGCCTATAAGTACAAGTGAACCTGGCACAATGCCGCCGCCAAGCACCCGGTTCAACTCCACCATGCTCGTTTCAACTCGTTGTTCTTCCTGCGTTTCAATACTGACAATTGGAACGGCTTTTTGGCTTTTTGCTTCTGAATGTTGAAACACCCCACGGGATTTTGAAACGACTTCTATTTCTTCTACAAAGGTGTTCCACTCCCCACATCCAGGGCATCTCCCCAACCATTTCGGCGATTCATAGCCGCAGCTTTGACAGCAGAATTTTGTTTTCTTTTTTACCATTAGTGCCTCCTCAAAATTTTTTAATCGATAACTACATCAATATGCTCGCTCTATCTTGAATTAAAATAAGCTGTACCGCAAGCCAACTAGTATTGACTTGCGGACAGCTTCATGTATGAAAATTTTATGCATTTTCAACCGTATTTTTTTCTCTTACAACAAACTCGCCATCCACGTAGTCAAAGACAACTTTGCCGTTTTTCGAAATTGTGCCTTTCAATAATTCTTCGGATAAACGGTCCTCTACATTTTTCTGTAAAGCTCTTCGGATTGGGCGGGCGCCGTATTGCGGATCGTAGCCTTCTTCGGCGATTTTCTCTAAAGCCGCATCTGTTAATTCCAAATCGATATCTTGATCTTTTAAGCGTTTCACTAAAGATTTTGCCATCAAGGATACGATTTGTTTCAATTCTTCTTTTTCTAATGGTTTGAAGACGATAATTTCATCAATACGGTTTAAGAATTCTGGACGGAAGGCTTTTTTCAATTCGTCCATCATAGTAGATTTCATATCTTTATATTTGCTGTCTTTTTCTCCTACGCCAAATCCTAGGTTTTTTTGATATTTTAACGCTTCCGCACCAATGTTGGATGTCATGATGACAACTGTGTTGCGGAAATCCACTGTGCGTCCTTTTGAATCAGTCAAGCGGCCGTCATCAAGCACTTGCAATAAGATGTTGAATACATCTGGATGCGCTTTTTCAATTTCATCTAAAAGCACAACAGAGTATGGTTTACGGCGAACTTTTTCCGTTAATTGGCCGCCTTCTTCAAATCCTACATATCCAGGAGGTGAACCAACTAAGCGGGAAGTGGAGTGTTTTTCCATATATTCGGACATATCAATGCGGATCATCGCATCTTCATCGCCGAACATAACTTCTGCTAATGCTTTTGCCAATTCTGTTTTACCTACGCCAGTTGGACCTAAGAAGATAAATGTACCAATTGGTCGTTTTGGATCTTTCAGTCCAGCGCGGGCGCGGCGAATAGCTCTTGAGATTGCTTCCACTGCTTCATGTTGGCCGACAACACGTTTATGCAATTCTTCTTCCAAGTGAAGCAATTTTTCGGACTCTTCTTGAGCGATTTTGTTCACCGGAATTCCTGTCCACATGGAAACGACTTCGGCAATATCTTCAACGGTTACTTTGGATTCTTCTTTTCCTTGTTTTTCTTTCCAAGATTTTTTCAATTGCTCAAGTTCTTCTTTAATTTTTTGTTCTGTGTCGCGCAATGCGGCTGCTTTTTCAAATTCTTGGCTTGACACAGCTGCGTTTTTCTCATTGCGCACATTTTCTAATTTATCTTCAAGTTCTTTTAAGTTTGGAGGCATTGTAAAGGAACGTAAACGCACTTTAGAACCAGCTTCATCAATCAAGTCGATCGCTTTGTCAGGCAAGAAGCGGTCGGAAATGTAACGGTCAGAAAGTTTAGCTGCCGCTTCAATGGCTTCATCTGTAATTTTTACGCGATGATGAGCTTCATAGCGATCACGCAATCCTTTGATAATTTGGATTGTTTCTTCCACTGTCGGTTCATCCACTTGAATTGGTTGGAATCGACGTTCTAATGCTGCGTCTTTCTCGATATATTTGCGATATTCATCCAATGTTGTGGCACCGATGCATTGCAATTCTCCGCGGGCAAGAGCTGGTTTTAAAATGTTGGAAGCGTCGATGGCACCTTCTGCACCACCAGCACCAATCAATGTATGAAGCTCATCGATGAACAAGATGATGTTGCCGGCTTGGCGAATTTCATCCATCACTTTTTTCAAACGGTCTTCGAATTCACCGCGGTATTTTGTACCTGCAACAACCGTACCCATATCAAGAGTCATGACACGTTTATCGCGCAAAGTCTCAGGTACTTCGTTGTTCACGATTTGTTGCGCAAGGCCTTCTGCAATAGCCGTTTTACCTACACCCGGTTCCCCAATCAACACTGGGTTGTTTTTTGTACGGCGGGAAAGAACCTCAATCACCCGTGTGATTTCTTTGCTGCGTCCAATCACTGGGTCAAGTCCGCCTTCACGGGCAATGGCTGTTAAATCCCTTGCCAAACTGTCAAGGGTTGGTGTGCTAACTGTTTGCGCAGGATTTGAGTTTTGGGAAACATCGTTACTTCCAAGGAGCAATAACACTTGTTGGCGAGCTTTATTGAGGCTTACACCAGCATTTGCAAGCACGCGCGCTGCAACACCCTCGCCTTCACGAATTAACGCAAGCAAGATGTGTTCTGTGCCGATGTAAGCGTGGCCTAATTTCCGCGATTCATCAACGGCTAATTCAATAACTTTTTTCGCTCTAGGTGTATAGTGTACAATTGGCCCTACGTCTTTTGTTCCTTTTCCTACTAATTCTTCAATGCCTCGTTCAATCATTTCTGGCGTTACATCAATTGCTTCTAAGGCTTTTGCGGCGATACCTCCGCCTTCACGAATAAGCCCAAGCAAGATGTGTTCTGTGCCGATGGATTCATGTTTCCAACGAATCGCTTCTTCTTGTGCCAACTGCAACACTTTTTGAGCGCGTTGAGTGAATCGATTAAACATCATATTTTTCCTCTCCTTTTCGTTTTAATTTTCCATTATTTAATTTTTCCCGTATTAATTTTGCTCGGAATACATCCCGTTCAGCTGGTTCTAAAGTAGTGCCTGCATATTGTTGTACAAATCCAGGTTGAATAAGAATTGTACACTCATTCAAAATATGCTTTGGAACATCTTGAATGATTCCCAAATCGACACCTAATCGAACATTGGATAAACAAGTGGCCGCTTCTTCGCTCGTCATAATCCGCGCATGTTTCAATGTACCGTAAGCCCGGTGGATGCGGTCTTCCAAAGCAATGGATGATTGGGCTAAAAGCGCTTGTCTTGCTTTTCGTTCTTGTTCGATAATTTGCATTACGACTTCCTGTAAATCATCGATAATTTCATCTTCAGATTTACCAAGAGTGACTTGATTTGAAATTTGATACATATTCCCTAAGTTTTCGCTGCCTTCACCGTAAATGCCTCTCACCACCATACCGAAGCGAGCGAGCATTTGCGTTAAGGCTTTGATTTGTTTTGTCATTGAAAGCCCAGGCAAATGCATCATAACAGAGGCTCTTAAACCGGTACCTACATTTGTTGGACAGCTCGTTAAATAGCCGAAATCTTGATGGAAAGCAAACGGTAAAAGTTTTTCCAACTGGCTATCTAATTTATTCGCCATATCATAAGTTTCGACTAATCTAAGGCCAGGGGCTAAACATTGAATTCTTAAATGGTCTTCTTCATTGACCATGACACTGATGGCTTCATCTTGCGAGATAATCACCGATGCGAACTTTTCTTTTCGCGCAAGCATTGGGCTAATTAAATGTTTTTCTACAAGTACTTGCCGTTTTAATGCAGGCATTTCCTGAATCGTAAAATGGGAAAAATTATGTTTTTCATCGTTTAATTGATAAAAGGCTTGCGTCACCATTTGGTCGATAGTTTTCGCTTCCTCATCAGTAAAAATCAATGGAAACCGAAAACCTTCTAAATTTCTTGCCAACCGAATGCGGGTGGAAATGACAATGTCATCTTCCGAACCTCCATCCCCCATCCAGCTTGGTGCTTCTGCTTTTAAGAAATAGTCTAGGTTCATGGTGTATCCACACCTCCCATTTCAAGCTTACGTTCCAGCTCTTTGATTTCATCTCGGAATCTCGCTGCATCTTCAAATCGCTCATCTTGAATGGCTAATTGCATTTGTTCGCGGGCATGTTCAATTTGTTTTTTCAAGAGGCGATTGTTATCCGCTTTTTGCCCAGGTCTTTTGCCTGTATGTTTCGTTCCTGCCTGAATTTTTTCAAGCACTTGCGGAAGTTTTTCCCTGAAAGTTTCATAGCATTGAGGACAGCCTAATTTCCCCTCATTTAAAAATTTACGAAATGTAAATCCGCAAGCTGGGCATGCAGTCGTTTGAACGGAGGGCTGAACAGGTCTTTCTTGCACATCATTTTTCAAAAGCGGCATGCCAAACCAGTTGGAAAGTAATTGATGAATCGGAAAAGGTTCTTCTTTATGAAATTCAAAGTTGAAAGGATGAAACTGGGCTGCACATACTTCACAATAATGTTTCTCGCTTTTATGACCATTGATGATTTGTGTAACAGTTACCGTTGCTTCCCGTTGCTTACAGTGTTCACAAAGCATAACCTACCACCTCATTATTTTTCATATTTTAAAGTTAGTAACATCGCTTTTAAAATGGCCGACCTCAGTTCATCGCGAGTTGGTAGTTGAAGCTTTAACGTATTCCGATTGACGGCTGCGAGCATTAACCTTGCTTCCTTTTCCCTGATTACTTCTTCTTCCAGCAATCGATATATGATATCTTCCGCCATATTTTGAGTGGCGCCATTTTCGATTTGCTTAATTAAATGGTCGATCAACTCCACTTTTGAGCTCGGTTTCACACGAAAAATTCGAATATATCCACCGCCACCTCGTTTACTTTCAACAAGATAGCCTTTTTCCACCGTGAATCGTGTATTGATGACATAATTTATTTGCGAGGGAACGCATTGGAATTTATCGGCTAATTCGCTACGTTTGATTTCAATATGTCCTTTATCATCTAATTCGATAATCCGTTTTAAATACCCTTCAATCAAATCGGAAATATTTTTCATATTCATGTCAATTCACCTCGCTTTTTGACTTTGACTTTCTTTGACTTTATTATATGTCCATTTTTTTATATTTGCAAATAAAAAACCCTTGACAAAATAGAGGTAAAAAAATCGACAAGACGCAATTAACATTACGTTTGCCGATTTTTATTTAATCTATTCAATTCATCAAAATAATATACAGTAATTGGAAATAATTAATTATTTACACCCAACGGCCTACAATCGGATAGTTCCAGTCATTTTCTTGAAGCGCATTAAAAATACCGATAATCGGTACAACCAAAGTCATAATGCCGAAGATGATTAAGAACGGGATACCGATTAATACAAAGCTAAGTACTGTCGATATACCGATTAACACCCACATGACAAATTGGAATAGTAACGCTTGGATGGAAAGACGTTTGATTGTCTCATCCTGGCTAATTAAAAAAAATAATATTGGCACTAAAACCGGAGCAAAAAAAGCGCTTGCATGAATGATAACTTTTGCCCATTTTTCTTCCATCTATCTTTCAACTCCTGTTTAATTTTATTAATTTCTTGTTATATACTTTTACGAATGACTTCTTGAATAGTTTCAAATTCATGAAAAAATTTTTAAATTTTTGCTTTTTCTTTACGTATTTTTCCCATATTCATCATTTCATAGACAAAAAAATCTTTAGAAGGTCCTACGTTATATGCTATTATGTGAGAAAAAGAAAAAAGCCTGCTCCCATGAGCGGCTTCATTTTCCTTTTTTCTGATTCTCATTTTCTTGTTTTGAATCTACATAATCAGGATGTTCAGTTGGGAAAAGGGCTCGGGTAAAAAAGCCTGAAAAAAGCGTCGCGCTAATGACGATTAAAATTTTGTGGTTTTTCGGCACATCTTCAAACATATTATTTAACATTAACATTGAAAACACCGCTACCGTCACCATTGTAACAATAACGTACGCAAGCCTTCGCTGATTCATTTTCGCAAACATCCTTTTCTTTTAAATTCAATAAAACTATTGGTATTTTACAACTTAGATAATAAAAATACAATTTAAGGAATGGAATACATAAAATAAATATTTTTAAGTGAGGTATACATATGAGATTTGTGCGTTTAAGCAAGGATAACAAATCTATTTCAAAACCGTTTTTTGATGTAAATCAATATGTCCAAGAGGTGTTGATTGATGTTTCACATGATCCTGTCATAGCAAAACAAATGAACATCATTCATCTGACAAAAAATGATTTAGCTATCCTGCGTCAATTAAAACCGCTCATTGAAAATTATATTCCAAAAATGGTTCAAAGTTTTTATGATAACATTTCGTTGAATGATGATTTAGTCAATTTAATCAACAAACATTCCAACATCGATCGGTTAAAAGTGACACTTTCAGGACATTTACTAGACATTTTTGAGGGGAAAATTGATAAACAATATATTGATAATCGAAAAAGAATCGCTCTTGCCCATATCCGAACTGGTCTTTTATCCAAATGGTATTTATCATCATTCCAATCTTTAGTATCCTCTTTTGCGGCTTTTATTAAAGAACAAGATATTTCAAAAGAAGAAGCATTGCTTGCAGTCAATGCCTTCGCAAAAGTGATTAATTTTGAGCAGCAACTAGTGATTGAAGCATATGAAAGAGAGCAGGAACGTACTCGCAGTGAAGGTGAGCAAATCAAGCAATCTTTAATTACATCCCTTCAACAAATTGCAGAAGAATTAAATCAAATGAATCAGGATACTACTACATCCATCCAATTCATTTCAGAACAATCTCATAACATTGCTTCATCCACATCACAAGGTTTGGATTATGTAGCGGATACAGAAGAAAAATCCAATCAGGGACAAGCCCAATTAGCAAAACAAACAGATTTAATGAATACAATTTTAAAAAGCGTTAATTTATTAGAAGAGTCCATGATGAATTTACGCTCTTCTTCTCAGAAAATTTCTGAGATTGTCAATTTAGTGACAGGCATTGCCGACCAGACGAACTTGCTTGCCCTTAACGCCTCTATTGAAGCAGCGCGCGCTGGTGAACACGGAAAAGGCTTTGCCGTTGTGGCAGAAGAAGTTCGAAAACTTGCAGAAGAAACGAAAAATGCTGTACAAGATGTATCTACATTAATCAAAGAAATGGAAGCCAATATTTCAGACATGACATCCAGCGTAAACAACGTGGATGAGCAAGTGAAATTAAGCGTTGAAACTCAAGGCAACTTAGCAGAATCGTTTGAACAAATCGCAAAGAAAGTGTCTGAAATCCGCAATCAATATGCTTCTACATTCAAAGACATTGAACAAATCTCAAACAATATTTCCAATTTGGTAGAAAGCACTAACTTAATTGCTAAATCTTCTGATACGTTAATCAAAGTTGTTCATGATATTTCGAAATAAATTTGAAAAGGCTGTCTGGAATTTCTTTACTCCTAGACAGCCTTTTACTTATTCTTAAACAATTGCCTCTTTTAACTTTTTTCTTTTTTCTTTTCTTGCCTTTTGTCTTTCCAACCCTGCTTTATATAACTTCTCTTCTTTTTCCGTTTCAGGATAAACAGCCGGTACTGGCGTCGGTTTTCCTTCTTCATCAATGGCTACCATTGTTACAAAGGATTCCGTTGTTAATTTCTCTTCTCCTGTTTTTACATTGCGGGAAAGGACTCGCACATACACTTCCATCGAAGTTCTCCCTGTAGAAGTGATAATAGCTTCCAACTCCAGCATATCCCCTACATAGGCAGGAGATACAAAATCAACTGAATCAAAAGAAGCGGTTACTACTTCTCTCCCTGTATGTTTCATGCACGCGATGGCCGCAATTTCATCAATATATGCCAAAATCTTTCCGCCAAATATAGAACCATATTGATTTGCATCCGGCGGCAAAATAAGCCGCGTTTGAGTCGTATGTGAGCGGCTCATTGGATATGCATTGCTCATTTGTATGTCCTCCAATTCAACATATACTTTTCTAAACTTTTGACATTATTATGCTAACATAATATTAATCCCATACAAATGAGCAGAGCAATATTTCTTTTAGATCTCCGTTTTGATGGTAATGAATTTTAAATCTGTCATTTCTTGAATAGCATATTTAATTCCTTCACGTCCATAGCCGCTATTTTTCACGCCGCCATATGGCATATGATCCACACGGAATGTTGGAATATCGTTAATTACAACCGCTCCAGCCTCTAATTCATCTGCCGCTTTTAGTGCATCCGTTAATACATTTGTATAAATTCCTGCATTTAAACCTAAATCGGATTGATTCACATATTGAATGGCTTCATCCAATGTTTTGTAAGGAACAATGGAAACAATTGGTGCGAAAGTTTCTAAACACATAATTTTCATATCCGGTTTCACATTCACCATCACAGTCGGCGTCATCGTACGCTCTGTAAATTCTGCACCTGTTGCCACTTCTGCCCCTTGCGCTTTCGCTTCCTCAATCCATTCTTTGATGCGTTCCACTTCTTTCGGAGAAATCATGGCGCTTAAATCGGTTGCTGGATCGAATGGGTCGCCCAATTTCAATTTCTTCGTTTCCTCTACAAATGCTTTCGTAAATTGATCGTAAATAGATTCATGTACATAAATTCGTTGTAATGAAATACATACTTGTCCAGAGAAACCAAATGCGCCGCTCACTGTGCGAGAGATAATGTTCTCGATTGGTGCGCTTGGTTCAATTATGACTGCCGCATTGGAGCCTAATTCCAATGTTACTTTTCTTAAGCCAACTTTTTCTTTGATTTTCATTCCCACGGCGCCGCTACCTGTGAACGTCACTTTTTTCACTAAAGGATGGGTCACAAGCACATCACTTAATTCTCCGCCTGAACCCGTCACGATTTGCAATGCACCATCTGGGAGGCCGGCTTCTTTAAAAATTTCTGCCATTGCCAAAGCACTTAACGGCGTTTGAGTGGCCGGTTTCAGTACAACTGTATTCCCCACGGCAAAGGCTGGTCCTAATTTATGGGCCACTAAGTTAAACGGGAAGTTAAATGGTGTAATGGCCGATACAACACCTAGCGGAACACGTTTAGTAAAGCCTATGCGATTTTTTACTCCTGGCGCTGCATCCATCGGTACCGTTTCACCAAACACATTTTTCGCTGCTTCCGCTGCAAACTGATAAGTTGCAATCGTCCGATCTAACTCAGCAAGTCCTGCAGTAATTGGTTTTGCTGCTTCACTGGCAAGAATTTCAGCAAATTCTTGTTTTCGTTTCTTCATGATGTCCACAACTTTATATAAAATTTCCGCTCTTTCATAGGCGCTTGTCTTTTTAAAAGATTGAAAAGCTTCATGCGCCCCTTGAATTGCCCGTTCGACATCTTGAACAGAAGCCTTTGCTACTTTGGCAATCACTTCGCCAGTATATGGAGCCGTTAAGTCATAAGTTTCTTTTGCATCCTCCCACTGGCCATTAATCCATAATTTTGTTTCTTTCATGTAGCACACCTCCATTATGATTTATTTCCATTTTATCACTCCTAACAATTTTTGAGTGAATCAACGAAAGAAATCGAACAAATCACCGACACTTCCAGGCAAAACAAAAAAATCTAAGATACCCAGCGCAATATCCAAAGCATCAATTAAATTTTCAATAAATAGATTTTCTTTCATATCGACCATATTTTGTACTTCGACTAGCTCTTTGATGACTTTTTGGATGGCAACAATTAAAGCAAATTCCTTTGCCATGCGGAACATTTTTAGTTCCATGAAAGCTTTGTGCCATTTAGCAATTTCATCTATTTTTTTATGATCTGTTGCATTTAACGCTAAAATCCCTAAATACGGATAATGTATTGATTTTACTTTAATGCCTTTATGATTCAATGAATGCCGTAGCTCTACAACATACTGAAGAAGCATGTCGTTATATTCGGCGCTATACATGGTTAAAATCTGCGCAAGGGATTGAAGGGCATTGCCTAGCATAAATCCTTGCTTTTTTAAACCTTTATAATATTGCACCATTGTCTCTACTTGCCTTTGGGGATGTTCATCTTCTTTTGATAATAACACTACATAAGGTATATCTTCTTTCGTCGTTAAAAGGAATTGTTTTCGGTGCATTTCATCGTATAAAGTTTTTGCTCGTTTGGCGTGAAGGTCAATATCTCCATCCAGCATCATCCCACCCGCCATCCGAAATGGAGAGTTATGAAACCCTGCTTCTTTTAACGCCACATCCCTTTGCAATAAATTTTCAAAGCATACTTCTAAATCTTGCCCCAAAAATCGAGAAGCTATGTAATAGGGAATCGGCGAATTTTTTTGAATGGACAAAGCATTTTTCGAGTATTCCGCCATTTGGTCGACCATTTTTTGGAGCGCCACCCCGCTGAATTCTCTTTTTTCAAGGGTATACTTGCTGGCAAGGGAAATCATCACACCTACTTTAAATTGGTTTCCAAAATAATTGACGATCCGATTGTAATTGTCTTGAAGTCCTTTGGTAAATTGTATATCCATTTAAAATCACTCCTAGCTTTTTTATACGATTTCTAGGAGGATAAGTTTCAAAATTGAGCATTTTGCACATTTTTCAACCCAAGAGTCATAAGGTTTTCTAAAGCATAAAAAAGGACTTCACCCCTTATTTGTAGAATTTTGAAGTGACCAAACCACAAAAATCCATAAGGAGGAAGTCACT
>Ga0207747_1000601_pt1 | contig 37453 bp, 30 predicted proteins | sample HigsolmetaGSP11D_FD_184839 | JGI IMG/M metagenome (GOLD analysis project Ga0207747, IMG submission 184839) | High solid enriched microbial communities from the Joint BioEnergy Institute, USA - SP1-1-D (SPAdes) | ecosystem: Engineered > Bioreactor > SSF (Solid state fermentation) > Aerobic >...
CGATGAGTTCCTTGAACCTGGCAAGGAACTGGAAGTTCCCGGCTTCCGTGACGGTGTTGTTGTCGAATGTGACCGGTCTCAACTTCTTCATGATCTGCTTGATTCGGCGACGCTCCGCAAGAATTTCAATTCGGCGTTCGCGGCGTGATTTTCGTTCTGGCGCATGGTTCGTTGCTTGTGGTACCATGTTGCTAGGGACACTTCCTCTCGTTGGTTATTCGTGGTGGTTTAACCTTTGACAAGAGGCTTGCAGTGTCCTGTTTATTTTGCAAAAAAATTGGCAACTTTTTATGACGAAAATGCCTTGTCACAACGTGAATCTCTCAGATTTTGGCTAGGCTACATTCCGAATTCATGTTCAAGGAAGCCGGCGGCGAAGCGATCGTCGACGCCCAGCCGCTGGGCTGCGGAAGGATGGAGCAGGAACAGATCAGGCTGGCGCAGGAGACCGGTCTGAAGCTCGTATTGCCGACGGGTTTCCATAAATTGTCCTTCTATCGTCCGGATCACTGGATACGCACATACGATGCCAGACGGCTGGCGGACATCTTCATTCATGAGCTTCAGACGGGGATGTTCGTCGGGACGGATGAACAGGAACCCGGTGAATATATAGAAGCGAGGGCAGGTTTCATCAAGGTCGCCATCGACCAGGAGAGGCTGGAGGACCGCGACTGGAGATGGTTCGAGGCATCCGCCGAGGCTTCCCTGACAACGGGGGCTCCCATCATGTGCCATGTGGAATCGAGCGAGCAGGCATGGGAGCTTGTCCGATATTACAAATCCCGAGGCGTGCCTGCCGAGCGGATCATCATCTGCCACCTCGAGCGGTCGCTCGACGAGCCGGACCAGCACCTGCTCATCGCCGAGGAAGGCGTCTACCTGGAGTACGACACCATCGGCCGATTCAAATATCATGACGATGAGGGCGAGGCCGATCTCATCGTCAGGATGGTGAATGCCGGCTTCAGCAACCGGCTCCTGTTGGGTCTGGACACCACCAGAGCCCGTCTGCTGGCCTACCAGGGCGAGATCGGGCTGACCTACCTGATTCGCAGCTTCCTGCCGCTGCTCAGGCAGAGAGGGCTCAGTCAGGCTGATATCGACCGCTTCATGATCCACAACCCGACTCGCGCGTTCTCGATTTCCGGCTAGCGGAAGCCCGAACGCTGACACAAGAAAGGACGGCAACCGGTATGCCGTCCTTTCCTCATCACCAATGCTCATTCGACAGTCCTTCAGCCTGGCAACGATCGACTCCCCGTCACCATGCATACAGTTCCGGGGTTTCGCCGCCGGGGCCCGGGAAGATCTCGTCCAGCTCCTTCATCGCGCTCTGATCGAGGGAGATCTCCACCGCGCGCAGGCTATTGCGCAGCTGCTCCACGGTGCGTGGGCCGATGATGGCCGCCGTGAACGCCGGATTGGCCAGGATCCAGGCGAGCGCCACATTGGCCTCCGACTCGCCCAGCTCCTGGCACAGCTTCGAGAATCGCTCGAGGCTCTCCCGATGCTGCGCGATCCTCTCCTGCTGGCGAGAGGTTCTCCCCGTCTCCAGCTTGCGCTGCCACTTGCCGCCGAGCAGGCCGCCATCCAGCGGTCCCCAGGCGACCAGGCCGATGCCGAGATCCCTCGCTGCCGGGATCACCTCCATCTCCGGCAGACGGTTCAGCAGGCTGTACTTGTGCTGCTCGCAGGCGATCCCCATGAAGCGCCGCGCCTCCGCAGCCGCCTGCGCCTTGACCAGGTGCCAGCCCGCGAAGTTGCTGGAGCCGATATAGTCCACCTTGCCGCTGCGAACCTCCCTCTCGAAGGCCTCCCAGATCTCGTCCCACGGCGTGCGACGGTCGATATGGTGCATGTAGTACAGATCGACATGTTCGGTCTGCAGCCTGCGCAGCGATCCTTCCAGCTGGCGGCGGATCTTGTACATGGACAAGCCCTTGATGTCGTTGGGTCGGTCGGGATCGCCGATCGGCTCATAGACCTTGGTCGCCAGCACCACCCGCTCCCTGCGCTGGTTGCCCTGCGCGAACCACCGGCCGATGATCGATTCCGTCAGCCCGGCGTTCTCGCCCCATCCGTAGATATTGGCCGTATCGAAGAACTGGATGCCCGCCTCCAGCGCTTCGTCCATGATGCGGAACGCTTCCGCCTCATCGGTGTCCACGCCGAAATTCATCGTGCCGAGGCACAGACGGCTGACTCTCAGGCCTGTCCTGCCGAGATACGTGTATTGCATGTCCTGTCCCTCCCGAACGTTAATCGTTCCACCGCGGATTGTCGACAATCAGCGGCTCGCCATTTCGTTCAATGATCAGCTTCCGGAACCCCTTGGTCTCGATCGTCTTGTAGTCATGCCCGGCATCCGCCCGGAATACGAAGAACGTCACCAGCGGCTCCTTGCCGGTATTGATGCTGCGATGCGCGTATCTGGGCGGAACGTATACCGCCTGCCCCGGCAGGAAGCGCTGCGCGCTCCAGTCGCCCTCCGGATTCTCGAGCAGCAGGTATCCCTCGCCCGACAGGCAATAGTAGACTTCACCCGTATCCAGTATGGTGTGAAAATGTCCCTTCGTCATGTGATACTCATCGCCCACCTTGCCCGGATAGACGATGCTGGTGCCGAACAGCAGCTCGCCAGGATGCGAGGGAAGCGACAGCTCATAGAATTCATATACGAGCTGATCGTCTTCAGCCAGCTTCCGCTCATAGGCCTCCGCGTCAGCGAACATTCCCTTCATCTGGGACAAATACCTTCTGGTAGATTCCCTGTCCTTCGACATGCCGTCCTTCAGATCAAAATACAGTGAAAATGGACGGACACCGGTTTGTGCATCGGATGGTGCGCCAGTTTGACCAGCCATGGTTCCTCCTCCTTATCCTCTGATCGAATTGGACAATTTTTCTATCTGCTCGAATCTTTCCGGTGTGATCTCCACATCAAACACTTCTGCGATCACCTGCGTCCAACCGTGCAGGAAATAGACCCATCCGTCCTCAATATACAGTTTGCGCTGCTGTTGCACCGCTTGCGCCTGCTTCATGAACTTGAGATCGCCGCGATAGTTCAACTCCCATACCAGACTGTTCTCGGGGAACACCGCATCATCCGTCAGAGGAGAACCAGGCCGGTCCTTGCCCAGGCCGGTCGCGTTCACGATCAGCGAATGCGGCGCTATGCCCTGCAGCACACGGTCGTTGTCTCCCGCCTCCGGCGTCAGGTGAAACTCGGCCCTCACATCGGGCCTCAGCGTTCTCACGATGCGCTCAATCTCACGCAGTCTCGGCTCGCTCCGGTTGGTCACGACGATCCTGGACGGAATATTGTCCCCATGCCTCTCCTGCAGGAGGTAAGAGCAGATCGCGATCGCGCTTCCGCCCGCGCCCATGATGAACAGCTCACCCTTGTGGTTACGCCACCAATCTTGCGGGATGAAGGCCTCCATGGCCAGGCCGGATGTGATCGGGTCCTTGGCATGCCCGACCAATCCATCCTCCCGCTTCGAGATGCAGGACAGTTCGCCGAACAGCTCGGCATATGGATCCAGTCTGTCGAACAAGTCCCTGGCCGCATGGTAGAGATCGATCTTGTGAGTGGTGACCAGAGCGCCGAGCGAGAGCTTGTCATGCTTGATAAACTCAACCACTTGCCGATATTTATCCGGATCCGCATGAATCTCGATATCGATCCCCTTGATCACTGCGTCTCCCAGACCCAGCACAGGTGCCCATAACGGAAAAAGCTTCATGATCGATGACTGTCCGGTTGTCACGCCTATAAAATACATCGTCGGTTGCTGAGCACTCATCAGCTGGTTCAGATGCACCGTCAGCTTGCCGTGCAGGATGATGTCCTTGGCATGGCAGTTCCGGATCTTCCCGCCGAGCCTGCGGATGAAGTCGCGGATGATCTCGCCGTTGCGGTAGAACTTCTCCGGTGAATTGATGATGTTCACCGGATCGAAGTGCACGGCGAGCTGCGGCCGGTCGATGGCCTCGATCAGCTTCAGGTAGGAGTCCGCGGAGTCCGGATACGCCCACGGCATCATCTCCAGCGCATAGAAGGTGCGCCTGGGCTTGACCGCGTCGATGATCTCGCGCACGGAATCGACGATCAGGGCGAAGGTATCGTCGGTCAGATTGTCCGGATGGGGACCGTCCCATTGCTCGCCCCTGGATCCGGTGATATTCACGCACACTCTGGCCTCGATCTTCTCCGCCAGCTCCAGCTGCTTCTGCGCGAAGAGGATCGCCTGCTTCCGTGTCTGCTCATCCGGGCTGATCGGATTGCCCCAGGCGCCGACCTCGGAGATCGCGATGTCGTGCGCCCTGGCGGCATCCGCGAAGGCCCGGATCACGGCTTCATCGGCCCGATGATCGATCGGACAGGGCACCGCCCGGTAGCCCAGCTCCTGCGCCGCCGCGATCCATTCATCCGCACCGTTGTAATCTCGCTTGACATAACCGCCCAGTCTCATGTGGCTCATTCCTTTCCATATGCTGCATGCGCCGGTATTCGGGCGACGCTTGCCCCGCAAGTCGGCCCGCACGCCGCTCACGCGTTGGTCGCTCAGCCGTTCCGGCTTGTTACGCCCGCTTCACTGCCAGCGTCGCACTGCCCCGCAGGTCGGGCCCGCACGCCGCTCACGCGTTGGTCGCCCAGCCGTTCCGGCTTGTTACGCTCGCTTCACTGCCAGCGTCACGCCTGTTTCTCGTCCAGCAGGCGATTCACTTCCGCAGCCGTCGGCATGGCCGGTATCGCGCCGACCTTGGTGGTCGCGAGCGCTCCGGCAGCGTTGGCGAAGCGGATCGCCTCGATCGTCTGCTCGTCCACCGCCAGGACGAATTCACCCGCTTCATCGGCCCTTGCCAGCAGTCTCGACAGCAGCCCTGCCACAAAGGCATCGCCCGCGCCTGTGGTCTCCGCCACCTCGACGCGATGGCCCGGTATGCTGCCGCTGTGCGTGTTGTCGGAATAGTAGCAGCCCTGATCCCCTCTGGTGATGACGACCAGCCTCGGTCCTTGCGACAAGATGTATTGGGCTGCAGCGGACAGCGAGTCGCAGCCGGTCACGAACTCCATCTCTTCCTCGCTGATCTTCACCACGTCCGCCAGTGCAAAGGCAGCGCGGATCTCCCGCTTGGCCGTCTCCTCGTCGCTCCACAGGTTGAGCCTCAGGTTCGGATCGTAGGAGATGAGCAGCCCATGCTCCTTCGCATACTGCACAGCGCGCAGGGTGGCCTCCCGCACCGGTTCAGCCCCTAGAGACACGGAGCCGAAATGCAGGATCCTCCCGGACGCGATATAGCTCTCGGAGATCTCCTCCGGCCTCAGCATCATGTCCGCGCCTGGATGGCGATAGAAGATGGCATCGCGGATGCCATCGGAGCGCACGGCCACATAGGACAGCGTCGTTCGGGCATCATCATCGAAGCATACCTGCGAAACATCGACCTGATAGTCGCGCAGCGTCTGCACGAGATATTCCCCGAATGGGTCATTCCCCACCTTGCCGATGAAAGTCGACGACCGTCCCAGTCTCACCAGCCCGGCCGCCACGTTGGCAGGCGCTCCGCCGGGAGCTTTGGTGAAGCCCGAGCTCGACACGAGGGAACTGTCCCTGTCCATCGACACAAAATCGATCAAAAGCTCCCCGATACATATCACTTCCGGTTTCATGTCATGCCTCCCCTGATCTGTGAGAACTGTAATTGACTGTTTTCACATGTGACCGATTCGTCACACCTTGCACGCGTATTCCCCGACCATTTTCACGCATGCAGCCACATCCGTCTTCCATTCAAACTTTTAAAGCGTTTTCGAATCTCCGATGTTTATCAGCCTGTTCCGCCGCGGCCAGATGGCTGTCCCCGGAGAGGTCAGCCACCCTTACGCAACGACACGAACCATCGTTCAATACCCTGACAGGCACCTCGACGATCCATCAGAGCTTCGATGCGGCAGCTTCCATCAATATGTAAAAGGCCTGACCTTCCGTGGCTGTCCCCGGCTTGTCGAAGGTAGGCGATCCGCAGACATCCCTGACCAGCCCGAACTCATCCACCTTGCTGTTCGCAGCCTTGCGCATCGCATCGGCCCGTTCCAGCAATCCGGCATCCAACCAGCCTTCCTTGACGCCGGAATAGATCGCATAGGCGAACATCTGGGCAGCATTGGTCTCCACGAACGTCGACGGATCATCCAGCACATCATGGAACAATCCATCCTCTCTCTGATGAACCAGACAACCTTCCGGCAGCTCCTGGAGATAACCGATCAGCCGCTTCTTTTCTTCCCCCATATGTTCAGGCAATGTCCGGATCACGCGCACCAGACCAGCCGCAACCCAACCGTTGCCGACGCCCCAGCAGTCCTTGCGCGCAAATTCCCGCTTGTCGTCATCCCAGATATGGGACAGCATCTTCTTGTCCTCATTCCATAACAGCTCGCGATAACGTTCGATCTGGCGAACCGCTTCTTCACACTGGCCGGCTGCTGCGAGAAAAGGCGGACACATATAGAAGGAATCCACCCACACCTGCCGGATATGTTGCAGATGAGAGATTGCTCCGTTGCCCGTTCTCGGCGCGGCGTTCAACAGATATTCCAGCATCCTGTCCGCAGCCTCCCGGTACCTGGCATCGCCTGTCAGTTCCCAGGCCAGGAGCACCGCCTCACCATTGCTTGCCGGATCGGTAACCGCCTGCTCACCGTGCATCACTCCGAGCCTGCCCGTCGCCTCCTGGCGAACGCAGGCATCATGCGCGAACAAGACCGCCTCTTCCTTGAATCCGCTTTCAAGAAGCGCCTGTGCGGCCACCCCCTGCTCCCAGCTGTAACGTTGCATCGCCAACATCGCCTGTTTGACCTTGAGCACCTGATTGTTCATTCTTTCACCCTTCTTTACGTGATAACTTTAATATGTCTTTACATTTATGGAGAGCAAATGGGGGCATGCGCCCCCCACTCACCGCCCGGCTATCTGATGCCAAGCTCAAATGTAAACTGGCTTCGGTCGCCGCGGTATCTGGCCAGCGAGTATTCGATCGGCGTCTCGTCCGTCAGATACGTCACGCTTCGAATGTACTGGATCGGCGCTCCCTTCTCCACCGAGAGGAGCTTCGCTTCGTATTCGCCCGCGATGGTCGCTTCCAGCGTTCGCACCGCCTTCAGCAACTCGCAACCGCAGACCGTTCGCAGAAGGTCATACATCGACTCCGACTCGAGATCCTTGTCCATGATCGGATGGCATTTGTCATAGGGAAGATAGGTCACGACATAAACGATGGGCTCGTCATTGGCCGACCGCAACCGCCGCAACTGGATCACGTCGCTGTCGATCGGGATCTTCAGCATCTCGGAGATGCTCTTGTCGCTCTTGACCATCTTCATTCCGAGCACCTTCGTCGATGGCGTCAGACCCTTCTTGCGCATCTCGTTGTTGAAGCTGTCCAGCACCTGAAGGAAGGATTGATTGATCTTGGGCTTGGTGATGAATGTCCCTTTCCCTTTGTACCTTTGCAGATAACCCTCGAACACCAGTTCATTGATCGCCTGCCTTACCGTCGGTCGGCTGATGCCAAAATGCTCGCTCAACTCAACCTCGGTCGGGATCTGCTGGTTATCCGGGTTCTTCGTGATGTAGTCCAACAGGATTTCCTTCAATTGATAATAGTAAGGGATGGGGATATCCTTGTTTAGAGTTTTCGAGAACAAATCCGACATACAGCGTCATTCCTATCCATCATAAATACGTAAATATGTCATTACATATTCTTTGATTTTCATTTTATTCGAAACAGGTAAGCGTGTCAATTGATATCATGGTTTTTGTATGATTTTTTTGCCAATCCGGCTCCATATGGTATGTTCCACATTCGCTTCATCATCCGAAGGTCCAACACTCATGGTAAGGAAGGACCGGCCGTTATCTGATTAGCCCATGGGGATCGGATCTCCTCCGGACATCAAATAACGGCTCCGCGTGTCCTCCTGGCCCGGCCCGATAGATGAAGCCGCAAGCAACCATCCTGCTGAGTGCAGTCTCATCTTCCGACATCCGTTTGTTGCCCGTCAGACGGGCGGTTGCCCGCATGTGCCGCGTTAATCCATCGCGTTGGTGGACATACAATCCGCTGTTACTCCGGCAGATGCCGCGTTGATCCATCGTCTGGCTGGCCTGTCAGTCTGGCGGTTGCCCCGACACCCGCCTCACGGATCCATCATCGTTGCTGACTCGCCGGTCTGGGGGCCGCCTCGCATTGTGAGCGCTGGTCCATCATAGCTGCTGGACAGCCAATCCGCTGTTACTCCGGCAGATGCCGCGTTGATCCATCGTCTGGCTGGCCTGTCAGTCTGGCGGTTGCCCCGACACCCGCCTCACTGATCCATCATCATTGTTGACTCGCCGGTCTGGGGGCCGCCTCGCATTGTGAGCGCTGGTCCATCATAGCTGCTGGACAGCCAATCTGCTGTTACTCCGGCAGATGCCGCGTTGATCCATCGTCTAGCTGGCCTGTCAGTCTGGCGGTTGCCCCGACACCCGCCTCACTGATCCATCATCATTGTTGACTCGCCAGTCTGGGGGCCGCCTCGCATTGTGAGCGCTGGTCCATCATAGCTGCTGGACAGCCAGTTTGGGGGCCGACCCGCAGATTGACTGATGCTTCGTTCAACGGCGCGCTCATCCAACATTCAGCTCCGCCGCTCACAGACCCAGATATTCCTTGATGCCTTCGACGATCGCTTCGGCTACGGACTGCTGGAATGTCTCCGTCAGCATGACCCGTTCATCCTCCGGATTCGTGAGATAACCGATCTCCAGCAGCGCGGCGGGCATCGTCGTATCCCTCAGCACGAAGAAATTCTCCTGGGTGACACCACGGTCCCGGAATCCTGTCGCCTGCGCAACATGCCGGTGGATAATCGTCGCCAGTCCGAGCGAGTTGTCATGGTAATAGAACGTTTCGGTGCCGGTGACGGTGGGATCTGCGAAGGTATTGGCGTGTATCGATATGAACAGGTCAGCTTCCAGCTCATTGGCAAAATTCGGCCGATCCCTCGTTTCCGAAGACAGGAAGATATCCTTGTCTCTCGTCAGATGCGCCTCCACCTCCGGCACGTCCTCAAGCAATCTGGCAACTTTCAGCGAGACGGCGAGGGTAAAATCCTTTTCGTAGGAACCGCTCGCTCCTTCGGCGCCTGGATCTTCACCGCCATGCCCAGGATCGATGACCACCTTGAACGGTTCTTTCTCCGGTTCAGCGGGGCTCAATGTCTCATCGGGTTCCGCAAGCTGTTGATTGGCGGCCGAGATGTCGTTTTGCTCTTCACTCTCACTCACTGCTTGAGACAAACTTGGCTCTGCGAGCATGTTTGTCGCGATGATTGCTCCGAAGACCAGGATGCATAGTGTTACCAGGATAATGAAGTTCCTTTTTTTCATCATAATAGTGCGTTCTCCATGCCAGTTCAGATTATCGATCAGGAGCCAAGGTGCTTAATGTCCGCATGATGTATGACAGGTCCAAGGGTCATGCTGGTTGGAACAGTTCCAGCTTCTCTCCGCTTGGTCCTTTGAAAAAGGCGATCTTCCTCCCATCCAGGATCGTCCTTGGATATTCGTCGGAAATGTCATAGCCATGTTGCTTCAGTTTGCTGATGACGGCATCGATATCATCGACGGTAAGCGCCAGATGGTTGACGATTCCTTCCTCCGCCACTGCGCTCGGGTCACGGCCGACCAGCTCTACCTGAACACTCTCCTGACCGGGGAATGACAGAAACGCCAGCTCCACCTGCTCGTTCAGCCACACCCGCTCCACCAGATTCATGCCGAGGATCTCGGAGTAGAATCGGACCGATTCGTCCATGTTTTTCGCCAGGATGCCGATGTGTTCGAGTTTGACGATCATTGCTTCAGCTCCTTTTCCATGTGATCATAGTGCGCGACGCGCTTTCTTCATTATAACCCGATCGGTGACAAATTCCCACACTTTCAACCATTTTTCATTCGAATTCATGAGTCCGGCTGCCTGGCCTCCATGCGTACAGGTATGGATTTGCATGGGCAATCCTTCAACTTCTACCTGTCGCGATCCGTCATCAACTTAGGTACATAAACTGATTGGTGTGTCTGTTCGACCTGTCATGATTGCTCATCGCCTTGCGTTTGCACATGAACCAATTGGCAATTCTGCACCTCCAACCTGACATGATTCGACTCAGGTACATGAATGGATTGGTGTGCCTGTCCCTCAGTCCTGTCTGAGCTGTGATCACCTTTCGTTTGCATATGAATGGATCGACAATTCTGCACCTCCAACCTGACATGATTCAACTCAGGTACATGAATGGATTGGTGTGCCTGTCCCTCAGACCTGTCTGAGCTGTGATCGCTTTGCGAATTTTTATGAAGTGAGCACCTTCGCCCTTTGATGAACTATTATCGCCATATGCACCTATTACTTAGACATGTGATTTCGGAATCTCGCTGCATGGGTTGACAGTTTGCAATCATTTGGTAATATGGACATATAAGTAAACCATTCGTGTGTGTAAACGATTTGCATTCCAGGTGAATCTTGCGTAAGCAGGCGAAGCACGCCTCTGATCCGACGACCCTTGGGCCGGGATTGGAGGCGTTATTTTTTGCGCGCATATTCTCGTATTCTTAATGAAGGGAAGTGTAAAGGATGAGACCCTACGTTGAGTTTGAGGATGCATGGGCTGAATTTGTTGAGCGGGAGACGCGCTCTGCCACTGGTAAACGTCTGGAGAGGCTGAAGAAAGATCTGGTGGGAGAGAAGAAGCTGTTCTCCGAGGTGCTGTGGCCGATCTTCCAAAGTTTCGAGGGCTTCTCTCTCGAGTATGAATTCAAGAACCGCTCTGGCGTAAGCATGTTCGTGGACGCGTTCTACCATCCGCTGAACTTCGCCTTCGAAAGTGAGGGCTATGCGTATCACGCTGAGTTGATCACGCGGGAGCGATTCTCATTCGAGCGAGATCGTATCCGGACCTTGGTCTGGTATGGGTATCATTATATCCCGTTCAGTTGGGATGAGCTGGACAAGCATCCGGAAGCCTGTCGCCGAAGTGTCCACGAGCTGCTAGGCAAGTACGGCGCTTCCAAGGAACGCGCGATCCGTGAGTTAACCGTGTGCGAACGCGAAACCATCCGCTATGTATACTTCCTGAATCGGCCCTTTCGTCTGGAGGATGTGCGGTATTGTCTGGGGCTTCAAAATGACACAAGCAGGAAAGTCATACGCAGTCTGATGGCGAAAGGAATGGTCCGGCCAGCAGGTGAAGGTCGTGTAAGGCTAAAGCTTTTCGAATGCACGGATCTGGTGAAACAATATATATGGTCGTAGGCAGGATGCCGCTAAAGTAATGTTATCGGCTTATTCGATTCCATGCTCATGGGCGATGGCTCCTCATGGCACCGATTTCCCAAGATGTAAGCAGATTTATTCTGCTTACAGTCTGCTCACCGCGCGTCTCTCCTGCTGTAAGCAGATTTTTTCTGCTTACAGTCTGCTCACTGCGCGTCTCTCCTGCTGTAAGCAGATTTTTTCTGCTTACAGTCTGCTCACTGCGCGTTTCTCCTGCTGTAAGCAGATTTTTTCTGCTTACAGTCTGCTCGCCGCGCGTTTCTCCTGCTGTAAGCAGATTTTTTCTGCTTACAGTCTGCTCACCGCGCGTCTCTCCTGCTGTAAGCAGATTTATTCTGCTTACAGTCTGCTCACCGCGCGTCTCTCCTGCTGTAAGCGGATTTTTTCTGCTTACAGTCTGCTCACTGCGCGTCTCTCCTGCTGTAAGCAGATTTTTTCTGCTTACAGTCTGCTCACCGCGCGTCTCTCCTGCTGTAAGCAGATTTTTTCTGCTTACAGTCTGCTCACCGCGCGTCTCTCCTGCTGTAAGCAGATTTTTTCTGCTTACAGTCTGCTCACCGCGCGTCTCTCCTGCTGTAAGCGGATTTTTTCTGCTTACAGTCTGCTCACCGCGCGTCTCTCCTGCTGTAAGCAGATTTTTTCTGCTTACAGTCTGCTCACTGCGCGTCTCTCCTGCTGTAAGCAGATTTTTTCTGCTTACAGTCTGCTCACCGCGCGTCTCTCCTGCTGTAAGCAGATTTTTTCTGCTTACAGTCTGCTCACCGCACGTTTCTCTTGCTGTAAGCAGATTTTTTCTGCTTACAGTCTGCTCACTGCGCGTTTCTCCTGCTGTAAGCAGATTTTTTCTGCTTACAGTCTGCTCACCGCGCATCTCTCCTGCTGTAAGCAGATTTTTTCTGCTTACAGTCTGCTCACCGCGCGTCTCTCCTGCTGTAAGCAGATTTTTTCTGCTTACAGTCTGCTCACCGCGCGTCTTTCCTGCTGTAAGCAGATTTTTTCTGCTTACAGTCTGCTCACCGCACGTTTCTTCTGCTGTAAGCAGATTTTTTCTGCTTACAGTCTGCTCACCGCGCGTCTCTCCTGCTGTAAGCAGATTTTTTCTGCTTACAGCATCTTAAACGCAGCCCGAGCAGCTCAACCACCGATTCTCGCCAGTTCTCGCGCCTGCTCTCTCACCAGCTCCATCAGCCACCATATCCCGACAATACCATCAACCAGCCGGAGGCAATCCTCTACCATATTTGTCAAGCTATGTCGAGACAAAACCAGTTGGCTTGTCTACTCAAATATGATATAAAAATATAGATGATAGAATCATATCATGGTATTCATTAGGAGACTTCCTCATGCTATATTTTATTGCGTTCATCTTATCTTGCTGCATCGTCATGCTGCTCATTCCGCCGCTCAGGAAGCTGGCTGTGCGCATCGACTTTGTTGACAAGCCACAACTCGACAACGAGCGCAAAATTCACCGTCAACCGATCCCGCTAACTGCCGGCATCGCCATCTACATAAGCGTCATCGCGGTCTATCTGCTGTTCGTGCGGGAGAACTGGGCGGAGGCAGCTGCCATCACCTTCGGCGGACTGATCATGATCATCATCGGGATGGTCGATGACTGGTACAAGACGCGGGGCAAAGACTTCCCGGCCCTGCCGAAGATGATCGTCCAGATCATCCCCGCCATCCTGGTGTATATGTCGGGCGTTCGGTTCGTCGGTTTCGAAAGCCATTTTACCGGCGAATACATCTTCCTGCCTGAATGGTTGCAATTCATCCTGACCGTCCTGTGGATCTTCGGAGTCACGACCGTGATCAATTTCTCCGACGGCATGGACGGACTCGCTGGCGGACTAACCGCCATATCCGGCACGACGTTGTTCATCGTGGCGCTGATCATGGGCCAATCGCAGTCGGCATTTATGGCGGCGGTGCTGGTCGGAGCAGCGATCGGCTATCTTCGCTACAACAAACCGCCTGCCAAGGTCTTCATGGGCGATGCGGGAGCCACGTTCATGGGCTTCATCCTCGCTGTCATCGCGCTGGATGGCGCCTTCAAGCAAGCGACGGTGCTGTCCCTGTTCATCCCGATCCTGGCGCTCGGCGTACCGATCTTCGACAACATCAGGGTAGTCATTCGCCGCATGATGCAGGGCAAGCCCATCTACAAGGCCGATGCCACCCAGGTGCACTACCAGTTGCTGCGGAGCGGTTTGAAGCCAGTGCAGATCGTCACTTTCCTGTGCCTGCTGAATGTATGTTTCGGACTTTCGTCCATCATACTGTTGCTCGTTTCGTGAGATTCAGGCGCTATAACGGTACTCCGTTATAGCGCCTTGCTTTCGACTGTTTTCAATTGTAATGACATCTATACAACAAAGGGTGATCGATGTGAATCCGCTTACTCTGGTTCGGGAACCATTATGGACAAGGAACTTCATACTCCTGAGCATCTCCAACTTCCTGATGTTCGTCAGTCTGCAGATGCTGCTTCCGACATTTCCGGTATACGTTGAGACGATAGGCGCTGACAGCTTTCAGGTCGGGCTTGCTGTCTCGCTCTTCTCCGCCGCAGCGCTCATCGCTCGTCCGTTTACCGGCATCCTGCTGGACACGATCGGACGCAGGATCATCGTCTATACCGGTCTCGGGCTGCTCGTGCTGTTCTCCGTTCAATATTTCTGGATCACTTCGGTTCTCGTGATCCTGGTGATTCGCGTCCTGCACGGCATCGCGTGGGGGATCTCCACGACCGGGATGAGCACAACCGTTGCGGATATCGTCCCCAAATCACGTCGCGGCGAAGGACTCGGATACTTCGGCTTGTCGGTCACCATCTCGCTCGCCATCGCGCCTTATTTTGGCCTGTGGGTCGTCGAAAGATTCGGCTTTACGTGGATGTTCATCGTCTCATGCGCCATGGCCACGGCATCCTTGCTTCTGATCTACGGCATACGCTTCACCCAGTTGCCGCCTGTCCAGACAACAGCCAGGCAGACGGAGCAGCCGAATCTGCTCAGTCGGATCTTCGAGCGCAGCGCGCTCATGCCGGCTTTGCTCGTGTTCCTGTTCACTTCCGCCTATTCGGCCGTCGAAGTGTACATCGCGATGTTCACGGAAGAACGCGGCCTGCCAACGGCGGGCCCATTTTTCATCGTGCTGGCCGTCGCCATGTTCGTCGTCCGTCCCTTCAGCGGCAAGCTGTATGACCGATTCGGGGTCAAGTGGCTCGTGCTGGTCGGCATCCTGATCACGATCGGCGGCATCCTCCTGCTGTCTGTGTCCCGCTCGATGCCGGTGATGCTGACCGCAGGCGCCATCTGCGGCGCTGGCCTGTCCGCTGTCATGCCTTCGCTGCAAGCATGGAACGTGGACCGTGCTCCGCAGGGCCGGCTCGGCGCTGCAAGCGGGACGTACATGTCCGGCATCGATCTCGGCTTCTCCTTCGGCTCGATGTTCAACGCGGTCATCGCCGGGCTTACGACGTATGCGACGATGTATCGGCTCATCACCCTGTATCTGGTGCTGTTCATCGTGATCTTCGTCCTCTACACTCAGCCGCGGCCACAGAAAAAGCAGCAGGGCAATCTGTCTGTTTGAGAATAAGGGCAACAGACTGGAATAACTTACGTCGGAAGCTGCCCATCCGCAGACGGAAGCTGCAGAGCTGCGGCTGGAGGCGGAGCTGCGGAGAGAACGCAGCCCTTCCGCAGCCGGAAGCTGCCCATCCGCTTCCACTGCCAGACGCTACCCCTCCACATATCTCGTCGCTTCGGCCGGATGCAGCCGCATGATGTTGCGGGCCGGCAACGCCGTGCACAGCAGTGTAAGCGCCAGGCCCGCCGCCGCATAGAGCCCGAATTTCCCATATGGAAACTCCTGCGGCGGAACCTCCCCGGCCGCGCTGAGCGTCTCGATCATCAGATAACCGGTATATGAACCAATGACCAGACCCAACATCATTCCGACAATACCGATGATCGCACCTTCCAGAATCATGCTGCCAGAGATCATGCCAGGCAAGACGCCGATGGCGCGCAGCATGCCGAATTGCCGCCTTCTTTCGATGACGATCCGATACATGACGATCATCAGTCCGATGCACCCGATGAGGGCGGCGAGCGAACTGAACGATTCGAACAGAAGAAAGATCGTCTGGATGAATGAGCTGCCGACCACGCTGATCTCTTGCGGATTCACCAGCGGATATATATTGAGCAGGGTCAGACATCTCTCCAGATCCTTCGCGACCTTCGGCAACTGCTCCGGATCGGCGACCCGGAACAGAAGCGCGGTCTGCCATGCAGAGGAACCGTCCACATGCTCAAGCAGCTCCTCCTTCTGGATCCAGTAGCCGGATGCCGTAGTGTAGCCGTAATGTTCGTTTCTGTATTGGGCGATGCCGACGATTCTTTTCTCGATCACCCGATCCCCCAGGCGCAGCGCTATTCGGTCGCCGATCCCGTATGATCGGCCCTCCCGCTTCAGATCCAACTCGGACACGATCATCACATCCGGATCGCCATACCACCATTCACGACATATGCCGCAGCGCAACCTGACTCATCATCTGACGCATGTCATGGCCGCTCGGGTTCTGGAACACCCTCAATCCGAACTCCGGCGCGACGGCCAGCACGTGGTCGAAGATGTCCGACTGGATCCCCTCGTACACCGGCCACCTCACATCGGCGGTGAACGCATAGATCTCCAGCGGCAGCCCGTATTCCCCCGGCGCCAGCTGCCTGACCATGCTGATCAGCCCCTTGTGAATCTTCGGATGGTTGGCGATGTAGCGTTCGATGTAGACCCGGTACGTCCCGATATTCGTGAGCCTACGTCCATTGACGATGCTTGAGGGATCCACGCCATGCTCCTCGTTGTAGGCCGCGATCTCCCGCTCCTTGCTCTCTATGTAATCCTTCAGATACTGGATCTTCTTGAACCGCTCCAGCATCTCCTCCGTGCAGAACTGGATGCTCGTCACATCGATGTAGATGGAGCGCTTGATGCGGCGGCCACCCGTCTCCTGCATGCCCCGCCAGTTCTTGAACGAATCGGAGATGAAGGCGGATGCCGGGATCATCGTGATCGTCTTGTCAAAGTTCTGCACCTTCACCGTCGTCAGCGTGATCTCGATGACGTCGCCGTCCGCGTTGTACTTCGGCATCTCGATCCAGTCGCCGACGCGCACCATATCATTGGCGGACAGCTGAATGCCGGCCACCAGTCCAAGGATCGAATTCTGGAAGATCAGCATGAGCACCGCTGACAAGGCGCCAAGCCCGCCGAGCAGGATGAACGGATTCTGCCCGATCAGCGTCGCGATGATCACGATCGCGCCGATGAAGAAGAAGACGATCTTCACCACCTGCAGGATGCCCTTGATCGGCCGCTGTTTGGAGATTTCGTAGGTCTGGTAGATATCATTGAGCGCATTCAGGAAGGCACTCAGCACCAACATCACGACGACCAGGGCATAGATCATCGAAGCTCGTTCGATGAGCAGCTGAACCGTCGGATAAGCCCAATAGATGCCGGCCGAGTAATAGAAGATGATCCCGGGCACCAGATGGGACAGCTTCTGGAACACCTTGCGCTCCAGCAACTTGTCATCCCATTCGAACCGGTTGCGCTTGATGTAGACAGCCAGCAGCTTGAGGGCGATCCGTTTCGTGATGAAGTTGGCCACGATGCTGATGGCGATGATCAGGATGGAGATCAGCACATAAGCGAGCACGGTCGAGGTGCTGTCATCCAGAAGCTGACTTTGCAGATATTCCTTGATTAACTCCATAGTCATCTCCTCGGCGAGTCTGATGGTCATCGTTCGTTGTCGTTTCAGGCAAGTTGAGGTATATCCCCTACTATCCTAAAGCAAAAAAAAACATCTGTATAGTTCATTCGACAAAACGCCTCCAAAATGCCACTCCGCACAATCGTCACATCCCAACGCCGTCGTTCACCCCGCCTACCCCCTGTCACACGGGCAAAATTTTCTTCCCCCAGCATTTGACATCATTTATAAATAAACGTTATAATTATACCAAGCTTAATTCTCGGCCATCAGCCGGGAAGCGGGGGAACCACTTTCTGGGGCGAATCGGCTTACCGCCGAAGGGGACCATCTTCCCAAGCCCGTCAGCTAACCTCGTCTGCAGTAGATGGGTCAACAGCTAACTTTCGATAGAGATGATGGCCCTATTGCTGAGAATAGGGCCTTTTTGTGTCCTGAGGAAGCGGCTGTTATCAATTTCCGAACTTCATCCTCCAACTCTTCTGCTCGTACACCGCAGACACGCGCATCCTCTTCAGGTTTCACCGATGCCCTCACCATGCAGCCATCAATCGCATACGCCGCTGACCCTTATGACCTCTCTGCGAAAGTTTCACTGGCCGGTCTACTACTTCACCAATCCAAAGGAGGTAGTATGAAATGGCTCAGCCGAAGTACATCACCAACATCGCCAAGGTGGAAGGACTCACACCCGAGGAGAAGGACAGACTCAAACAGGTCACGAACAAGTATGTCTTCCGCGTCAACGACTACTATCTGAAACTGATCAACTGGGACGACCCGCATGATCCGATCCGCAAGCTCGTCATCCCCAATGAAGGAGAGCTGCTGGAGTACGGCAGATGGGACGCATCCGATGAAGATACGAATTATGTCGTTCCCGGATGCCAGCACAAATACCGCACGACCGCGCTGCTGATCGTGTCGGAAGTATGCGGCGCCTACTGCAGGTACTGCTTCCGCAAGCGGCTGTTCCGCGCCGATGTGAAGGAAGCCATGTCCGATGTGCGCCCGGGCATCGAATATATCCGCCAGCATCCGGAGATCAACAATGTGCTGCTCACCGGCGGCGACAGCCTGATCCTGGCCACGGGCAAGCTGCGGATGATCATCGAACAACTGCGCGCGATCGATCACGTCAACATCATCCGCCTCGGCTCGAAGCTGCCGGTATTTAATCCGATGCGCATCTATGAGGATCAGGAGCTGCTGGAGCTCCTGCGCGCAAACTCCACGGCGGAGAAGCGCATCTACGTGATGGCGCACATCAATCATCCGCGCGAGATCACCGAGGAGGCGCGCCGCGCCTTCGAAGCGCTGCACCAGGCCGGCGTGATCGTCGTCAATCAGACGCCGGTGCTGCGCGGCATCAACGATGATCCGGCCGTGCTGGGCGAACTGCTCGACAAGCTGTCGGCAGCGGGTGTGACGCCATACTATTTCTTCATCAATCGCCCGGTCGCAGGCAACCACGACTTCGTCCTGCCGCTCAAGGAAGTCTACCGCATCGTCGAAGAGGCGAAAGCGCGAACCTCCGGACTGGGCAAGCGCGTGCGCCTCACGATGAGCCACACCTCCGGCAAGATCGAGATCCTGGCGATCGAAGGAGGCAAGGCCTATCTGAAATATCACCAGTCGCGCGACGACGAATACGGCAAATTCATGATCCTCGACTGCCCGGACAATGCCACATGGTTCGACGATCTGCCCGGCAGCGAGAAGATGTGGAAGCGTCCGAAGAAGAAGACGGACGCCGTCGTCTCCGTCAATGAACTGCCCGACTCCCCTATGGTTGCGGGACGCTGATGAAATCAGAAGAAGCCGATTGCCTCTCCTCAGGCAATCGGCTTCTTCTCTTAACCCTTCATCGCGCCAGCCGTCATGCCGCTGACGATAAAACGCTGTGCGAAGACATACAGGATGATGACAGGCAGCGACGTAAGCACCAGATCGGCGAAGATCAGATTCCACTCGCGGCTGTACATCCCATAGAAATTGTAGACAGACAGCGGCATCGTCCATTTGGAACTGTCCGGCAGGAAGTACAGCGGGATGGAAATATCATTCCATACGCCCATGAACACCATGATGGCAACCGTGGCATTGACCGGCAGCAAGAGCGGTGTCACGATCTTGAGATACACCTGGAAGATGTTCGCTCCTTCGATGAAAGCCGCCTCATCCAGCGCCTTCGGCAGAGACTTCACGAATCCGGTGTACAGGAAGATGCTGAATGCCGTGTTCAGCGCGGCATAGACGAAGACGACGCTGGTGATGCTGCCGTAGAAACCGAACCATTGGACAACGCGGATCGTCGTAATCGTCGACATCGGTGCGATCAGCCCCATGAAGAAGAACAGGTACAGGAAGTTCGACAGCTTGCTCTCCCGCCGCGCCAGGATAAAGGCAGCCGCCGATGAGGTGACGATGTTGACGAGACAGGAGATCACCGTTATGACGATCCCGTTGAGAAATGCCCTGCCCAGCCCGCCTTTTTCGAAGACTGTCAGGTAATTGCTGAACTGCCATTTCTCCGGCAACTGGATGCGAAACTGCATCACTTCCACGCTGTTCATGAAAGAGCCGAGAAACATGAGCAACAGCGGGACAACGATCACAAGAGCCAACAGGATGAGCAGAATCTCTACGACCAGATGATACAGGAACGACCTTGCTCGGATGCTCATTATTCCGCCACCTCCTTGCGTCTCATGAAGATGATCAGCGGCACTGCGATGATCGCCACGCAGACGAACAGCAAGGTGTTGACTGCCGTTCCAAGCCCCCAGTTCCCTTCGCCAAATGCGCGGAGAATGATCGTCCCGACAACCTGCGATGCATTGCCCGGACCGCCGCCCGTCAGCACATACACCTCTGAGAACACCTTAAGTCCACCGATCAACGTCAGCATCAGGTTAATATTCAAGGCAGGCAGCAGCAGCGGCAACGTGATGTTCCAGAAGCTCCGCCAGCCGCTGGCGCCATCGATCTTGGCCGCTTCATAGTATTCCTTCGATATCCCCTGCAGACCGGCCAGATAGATCGTCATCTGGAAGCCGGCACCTTGCCAGATCGCCACTGCCGAGATCGTCCAGATCACGATCGATGGATTGGTGAGCCATGCTTGGGCGAGCGATTCAAACCCGAGCCACTCGAACAGACCGTTCAGCATCCCTTCTGTACGCAGGATCGGGGTGAAGACGATGCTGATCACGAGGATGCTCAGGATCGATGGCGTAAAATAGATCGCACGCAGCAAATTGCGCGTCTTCAGCTTCATATTCAGACCGAGCGCCAGGAGCAGGCCGAGCACATTTTTGCCGATGACCGTCACAACCGCGAAGATCAAGGTGTTCTTGATCGCGAGCAACAGAATTTTGTCGGAGAAGATGCGCTCGAAGTTTGCCCAGCCGATGAACTGGATCGTTGTGCGATCGAGCCGCCAATCGGTGAAGGAATAGTAGAAGCCGATCAATGCCGGAAACGCGAAGAAGATGAAATACACCAGCAACGCGGGCAGGACAAGGTAATATGGATACATGCTTTTGGATTTGTGCATTATTTCACCCCTTCTGGATAAAGAGCAGCCGCCGAATCTTCGGCGGCCTTATATTTGTCAGGCTATGACCTGGAACCGGCTCAGAAGCCTTCCGCACCTTTGTCCTTCATCAGTTCCTGGAACTTCTCATTCCAGTTGGCCAGGGCTTCCTTCGGCGTGATCATGCCTGTGAACTGATCCTGCAGATTCCGGTACCATTCGTTCTGATCGACGATCATGTGTGCGTCCATCGTCAGGGTCACTTTCTCCGGCGTGATATAGTTGTCGATGATCTCCTGCTTGTACTCAGGCTGCTCTGGCGTCGTGACGTCGCTCAGATTGGATACATAGCTCTCGGCGTCGACGATTCGCTGCGCAATCTCCGGAGAAGCGATGAATTCCAGATACTTCTTGGCTTCCTCGATATGCTTCGACTTCTTCGGGATGAACAGCTGACCGCCCAATGGGCTTGCGCCAATCGATGGATCTTCGGCGTAAGGAATCGCGAACAATCCGATGTTCATCGACGGATCTTGACTCGTGATATTCTGGATGAGCCAGTCACCCATAAACATCATGGCTACTTCTTTGCTCAAGAACTTACCCACGGCCATGTCGTAGCTATCGGCCAGGACGTCGGCATTGGTGTACCCGAGCTTGTAGATTTGGTATTGCTGTTCGAGGATTTCTTCAAAGGCTGGGATGTCCGTCCATTGCTTCTTGTTCGAGTTCAGATCATCAAACAGTGTCGGGTCGTTCTTCGCTGCCCAATCCGCAAACGCTGCTGCCGGCCAGATGTTCGCCGCCCAAGCGTCCTTGTATGGCATGAATACCGGCGTGTAACCCGCTGCCTTGATCGCTTCACATACGGCCAGGAACTCCTCATAGTTCTTCGGGATCGAGAGGCCCAGTTCCTCGAAGATATCCTTGTTATACACAACGCCCTGCATGCCGGTATCCTGGCTCACATGGAAGCCATAGATGTGACCGAATGCCGAGAGAACATCCGGGTTCTGGATGCGGCTGACCCAAGGTTCGTTGTCGAGAATTTCGAAGTTGCGCTCCAGATTCAGGTCGGTTACCGCACTGGCCAGGTTATACTGGATCAGGTCTGGCACTTCGTCAACGGCCAGCTTCGTTTGCAGCACGGTAGTCGATTGCTCTGCCGGGATCAGCTGCAGGTTGATCTTGATGCCAGTCTCTTGTTCGAATTCTTCGATCAGCCAATCGGCGATAAACGGTGAGTCTTGCGAGCTCTTGGAGATGGCAAGTTCCAGTGTGACCTTCGAGCTTCCGCCGGATGTTTGCCCGCCCTCGTTGTCCGTGTTCTTGGCCGTACCGCAGGCTGCCAGCGACAGCGCCAGCGTACCAGCAAGAAGGCCCAGTGTCATCGATTTTAATCTGCGTCTCATCACATTTTCCCCCTTAGTGGTGATGCTTAAATGCTTAATGATGCTTGGTTCTCATTATAGGTGCTGAATCCGGCGGGGTACATGTTTGTGCTTTACACTTGATGTGTAATATTCTGAACTCATGCTGAACTCATGATGGTCTTTATTTCGCCCGCCGATCTTCACTGTGTTATAGTATGGACATGACAAGCTGTCATCAGAGAAAGAAGTGGAACTTGAGATGGTTGCTTTCCGCAAGAGACAGATGAGCCTGCAAGCAAGACTGATCTTACGCTTCCTCGTGCTGTTGATCTTCGTCGTATGCTGCTTCCTGGCTTACGTCAACTGGTTCGTGATCAAGCCGCTCAAGGCATCCAACGAAGACGAGAAGCGCCTGCTGGCGCTTAGTATTAGCAATCAGATAGACGATTATATCGAAAGCCAGAATCAGTTATCCCATCGCATCTTATCCAATCGGGAAGTGTTTCGCATCCTGCAAGCGGGTGTTGGTCCGGCAACGAGCGAACGGTGGTTGAGTCAGGCTAGAACATTGCGCAGCGCGATGTTTCAAGCGATCGGACCGACCATCAATATTCGCGACATGATCATCTATGATAACCTGGGTAGAGAGGTTGTGAACTACTTCGGTGCTGACACTAGCCTGAAGGTTCTCGATCCTGCTCTGAAACGCCGGCTGGATGAGGGAGAGAACGATCAGCGAAGCTACATCCTCGACCTCACGTCGCGGGGAGCCGTTACCTTCAACCGGGCGATCATCGACCAGAACGGGAGCATCTACGGCTATGTGACGATCTTGCTGGATCAGACCTATCTGCAGAACCCGACGGAGAATATCACGGATGGATATGTCTATGTCGTGGATGAGCACTATCGGCTAGTGGCCAGCAACAACAAAGTCAGGGCCGATCAACCTCTGCCTCCGTTCCAAGCGATTGAGCACTCAAGCGGCATGTATCTCGATGACGCCGGCAATTATGTGACGTATGTCCGATCCGCCGAGACTGGCTGGATCACGTACGTCCTGACGCCGCGTGAATCCGTTCTTGGTCCGGTGAAATCGGTGCTCTCGGTATCGCTGCTGATCATCACCGTGCTGCTGTTGGTCTTGCTCATTTATATCTATCTGACTACGAAAAATCTCCTCTTGCCCATCCGCAACCTGCGCAAACAGATCGCCCGCATCCAATACAGCAATCTGAACGTACAGGTGAACAACCAGTCGCAGCATGACGAATTGGTCCTGTTGCACGAGACGTTCCAGGAACTGCTGCAGCGGTTGCAACAGTCGATCGAGCGGGAGAAGCAAGCGGTGCTGGAGGAAGCGAAGGCGCGGAACTCGGCTCTGCAAGCGCAGATCGCACCGCATTTCATCCATAATGTGCTGTATCTGATCAGCATCGCTGCCCAGGAGGGGAAGGTCGAGGCGGTGACGAGCATGTGCAAGCACCTGTCTGAGAACCTGCGGTATATCGTGTCCTCTTCTCATCACCATGTCAGTCTGGCCGATGAGTTGGCGTACATCCGACATTACCTGTCCCTCGTTCAGGCGCATCATGAAGATGATCTGCAGTGGGAGATCCTCGCTGACGACAGCGCGAAGCATGTGCAGATACCGCGGCTCTCGATCCAACCCTTCGTGGAAAATTGCATCGAGCACGCCTTCGAGAGAAGCGATCCGCCATGGCGCATACTGAAACATCATGTTGCGCAGCGCCCCTTCGTCGAGCTTCTCGGTGTCCTGCTTGTCCATCAGGATCAGGCCGCACTCCCGTGCGAACCGTTCGACCTGCTCGAAGCGGCCGAGCACATACAGGATGTCTCCCTCGTGCACGACGCTGGACGAATTGACCATCTGCTGTTCGACTGTTTTGAAGAAAGGATTCCTGGCAGACGTTCGCCTGCGTATCTCCAGTATGCTGACCTGGTACCGGCCCGTGATATTCAGCTCCGACATCGGCTTCTCAAGGATCAGACTGGCCGCGTCGGCCCTCACCCGGTACAGGTTGCTCGCGATCCGGTAACGATTCGCCAGCTGGCTCGGCGAACGGCCCGGCGCCGCACCCGCTCCCTTGGCCGATTCCCCGTCGGCATCACGGACGAGCAGCTTGCTGAGCGGCACGAGCAGGACGATGCCGGTGACCAGCGCGATGAGGCCTATGGGCGTGACGGTGAAGAAGCCCAGCTTCCCGTAACCTGCGCCTTCCAGCGCGTCGGAGATGATGAGGTTGGGCGGCGTGCCGATCAACGTCATCAGCCCGGATATGCTGCTCGCGAACGCCAGCGGCATCAGGAGCCGCGCCGGATTCATGTTCGCGCTCATCGCCAGGCTGACGACGATCGGAAGCATAACCGCAACGGTACCCGTATTGCTGACAAAAGAGCCCAACCCGACCGTAACGACCATGATCGTCACCAGCAAACGCAGCTCGCTCTTCCCGGCGAACTTCAGGATCTTGCCGCTGATCATCTTGGCCAGTCCGGTGCGGAATATGCCTCCGCCAACGACGAACAGGCCGATCATCATGATGACGACGGAGTTGGAGAAGCCGGACAACGCCTCCGATGCCGTCAGGACGCCGAACAAGACCAGCAGCACCAGGGCGCTCACCGCCACCAGATCCGTTCTGAAGCGTCCGGAGACGAACAACACGGCCGTGATCACCAGGATGACCAGCGTCACGATCATATCGGTATTCAATTCGCAACGACCTCTCTAGTCATAGTAAGATGATGCCGAAGTTCCCCGGCGGTTTCCGAGGCTTCCATCCATTTTTTGTTCAAAATTTCACAAGCTTGACCGAATTGAGAAAGACTGGATGGCGCAGCTTCCTACCTTTGCTTCAAATAATACCACACCATCGTGGAAATGTCCTTCGCCTGTTTATTGTCCTGCGAATCCTCAAACACTTCCCGAAAGGACTTGAGCAAGGCCGCGACAACATACCTCCGCATGTTCTGCTGCTCCAGCTCAAATAATAAAGCTTGAGTCAGTTCCTTCTGGGCCTGAGTCAGATGCGGCTCTCCTGCCAGCTCCCGCAGCTGATCGATCGCGTCCTGCTTGCGGATCGGCTTCGCATCCAGGAATTGCTTCATCCTGTCCAGATCGCTCTGCTGCAGCACAGCCGTATGTTCGTGAATGAGACTGTGCACGATGGACTTCAGATAATGGAAAACCGCGCTGCAGACAAGCTTGACGTCCGTCTGAACCTGGGCCAGCTTTCTCGCGAACATCAGGTGATTGAACATCCCGTAGAACAAGATCGAGCACTCATAAGCATGCGGCCTGAGCTCATCGCCGAAGACCTCCACCAGACGCTGGGCCAGCCACTCGAACTCGCTGCCCCGATGCTTCAGCACCAGCCTTCTGAGCTCTTCATCGCTGGAGTGCAGCAGCTCTTCATAGATCGCGCTCATCCCGTACCGCTCGTTCACCTTCGACAGAACGGTGATCTGCTCGATCAGGAGATCCAGGTCCCTGGCATCCTTGCCGATCAACATCTCGATCCGGTTCAGGCTGGCTTCGTAACGGATCATCTCCAGCAAGGCGCTGACGCACTCATTTTTGGATGAGAAATAATTGTAGAACGTCCCCTTGGAGATGCCCGCCCGCTCGATGATATCCTGGACCGAGGTACCTTGTACACCCTTCTCCCGAAACAACGCGAGAGAATGGTCGACGATGCTCTTACGCCGCTTGTTCATGAGTCCTCCTGTGGAAAGGTTTATTATTAAGTATAGGCATATTTGCCGATGGACTTCAATCCGATTGTACATACCATAAACAAATCTTGAATAAATTGAACACAAGGTATAAAATCAATCAAGGATTATTTTCACACAGATAGGAGTAAATATATGGAAAAAGAGAAGAAAATCATTGGAGAGTCAACCGAAGAGCAGAAACCTCCGTATTTTATGTTGATCATCCTGTTCTTTGGAGCATTTGTATCCTTCCTTAACAACTCGTTGCTTAACGTCGCGCTGCCGACCATCATGGTCGACCTGAACGTGGACTACTCCACCGTCCAGTGGCTCGCCACCGGTTATATGCTGGTCAGCGGGATCCTCGTTCCGGTGTCGGCGTTTCTGGTCACCCGGTTTACGAACCGATCGCTGTTTATCACATCCATGTCGATCTTCACCCTTGGCACGATCCTGTCAGCTGCTGCCCCGAATTTTGGCTTCCTGCTGGCCGGCCGCATGATTCAGGCTGCTGGCTCGTCCGTGATGGGGCCGCTGCTCATGAACATCATGCTGGTCAGCTTCCCTCGTGAGAAGCGCGGAGCCGCCATGGGGCTGTTCGGCCTGGTGATGATCACCGCCCCGGCCATCGGGCCTACATTGTCCGGTTATATCGTGCAATACTACACCTGGCGCTTACTGTTTGAGATGATCGTCCCGTTCGCGGTGCTGAGCCTGATCCTGGCGATCTGGAAGCTGCGCAACGTGATGCCGACGAGACAAGCCCATATGGACTATCTGTCCGTCCTGCTGTCGGCGATCGGCTTCGGCGGATTGCTGTACGGCTTCAGTACCGTCAGCAGAACCAGCTGGAGCGACAACACGGTGATCATCACGACCGTCGTCGGTGCGATTGGCCTGATCCTGTTCACATGGCGCCAGCTCACGATGGAGAAGCCGATCCTCGATCTGAGGGTCTATCGTCATCCGATGTTTACGCTGGCCTCCATCATCTCGGTCGTCGTTTCTGCAGCCATGTTCTCCGGGATGATCCTGACGCCGGCTTACGTGCAGAATGTCCGCGGCATCACGCCTCTGGACTCCGGGCTTCTGATGCTGCCTGGCGCGATCATCATGGGGATCATGTCGCCGATCACAGGCAAGCTGTTCGACAAGTTTGGCGCCCGCATCCTGGCGGTCATCGGGTTGACCATTACCACCGTCGCCACCTATTTCATGTCCGAATTCCAGATTGATACGCCCTATTCGCATATCATGATGGTCTACATGCTGCGCATGTTCGGCATGTCGATGGTGATGATGCCGATCATGACGAACGGCCTGAACCAGTTGCCGACACGCCTTAATCCGCACGGCACGGCGTTGAACAACACGATCCAGCAGGTTGCCGGTTCGCTCGGCACCGCGATCTTCGTGTCGATCATGAACAGCCATACGAAGGAGCGCGCAGCCGAATTGATCGTTGAGCGTGGCCTGGACCCCACGGCATTGACCGCTGAGCAGCAAGCGCTGATCGGTCAGGAATCGCTGATGTACGGCATCCAATATTCGTTCTGGATCGCGATGTTCGTGACGATCGCAGCGCTGGTCCTGGCATTGTTCGTGAAGCGTGTGGACGTCAGCAAGGAAGCGGTGCAGAAGCTGGAGCAGGAAGGCGAGAGCGACATCGCAACGGACAAGAAGCTGGCAAGATCATAATGTGAAAAGGACGAAGCCTTCAGGCACTTAAGCGCCTGATGCTTCGTCCTTTTTGGTGTCAGACCCTATCCGAGGCGGATGGTTGGGTTGGGTTGCCTGAAGACTCCACCGTTCCGGGCAGGACTTCACCATTCCAGATCGATCTCCAGCGTGACCGGACAATGGTCGCTGCCCATGATCGCGGATTCGATGGTCGCCTCCCGCACCTTGTCCGCGAGGCGAGCCGCCACGAGGAAGTAGTCGATGCGCCATCCGATATTGCGCTCCCTGACCTTCGGCATGAACGACCACCAGGTGTACGCGTCCGTTCGGTCCGGATAGAGATGGCGGAATGTATCGATGAACCCGGCGTCCAGCAGCCTCTCCATGCATGCCCGCTCCTCTGCCGTATAGCCGGAGTTGCCTTCGTTGGATTTGGCATTTTTGATGTCCTTGGGCCCTCTCGCGACGTTCATGTCGCCGCAGATGATGACCGGCTTGTGCTCGTCCAGCTTGCGCACATAGTCCAGGAAGCGGTCCTCCCACTCGAGCCGCATGCCGAGCCTGGACAGATCGCGCCTCGCGTTCGGCGTATAGACATTGACCAGATAGAACGAGGCGTACTCGGCCGTGATGATCCTGCCCTCCGGCTCCTCATTCGTCTCGAGGCCGTAATGCACCGAGAGCGGCTCCTTCCTCGCGAATACCGCCGTTCCCGAATATCCCTTCTGCTCCGCGTAGTTCCACAGCTGGACATATTCGCCGCCCAGGTCCAGCTCGATCTGCCCCGCCTGCAGCTTCGTCTCCTGCACGCAGAACACGTCCGCATTCATCTGCCGGAAGATATCCAGGAACCCTTTGTTCACACATGAACGAAGACCGTTCACATTCCATGATACGAGCTTCATATATCTTGCTCCGTTCTGTTGGACTTGATTCACAGCATTTCAAGCATAGCAGACGAGCCCGTGCCCTATCAATCACTCATTCTATCTCTCGAGAAGAGGTTCAGGCGGCGCGCTTTTTTCTAATCACACCAAGGGATCATTTGCGCCAGGGCATCGTCGCATGAACAGCCTTAAGCGCCAGAGCATCGCCATCACCAAAGCCCCCTGACCGATAACTCCGCCCCGATCACAGCCACTGCTCTGCGCTGCGACGAATGATGTCCATGCGCTCCAGCAACGCCTTCGTCTGCTCCTGCCCGGCGATCTCCCGCACAACGCGGATGCCCTGGGACAGATTGGGCTTGCGTTTCGTATTGTGCGCGTCGGTCGCCAGCACGTGAGCTCGTCCTGCTCGAACCAGCTCGCGGCCGAACAGCTCCGCCTGGACCCCGTTCTTCCCCAGCAGGCTGTCAACCGTCACCTGCGTCCAGACGCCGAGATCCAGCAATTGATGTAACAGTTCCGGACGCTCGCGGAAGAAGACATGCCTCTCCGGATGCGCCAGGATCGGCGTCGTGCCCCTAGACAGAAACCACCGACAGATCTCCTCCGTCCGTTCATTGAAGGCCGACCACCTCTGCTCCAGCAGGATGAACCGTTTGTCCGGGGTCAGGTAATGATAGCTTCCCGCCGCTTCGTGATCATAGACAAATTCCGCGCTCTCGATCCTGACCTCATTGCCCGGAGTGATCGCCACGTTGATCCTGGCCCGCTTCAGCGCCTGCCTGAGCTCCTCGATTTTCTCCATCCGTGTCTCAGCCCTGGACATAATCGACTCCGTAAAATGCGGTGTGGCAATGATATGCCTGATTCCATCCTTATAAGCCAACTTGGCCATCGCCACAGACTCCTGCAAATCGCTTGCTCCATCATCCAGACCGCTCAAAATATGACAATGAATATCGATCATAACCGCTGTCCTCCCCTTTCCCAAATATCATCAGTACCGATCCCATGCATCCGTAGCCGATATTCCCGGACCTCTTCACCCAAGCCCCTGATCAAACCGACCTCACACATCTGCAACCGATATTCCCGGGCAACCCACACAGGCTCCTGAACAAACCAACCTCACACATCTGCAGCCAATGTTCCCGGACAATCACCCAAGCCCCTGAACAAACCGACCTCACACATCTGCAGCCAATGTTCCCGGACATCCCACGCCCGGGCTTGTGATCAAACCGCTCCATACATCTACATCCAATGTATTCATCGAGCGAAGCCGTCGTTCTCCGGAACGCGCCTGAACCTGTTACCCAGCAGGTACGGACAAATTCTATATATCATACAAAAATACTGACGTTCCAGAATAATTTTGAGATCGTCCATCACATTTTACCACAATGCGCAATAGCTGCATTTCTATCGATCGTTGCTCGTCATCGGATGGGAACGGTCAGCACGAGGCTCTGCCACCCTGCCAAGATCCCGCCAGGCAACAACTGCCGCGCCTGTTTCCAGCCCGGCTTGCGGCCAAGAAAAACTTCCACCATTATGAAACCGTACGCCCTCTCACACGTATAAATACTTGCCAACAATGGCAAAACATCATGGCTCTGTGTGGTCACCCGTCACTGACGACACAGACCAAGTTGGGAGGGGAATCTTATACTTACAGTCAAACACCAAGTCCATCGTCGTATCGTTCGCATCCTGTTCTCCATGATGCTGGTCAGCGCCCTGGTCCTGTCCAGCGCTGTCCAGGCGTTCGCGGACGAGGAGACACTGCAAGGAATTCCTCTGAATGAAGAGACGGCAGCGGCATTCCTGGATGAATTCTTCTCGTCGGAATACGCCCGGCAGCTCTACGTAGGAGCGGCCATTGCCATCGTGAAGGATGGCGAGGTCATCGCTGAGCGCGGTTACGGTTATGCCGACGCTGAGTCGGGCGAGCCGGTCGATCCTTCGCAGACCGTATTCCGCGTGGCATCCGTCTCCAAGACCTTTACGGCGCTGGCGATCATGCAGCTTGTCGAGCAGGGCAAGATCGACCTGAACGCGGATATTCTTACATACCTGCCAGACCTGGAGCTGGATAATCCGTTCGACACCCCGATCACAGTCGCTGATCTGCTGACGCACCAGAGCGGACTTCAGGTTCGTGACCCGTTGACCACAGATCTGCATACGGACCGGGATCTGTATGTGTCGATCGAGGATTATGTCCGGCAGCATCTGCCGCCTGTTGTGCGCGAGCCGGGTACCGCCTATATGTATGATAACTTCGGATACCTGCTGCTCGGTCTGATCGTGCAACAGGTCAGCGGCATGCCTTACGAGGATTACATCCAGGAGCATGTCTTTGCCCCGCTCGGCATGACGAGCAGCAGCTACCTGTTGCAGGGCGATCTGCTGGAACGACTGATTACCGGTTATGATGCAACGCTTCAGCCGATCGAACCGTATGTGTTCAGCCCGACGATCATGCCGCATGGCGGGATGGTGTCCACCGTCCAGGACATGGAGAAATTCATGCTCGCCTACCTGAATGGCGGCGCGCTTGGGGAGGCGCGCATCCTCAGCGAGGAATCGGTGAAGGAGATGAGCGTATACCGCTCGGCGATTCACCCGCTGTTGCCGAACACGACATATGGCTTTGAGGCCGCGTCACAGCTGCCGCTCGCGGGAAGCTCGGAGGCGGTCATCACGAAGGCCGGCGACCTGCCAGGCAACAGCTCGTTGCTCATGTTCATCCCTGAGCAGGATGTCGGCGTATTCCTGACCTACAATCTGATGCAAGGCGGGCTGCGCGAACTGTTCTATGCGCAGTTCATGAGCACCTTCTTCCCTCAATACGCCGCACCGGCCGCACTGGAGGCCTACGAGCCCCAATCCGCGGCAGAGATTGCGAAGCTGGCCGGCTACTACCGCGATCTTCGCCTGGCCACCTTGATCTCGAAGATCGATGTGGCCGGAGACGGCAGCCTGGTGATCAGCGACGCTTTCCTGGGACCGCGCGTATTGACGCAGGTCGATGACGATCTGTTCGTCGATCAGATCGCGAACCGTTATACCGCCTTCACTTTCGACGAAGCAACGAACCGGACTTATATGAAAGAGCCTTATCTGAATCCGCTCGGTTACGCCCAACAAGGGGTACAGCCGGTTGGATTCGCGGATGTCGGCCCCGACAACGTGTACGCGCCATATATCTACGCGATGCAAACGCTTGGCTTCTATGACAATGATGCGTCTGCCATGTTCGGCCCTGAGCAGACGGTGACGCGCGCGGAGCTCGTCTACTGGCTGCTGGCGATCAGCGGACTCACCGACGTCCAGCTGACCGATACCGAGCTGGCATTCTCCGACATCGCCGATCACCCTTACGCCGCATACATCCAGCTGGCCTACCAGATGGGCATGGTCAAGGGAGACGGCAAGGGCCGGTTCCAGCCTGACCGTCCGGCGACTCGTCAGGAAGCTGCCGTCATGATCTGGAACATCTATCAATTGCAATATCCGCTTGAAGTCTTCGATGCGATCGAAGTGACTGACCATGCGGATGCATGGGCGGCAGATGCGGCCAAGATGATGGTCGGACTCGGCCTCCATGGACCGGAAGTGACGATGACCGACACCGGCGCCTTTAACTTCCGCTCCAGGGCAACGCTCACCCGTCAGGAAGCAGCCGCACTTTATCATCAGCTGATGCTTCAGCCGGTCGATCTCATCATCACCCAGCTGTTGCAGCAACAGCAAGCGGCGGAAGCCAGCCTGCAGGAGATCGCGCCATAATCCGCACATCGATAATCGATAAGGGGATGCGTCTGCATCCCCTTATCGATTATCGCTTCCATTACACACCGGAGTAAGCCTGGAACCCGCCATCGACCGGCACGGTAACGCCCGTCACGAACCCGGACATGCTCGCGTCGGCGAGCCAGATCAAGGTGCCCAGCAGGTCCTCCGGCTGGCCGAACCGCCGCATCGGCGTATGGCTGATGATCTTCTCCGAGCGCTTCGTCAGCGATCCGTCGGGATTCGTCAGCAGCGCGCGATTCTGCTCCGTCAGGAAAAATCCCGGCGCGATCGCATTGACGCGAATCCCCGCCTCCGCGAAATGCACGGCCAGCCACTGGGTGACATTGTTCACCGCAGCCTTGGCAGCGCTGTAGGCGAAGACCTTCGTCATCGGCGAATAGGCGCTCATCGAGGAGATATTGATGATCGTCGCATCCGGCCTGCCGACCATCCCCTTGGCAAACACCTGCGTCGGGATCAATGTGCCCAGCAGGTTCAGATCGAACACATCCCCGACACTGCCCATATCCAGATCGAAGAACGTCTGCACAAGCGGATCCGCCAGATGCTCGGGGCGGAAGATTTCCTCGCTGGTGCTTGCCTTCGGATGGTTGCCGCCAGCGCCGTTGATCAGGATGTCGCAGCCGCCGAACTGCCTGGCTACGGCCGCTTCCGCGCGCCTCACGTCTTCGATGTCCAGCACGTTGCAGGCTATGGCGATCGCCTCGCCGCCGTTCTCGCGGATGGACCTTGCGACCGCTTCCCCCTTCTCCAGCGTGCGGTTGAGGATCGCCACGCGCACGCCATGCCTTCCCAGCTCACGCGCCATCGCTCCGCACAGTACGCCTCCCCCGCCGGTGATGACGGCTGATTTGCCACTCAGATTTTCATGGATGGGGATCATGGGTGATCACTCCTTTTACATGCTTATATGATTCAAATGAAATCCACCCCTGCCACACACTTCCTTTGCACCATCGATCTCCCACGGTCACGCGCGATGCTGCAACGAATCCCACAGGCCCCACAGATACATGATGCCGAGCGCCCTGTCATACAGTCCGTAGCCTGGACGGCACGCTTCATCCCAGATCTGCCGGCCATGATCCGGTCTGGCATAGCCGAGGAAACCCGCTTCATGCAGCGCCTTCACGACGCCCGGTATGTCGACCGAGCCGTCGGTTACGCGGTGGGATGTTTCGATGAAATCGCCATTGTCGAACCGGCGAATGTTGCGTATATGGACGAACGGGATGCGATCAGCGAATTCCCGGATCATGCCGATCACATCATTCGCCGGATCGGCGGACAGCGATCCTGTGCACAACGTCAGGCCGTTCGCTGGGCTGTCCACCATCTCGAGGATGTGCCTGATGTCCTCTTGCGTGCTGACGATGCGCGGCAACCCGAAGATCGGCCATGGCGGATCATCGGGGTGGATCGCCATCCGGATGCCATGCCGTTCCGCCACGGGGACGATCGCCTCCAGGAAATAACGCAGGTTCTCGCGCAGCCGTTCCTTCGTCATGCCCTCGTAGGCATCGAACAGCTCGGACAGGCGCGCCATCCGCTCCGGCTCCCAGCCGGGCATCGTCAGATCCGGATTCTCGTTGATCGTGCCGATCAGCTCCCGTGGATCGATCCGGTCGATGATCGCCTTCTCGTAGAACATGGCGGTTGAGCCGTCAGGCAGTTGCCGGTGCAGCTCGGTTCGTACCCAGTCGAATACCGGCATGAAATTGTAGCAGATCGTCTTCACCCCGACCTGCGCCAGATTCTCGATCGTCCGCTGATAATGCTCGATATAGGTATCACGCGAGGGCAATCCCAGCTTGATATCATCGTGGATATTCACGCTCTCCACGACATCCAGATGGAATCCGTACTCGTCCGCTTCTCTCTTCACTTCCAGGATCCTGTCGAGCGGCCACACTTCTCCTGGAGGCAGATCATGCAGCGCCCAGACGATGCCTTCCACTCCGGGGATCTGTCTGATCTGCCTGAGACTCACCGTATCGTTCCCGGTACCGAACCACCGGAACACCATCCTCATCCGTCTCACTCCTCTATATGATTATCCGATCTTGTGCAGCGGTCGGTCGTTGATCCAGGTTGATGCGGGTGCTTGTCCATCTATTGTTGGCACATGATCACCGCTTGTTGCTGCATGGTCACCAGTTGTTGGTGCGTGGTCACCGGCTGTTAGTGCATGGTCACCGGTTGTTGGTGCGTGGACACCAGTTGGCATAGTTGCTGGTTGTTAGTGCATGATCACCAGTTGTTAGTGCATGGACACCGGTTGTTGCTGCATAGTCGCTGGTTGTTGGTACACTGTCAACAGGTGTTGGCGCATGGTCGCTGTTTGTTGGTGTCGATCAACTCGTGGTTTGGTTCACATCCATCCTCCAATTGTCCCATCATACCTCCGCTAATCTGCGAAATACGCTCCGTATCGTGATCGAATCTCAGGAAGCTCATCATTCAGCTTGCTGAGATGGGATTCGAGCAGCTGCTCCGTGCGGACAGCATCCCCTTTACGGATCGCCTGCAGGATCTCCTGATGCTCACACACGATGCGTTCGAGCCGTTCCTTCCCCGAGATGGTCAGCGCAAGATAGCGAACGCGATTGATATGCGCCCTCATCTGCATCACCACTTGAAGCAGCGTCTGATTGCCCGTGATCTCGATGATCAGCCTGTGCATGTCTTCATCCAGCTTCAGCAGTCGCAGGGCATCGCGTTCGCGCGCCGCCTCCGCCTGTTGCTCCAGCAGGCTGTCCATCTGCCTGTCGCACTGCGCTTCGATCGCTTCATTCCATCTCGCTGCAGCCTGGCGGAACGCCCCTACCTCCAGCCTCTCGCGCACGAACCATGCTTCCGTCACCTTGCTCGCGGAGATCGGGGCCACCCTTGTCCCACGTTGCGGCTCGATGACGATCAGCTGTTCATTGGCCAGCAGGCGGAAGGCTTCGCGCACCGGCGTCCGACTGACGCCCAGCCTCTCCGCGATCTCATTCTCATAGATCATCGCGCCGGGCTCTAGCCGGATATAGACGATATCATCCCGCAGCAATTCGTAGATCTGATCGCCGAGCGATCTGCGCTCCGGCAGTTTCAGCCTTCGATCCGCCACAACCTTTCACCACCTCTTCAAGAGATATGCACTACGGCCTTCTGGTATACTTGTATATAAGTTATTGTACGATCCGCCAGCGCCAAATACAACTGAAACTTCAATGGTCTGCCATTTGGAGCGATGTTGTGCGAAATCTTGCGCACCTAATCGGCTTCGTCCTCCTTCCGACCGACTCCTTCAACACTTTCCTTCGATTGCGCTCCCCTGAGACACGATTTTTTCGTCTCTCGGCCCCCACAAGCCGGGCGTAGCACCCTGAGACACGATTTTTTCGTCTCTCAGCCCCCACCAGGCGGACGAAGCACCCTGAGACACGATTTTTTCGTCTCTCGTAAACGGAGAATACGCCATTTTCCTGGTGTTTCACATGGACGTAATACATCCCACCAACAGATGTCTCCATCCCCTCTCTTAGCAGATGGGTGGAGACAACATCTCATTGGGCTGTGGAATAAACAACATATCCGTCTTTTGGATGGATGCCAATAAAAAGTTCTTTACCGAGAATTTGGCTCTGTTTCTCCTTAAACTTTTCAGCATCAGAGCGGGTATCAAATCTCTGATACATCGTACAAACTCTCGGTACTAGGCCCGGAAACATGAGCCGATTCGATTCATCCACTTTAAATTTGACACAAAGAAAACCCGACAGCGTATAACCTTCTTCACTGCGGAGTTTTTCCCGGGCTTTGCTTTTCAGCCGCCAATATTTCATGCTGACTTTGATCTCACGATCACCTTTGGCCTTCGTACACTGTGCCTTTAACGGACAGCCTCCGCATCCGGCACTGGTAATGCCGATACTCGATTTCATGTCCGCTTTCCGTCTTTTCTTGGCTTACCCTCCAAAAGTGAAGCGTTTGTCCTGCCGCGCATGTCCATGTGTCTTCTTCTTCGTTGTATGTCCAGTTTTCCATCTTGCCGATCTCATTTTGCCAGGCCCTGCTTTTTTCTTGATGATACGTGCTGTACTTCACCAGCGCTTCGACTTGGTTCTGCTCTAAGTAGGCGTAATTTTCTTCGCCCCCATAACCTGCATCAGCGATGACGGTCTTCGGCAGCCTGCCTAACTGCGACTTCAATTTCTCAAGATGCGGGATGAGACAGCGCGTGTCGGTCGGCCGCTGATGCACGCTGTAGCTGACGATGAACTGATTTTCCGTACCCATTTGAATGTTGTAAGCGGGTTTGAGCTGGCCGTTTTCATGTGGTCTTCTTTCAGCCGCATAAACGTCGCGTCAGGATCCGTCTTGCTGAAACTGTTTCTTGTCCCCAGTACCTCTTCTTGCGTTTCATATTTGCGCAGACGCGGCAGCAAGTCCTTGCGAAGCACACGTACCGCTTTCTTGATCTGCTTAGTCTCTGGTTTCTCCTGTAGCTGTTCTTCTAATTGCTGGACGGCTTCCTCCAGCTTTTCACTGGTCATGGAAGACGACTCGCCCAACTCGGGAAGATCCTGCCCCTCATACATTCCTTCTTCCTGCTTTTCGGTTTCCTCTATCGCCTCAAACAATGCCTTTACTTTCTCCTGCAGCCTGGCTTTTTGCTTCACGACGGCCTTTCCCCATACAAACGTATATCGGTTGGCATTGGCTTCCATCTTGGTCCCGTCCACAAAGTAATGCTCCAACTGGATGTAGCCCTCGGCCATCAGCATCTTCAGCACGGCGGCGAATATCTTCTCCAACTGCTGTTTCATCCGCTCCGAGCGAAACCGGTTAATCGTCCGAAAATCCGGTTGCTGGCGGCCTGCCAGCCACATGAACACAATGTTTTCTCGAAGGGCCTTGGCGATTTGTCTGGAGGAGTAGATGCGCTGGGTATAGGCATAGATGATGACCTTAGTCAGCATCTTGGGGTGGTAACTGTTTCGTCCGCCCCCGGGATAAGCGGCTGTAAACAAGCTGTCATCCAGCCGGTTGACAAAGTCATGGATGACCCGTGCAACGTGCCGAGGCGGAATTTCCAGTTCCAGTGAGTGTAAAATGTTTGTGGGCAGAAAAAAGGAATAATTGGTGAACGAATGCGGAAAAGCATGGAAAAAGGCTTCCCTTCTTGGTAGAGTGTAAGTCGATGAAAACCACACTTAGGAAGGAGAAG
>Ga0207747_1000602_pt1 | contig 37410 bp, 36 predicted proteins | sample HigsolmetaGSP11D_FD_184839 | JGI IMG/M metagenome (GOLD analysis project Ga0207747, IMG submission 184839) | High solid enriched microbial communities from the Joint BioEnergy Institute, USA - SP1-1-D (SPAdes) | ecosystem: Engineered > Bioreactor > SSF (Solid state fermentation) > Aerobic >...
CTCCTGCTGCGCCACCGCCACCGGCGGCTGCGGCGCGGCAGGCTTCGGATCGAGCAGCGAGATCACCGTGGAGCCGGGCGGCGCCACCGGCTCCCGCGCCGCGAAGAGGGCGGTGGGGCCATTGTAAGGCGTCACCGGCGGCAGGCGCCGCTCCGCCTCCGACATGCGGACGAATTGCGAGGGCTGCATCGGCTCCAGCGCCAGGTAGCGCTGCGCCAGACCGCGCAGGCGTTCCTGCTCGGTCAGCCAGGCCCATTCGGCCTGCAGGGCCTGGGTCCGGGTCTCCGCCTCCTCGATGGACTTGGCGATGTTGCGCAGCTCGCGATCCAGCAGCGCGACCTCGTGCTTGCTGTTGTAGACATGCAGCCCCGCACCGGCGGCCGCGAAAAGGGTAACGAGGGTGAGCGGGCGGATCATGCGGCGTCCTGCAGGGCAAGGCGTTCGATGGCGCGCAGCCTCGCGGAGCGGGCGCGCGGATTGGCGGCGGTCTCCGCATCGCCGGGCCGAAGGGCTTTCGGCGTCAGCAGGCGGAAAGGAGCGGTTCCGGCGGGGTGGGCGAGGGCGCCCGGATCGTGGCGGGAGGCACCGCCGGCGCGGCCCGCGGCCTGCGCCATGAAGCGCTTCACGATCCGGTCCTCGAGCGAATGGAAGGCGACGACGACCAGCCGCCCGCCCGGTGCCAGCAATTGCACGGCACCGGCCAGGCCGCGCTCCACCTCGCCCAGCTCGTCATTCACGGCAAGGCGCAGCGCCTGGAAGCTGCGGGTCGCGCGGTCGATGCCGGAAGGGTCGCGCGGGGTGACGGCACGGATGATCTCGGCGAGGCGAAGGGTGGTCGTGATCGGCGCCTCGCGCCGCGCCGCGACGATGGCGCGGGCGATGCGGCGGGCATGCCTCTCCTCTCCAAGCGTGAACAGCATGTCGGCGAGTTCCGACTCGGTGAGGGAGTTCACCAGGTCCTGAGCCGATCTCCCGGCCTTTTCCATGCGCATGTCAAGCGGCCCGTCGGCACGGAAGGAAAAGCCGCGCTCCGGCTGGTCGAGCTGGAAGGAGGAGACGCCGAGATCGAGCACGACGCCGTCCAGCCGGCTGACGCCGCGCGCCTCGAGCAGCGGCAGCATGTCGCCGAAGCGGCCCTCGACCAAGTGCAACCTTCCGGGGTGGCGGGCAGCCAGGACGGCGCCGCGGGCGATCGCCTCCGGGTCGCGGTCTATGGCGTAGAGGGTGCAGCGCGCGGCCTGCAGGATGGCGTCGGCATAGCCGCCGCCGCCGAAGGTGCCGTCGCAATAGGTGGCGCCGTCGCGGGGGGCGAGGGTGGCCAGCACCTCGGCCAGCATGACGGGGAGATGGCCGCTCATCACCCTTCCTCCTCGTCGGCCGCCTCGGCCTCGGCTAGGCGCGCGGCGTTCCAGATCTGGAAGAAGCGGATGCGGCCGGAATAGGCGATCTCGCCGTCCAGCTGCGCCTTCTCGATCAGCTCCTTCGGCAGCACCATGCGGCCCTCGGCATCCGGACGAAGAACATGGATGCGGGCCACCAGCTTGCGGGAGAGCTTCTCATAGGATGGATCGAAGGGGTCGAGATCGGCGATGCGGCGATTGACCTCCTCGTCGAACACCGGCTTGGGCCAGACTTCGATGCAGGGGGAATGGCTGGACTTGCGGAGGACGACCTCCTCCGCGTTCAGGCGCGCGAGCACGGCCCGGAACGGGGCTGGCACGGAAACCCGCGCCTTCTTCGCATCAAAGGTCCCGCTTTGCGTGCCCGCGAAAATGGAACCGGCCCCCCTGCGCCCCGCCTTGGCTGCGCGCTGCCCCGCTCCTGAGGCAGCGGCCGGCGAGGCCCCCCGACCCCGCCGGCTCGCCCGACCATCCCGCTTCGGACCGCTCGCCCCCCCGAGCGTCCGGGTCCGTCACGGGATGACTTGGGATAGCATGGGAGAGTACGGGACAGCAAGGGAGAAAGCCGTTCCGGGCCACAAAGCTTCCGGTGTAATTCTGTGGCAGCAGAGGCCCTTAGACCCATAAATTGGCAAGAAAGCAGAACATGCTCGTGAGAAGACGGTAGACTGTGTGCCCCTGCTGCCTGTTTCTTGGGCGAACCGGGTTTTTCGGGGGATAACCCTGTGGATAGAGTGCGCCAGGCGGCCTGTAAGCCGGGTTCTGTCCACCCCCTGAAAAACGGGGATGGGACGGCCATTCCTCTGGGACGCGCCTCACGGCGCGCCTCGCGCGGCCAACCCGGGCGGCAGGGCAGGAAGCCCCTCGCGTCCACCCATCTTGCGACGGGTGCCGCCGGCCGCCCCTATTCGGCCTTGCTCCCGGTGGGGTTTGCCATGCCGCCCCCGTTGCCGGGGACGCGGTGCGCCCTTACCGCACCCTTTCACCCTTGCCCGGAGGCCCTGCGGCGTCCGGGCGGTCTGCTCTCTGTGGCACTTTCCCTGGGGTCGCCCCCGCCGGCCGTTAGCCGGCACCGTCTTCCTGTGGAGCCCGGACTTTCCTCCAGCCCCGCCCTGCGGCAGGACCAGCGGCCGTCCGGCCACCTGGCGCGGCTTGCAGATGCGCTCACGGATGCGTCGCGTCAATCGCCCCGGTAGAGCTGCGCGACGGCTTCGAGCCGCGCCAGGGTGCCGGCATCCGCCAGCCCGTCCACCCGCTCCGGCCGCCAGTGCCGCTGGAAGGCCGTCAGCAGCAGCGCGGGCGGCAGATCCGTGCGGTAGCCGATGGCGCCGAGCAGCGGCAGCGCCCGCGCGGTGCCATCCGCCGGCAGCGTTGCATCCTCGCCCGGCACGCCACGCGGCCAGAGGCCGACGCCGTTCGACGCCAGCCCTTCCCAGTCGAACAGTTCGCCCGGATCCTGCTTGCGGTCCGGGGCGATGTCGCTGTGCGCCACCACGTCGCGCGCCGCGATCGGGTGGCGCGCCAGGATCTCCAGGCAGAGATCGCAGACCGCCGCCATCTGCAGGGCAGGGAAGGGGCGGTAGCCCCATTCGTGGCCGGGATTGACGATCTCGATGCCGATGCTGCGGCCGTTCAGCGCCTCTCGTCCGCGCCAATGGGAGATGCCGGCATGGAAGGCGCGCCGCTCCTCCGGCACCAGGCGCCAGATCGTGCCGTCCTCCTCCACGACGTAGTGGGAGGAGACGGCGGCCTCAGGGTCGCGCAGGCGGAGGATCGCCTCCTCGGCGGTGCGCATGCCGGTATAGTGCAGGACCAGCATGTCGATGGGCGTGCCGTCCGGGCGCGCGTCATGGTTGGGGCTCGGGGCCTCACGGATGCGCAGCGTCACAATCCACGTTCCCGCTTGATCCGGTCCCAGGCGGCGTTGATGCTGGCCACCTTCTCCGTCGCGCGCTTGACGAATTCCGCCGGCACGCCGCGGGCGGCCAGGCTGTCCGGGTGGTTCTCCCGCATCAGCCGGCGCCAGGCCTGGCGGACCTCCTCATCCGTCGCCTGCGGCGACAGGCCGAGCACCGCATAGGGGTCCGGCCCCTGCGGTTGCGGCGCCGCGCCGGTGGTGCGCCCGTCCCGCGCCCGCTCCCAGGCCGTCGCGTCTAGGCCGAAGCGGAGCTGCACCGCCTGCAGGAAGGCGACCTCCGCCTTGGTCAGCGGGCCATCAGCGCGGGCCACCTGGAACAGCGCCGCCAGAACGTCCTCCAGCATGCCCTTGTTGTCGGCGAAGGCCTCGCCGAGCCGCTTGGCGAAGCTCTCGAAGCCCTCGGATGTCTCCCGCGCCTGGTCGAAGAGCTGCCCGACCTCCCGCATGCTCTCGGGCGGAATGCGGAACAGGCGCTTGAAGGCATCGATCTCCTGCCGCTTCACCGGCCCGTCGCATTTGGCGAGCTTAGCCGAGAGCACGATCACGCAGATGGAGAAGAGCTGCTCGCGGGAGCCGAGCATGGCGGCAAGATCGGCCGCCGTTTGCGGTGAGGTGCGGAAGCCGCCGCCCATCTTCCCCTCATCCGCCGCATGGCCGAGCGCCGCGCCGACCAGCGCGCCGAGCGGCCCGCCGGTGACGAATCCCGCCACTCCACCGATGATCTTGCCCCAGAAGCTCAATTCCTGCCCCGCTGCTGTCGCCCCAGCCTTACCACGGCCCTGCCGGAGGGCGGGAGGGCCGTCCGGGGACATTCCGGTCACTGTTGTCCGCCGCCCTGCCGCCAGATTGACAAAGCGTCGGTGAATCGTCAGCGAACCCAGGGCGCCCGGCCTCCGCCTCGTTCCGGGCCGCCATCAGGCCGGGGAGGGTGCGATGGGCGCGGGCTGGCAATTCTGGATCGATCGCGGCGGCACCTTCACCGACATCGTGGCCCGGGATCCGGCCGGCCGGCTCTCCACCGCCAAGCTGCTCTCCGAGAATCCGGATCGCTACCGGGATGCCGCGGTGGCCGGCATCCGCGCCTGCCTCGGCCTGCCGCCGGACGCCCCGATCCCGCCCGGCGTGATCGAGGCGGTGAAGATGGGCACCACCGTCGCCACCAATGCGCTGCTGGAGCGCCGGGGCGAGCGGGTGCTGCTGCTGGTCAATCGCGGCTTCGCCGACCTGCTGCGCATCGGCAACCAGGCCCGGCCACGCCTCTTCGATCTGAATGTCCGGCTGCCCGACTTACTGCATGAGCGGGTGGCCGAGATCGGCGGCCGCCTGGCCGTGGACGGCACCGAGCTGGAGGCGCTGGACGAGAAGGGCGCCCGCGCCGCCCTGCGCGCCGCCTTCGCGGAGGGCATCCGTGCCGTTGCCGTGCTGCTGATGCATGCCTGGGCGCATCCGGCGCATGAACTGCGCCTCGGCGAGATCGCGCGGGAGGAGGGCTTCACCCAGGTCTCGCTGAGCCACCAGGCGAGCCCGCTGCCGCGCATCGTGCCGCGCGGCGACACGACGGTGGTGGACGCATACCTCTCCCCGATCCTGCGCCGCTATGTGGAGCAGGTGGCGGGCGAACTGCCGGGCGTGCGGCTCTATTTCATGCAGTCCTCCGGCGGGCTGGCGGAGGCCGGGAGCTTCCAGGGCAAGGATGCGATCCTGAGCGGCCCGGCCGGCGGCATCGTCGGCGCCGCGCGCACCGCCGCGATGGCGGGCTTCGACCGCATCATCGGCTTCGACATGGGCGGCACCAGCACCGATGTCGCCCTCTATGCCGGCGAGTTCGAGCGGGCCTTCGAGACCCAGGTGGCCGGCGTCCGGATGCGGGCGCCGATGATGGCGATCAACACCGTGGCGGCGGGCGGCGGCTCCATCCTGCATTTCGACGGCGCCCGCTACCGCGTCGGCCCGGACAGCGCCGGGGCGGTGCCGGGACCTGCCTGCTACCGCCGTGGCGGGCCGCTGACCGTGACCGATGCGAATGTCATGGTCGGCAAGATCCAGCCGCGGCACTTCCCGGCGATCTTCGGACCGGGGGGCGACCAGCCGCTGGATGCGGAGATCGTGCGGGAGAAATTCACGGCGCTGGCGGAGGAGATCGCCGCCGCCACCGGCGGGCCGCCCCAGGATCCGCGGGCGGTGGCGGAAGGCTTCCTTCGCATCGCCGTCGCCAATATGGCGAATGCCATCAAGCAGGTGAGCATCCAGAAGGGCCATGACGTCACCCGCTATGCGCTGAACTGCTTCGGTGGCGCCGGCGGCCAGCATGCCTGCCTGGTGGCGGATGAGCTCGGCATGGAGACGGTGTTCATCCACCCCTTCGCCGGGGTGCTGAGTGCCTATGGCATGGGCCTCGCCGACCAGACCGTGATCCGGGAGGGTGCGGTGGAGGCGCCGCTCTCCCCCGAGGCGATGCCGGATCTGGCCGGGCGGCTGGAGGCGCTCGCCGAGGAGGGCCGGGCCGAATTGCTGAAGCAGGGGGCGGAGTCCGGCCGCATCGGCGCCGCGCTGCGGCTGCATCTGCGCTATGCCGGGACCGACAGCTTCCTGCCCGTGCCGTTCGGCCCGCATGAGGAGGTGCTGGCCGCCTTCACCGAGGCACATCGCCGCCGCTTCGGCTTCGCTACGCCGGAGCGTCAAGTAATCGTGGAAGCCTGCATCGCCGAGGTCACCGCCAGCGGCGAGCAGGTGGAGGAGGCTCGGCTGCCGGAACGCCCGGCCGGAGAGGCGCCGGCCAGCATCGACACCGTTCCGCTCTGGACCGAAGGCGCCGAGCACCAGGCGCCGGTCTTCGACCGCACCGCGCTGCTGGCCGGCGACCGCATCGCCGGCCCGGCGCTGATCCGCGAGGCCAATGCCACCACCGTCATCGAGCCCGGCTGGACCGCGGAGGTCACGGCGCTGAACCACCTGGTCCTGCGCCGCACGGAGGCGAGGGCCGCCGCCCGCATCGCCGACCCGTCCCGGCCGGACCCGGTGATGCTGGAACTGTTCAACAACCTGTTCATGAGCATCGCCGAGCAGACCGGCGCGGTGCTGCAGAACACCAGCCTCTCGGTGAACATCAAGGAAAGGCTGGACTTCTCCTGCGCCATCTTCGACGCCACTGGCGCGCTGGTGGCCAATGCCCCGCATGTGCCGGTGCATCTCGGTGCCATGGGGGAGAGCGTGCGCACTGTTATCCGCCTGCGCGGCGACACGCTCAGGCCGGGCGATGTGGTGGCGCTGAACAACCCCTATAACGGCGGCACCCACCTGCCGGATGTGACGGTCATCACCCCGGTCTTCGACGAGGCCGGGAAGGAGATCCTGTTCTTCGTCGGCAGCCGTGGCCACCATGCCGATATCGGCGGCCTGACCCCCGGCTCCACACCCCCCGTCTCCCGCACCCTGGAGGAGGAGGGGGTGGTCATCGACAATTTCTTGCTGGTCGAACAGGGGCGGTTCCGGGAGGCCGAGTTCCGCGCCCTGCTGGCCGGAGCGAAATACCCGGCCCGCTCGCCGGATGTGAACGTGGCCGACATCAAGGCGCAGGTCGCCGCGAACGAGAAGGGCGTGCAGGAATTGCGCCGGGCCGTGCGCGACTTCGGCCTGGATACCGTCCGCGCCTATATGCGGCACGTCATGGACAATGCGGAGGAGAGCGTCCGCCGCGTGATCGACCGGCTGCAGGACGGCGAGTTCCGCACAACCCTGGACGACGGCACGCCGCTGGTCGTCGCCGTCCGGGTGGACCGCGCCAACCGCCGTGCCGTCATCGACTTCACCGGCACCGGGCCGCAGCGTCCCGGCAATTTCAACGCCCCCGCCGCGGTCTGCCGTGCTGTCGTGCTCTACTGTTTCCGCGCCCTGGTGGGGGAGGAGATCCCGCTGAATGACGGCTGCCTGAAGCCGCTGGAGATCGTGGTGCCGCCGGGCACCTTTCTCTCCCCCCTGCCCGGCGCGGCGGTGGTGGCCGGCAATACCGAGGTCAGCCAGATGACCTGCAACGCGCTGCTGGCCGCCCTCGGCGCCTGCGCCAGCGCCCAGGCCACGATGAACAACCTGCTGTTCGGGGACGATGTTTATCAGTATTACGAAACGATCTGCGGCGGCGTCGGGGCTGGGCCAGGATTCGATGGCTGGGGCCCGGTGCAGACGCATATGACCAACACCCGCATGACGGATCCCGAGGTGCTGGAACTGCGCTACCCCGTCCGGCTGGAGGAATTCTCGATCCGCCGCGGCTCCGGCGGCGCCGGGCGCTGGCGTGGCGGCGACGGCGCCCGGCGGCGCATCCGCTTCCTGCGGCCGATGCAGGCGGTGGTGGTCGCCTCCCGCCGCAATGTTGCGCCGCATGGCCTGATGGGCGGGGCCGATGGCGCGCCCGGCCGGCAATGGGTGGAGCGCGCGGATGGCCGCATCGAGCCCATCCCCGGCAATGCCGGCGCCGCGGATCTCCAGCCCGGCGACGCGCTGGTGGTGGAGACGCCGGGCGGCGGCGGCTGGGGAGCGCCAGAGGCCACCCAGCCCTGATGCGACGTATCGCGGCGCTGCTGCTGGTATTGCTGGCGCTGCTCGGCATCGGCGTCTGGGTCGGGCCGCGGCTGGTCAATTGGGAGCCCTGGCGGCCCAGGCTGGCCGAGCTTGCCTCCTTCCGGCTCGGCCGGCCGGTCATGCTGGACGGCCCCATCACCCTGACCCTGCTGCCCCAGCCGCGGATCGAGGCCGAGGCGGTCAGCATCGGCCCGGCGGAGGACGACGTGACCGTCACCGCCCGCGCCATGCGGCTCCGCCTCGATCTCGGCGCGCTGCTGGCCGGGCGGCTGGAGCCGCGGGAGATCGCGCTGGTCGGCGGCGAGATCCGCCTGCCCTGGCCGCCGGCGGAACTGCCCAGCTTCCGCCCGCCGGCCTGGCTCACCACCCTGGACGCCCGGCTGGAGGATTGCCGCCTGCTGGTCGGCGGGCTGCGGCTGGAGGGACTGGACGCGCATCTCGTCACCGGCGGGGTCACGGAGGCGCTGAAGGCGGAGGGCAAATTCGCCTGGCGCGGCTATGCCGTACGCTTCTCCGGCCAGCTTGGCCGCGCCGGCTTCGACGGCATCGCGCCGCTGGACCTCACCATGGCGGTGGCGGGGGCCACCTTCTCCGCCCGTGGCGTGCTCTCTCCGGGCAGCGGCTTCGAGGGGCGGCTGGATGCGGCAGGCACCGACCTCGCCGCGCTGATGCCCGCGCCCTCCGGCCCCTTCCGCGCCAGCGGCAGGCTGACCGCCATGGCCGACCTGCTGGCGGCCGACGATCTGGCCATGGAACTCGGCGGCCAGCCGGCGCGCGGCGCCATCACGCTCCGCCTCGCCCCGGCGCTGCGGCTGGATGTCGCGCTCGCCGCCGGGCGACTGGATCTTGATGCCTGGGTCGCGGCACTGCGGCAGTCACGCGGCCGGGGCATACCGGTCAGCGTGGATCTCTCGGCCGAGGCCACCCGCTTCGGCCCCGTGCCGCTGCGTCGCCTGCGCGGCGCCTTCTTCCTGGAGGGCGAGCGCCTGACCCTCTCCGACGTCTCCGCCCTGCTGCCGGGCGAGACGGAGATCGAGGTCGCCGGCGCCACCGCCGGAGCACGCATCGAGCTGGCGGTGCGCTTCACCGGGCGGAACCTGCGGGAAACGGCGGCGGCGCTCGGCCTGTCCCTCGCCGGGACCGATCCGGCGCGGCTGCGCAGCAGCGAGGGCCGCTTCAAGCTGGTGCTGCAGGACAACCAGGCGGAGATCTCCGACCTCAACGCCATGCTGGACGGCAGCCGCCTGTCCGGGGCCGGGGTGCTGCGCATGGGGCCGCGCCCGGCGATCGGGCTCGGCCTCACCATGGACCGGCTGGACCTCGACGGGCTGGTGCCGGCGCAGCCGGACTGGGCGCGGCTCGGCACCGACCTCGGCGGGTTCGACCTGAACTTGCGCCTGGCGGTGGAGCATCTTGCCTGGCGCGGCCTGGCGGCGCAGCGGGCGACGCTGGACATGACGCTGGAGAAGGGCCGGCTGGCGCTGCGCCGCCTGGCGCTGCGGCTGGATGAGCTGGAACTCGCCCTCTCCGGCTCGGCGACGCTCGGCGGGGCAGCGCCGCGCCTCTCCGACCTGAACCTGGAGGCAAGCGGCACCAGCGGCCCGGCGCTGCTGGCCCTGCTGCCGACGGACTGGGCAGGGCTGGCGCCCTTCGTGGCCCAGGGCGTCGCCCTGCGCCTCTCCGGCGGCGGCGCGCCGGAGGCCCTGGCGCTGAAGGCTGAGGGCGATATCGGTGAATTGCGGCTGGAGGCATCGGGAACGCTGGATGCCCGCCAGCTGCGCGGCAACGGTACCCTGACGCTGCGGCACCCCGGCGCGCCGCGCCTGCTGGGGCCGCTGCTGGGGCCGGATGTGGCGGACTGGCTCGGTGCCGGCTCCTTCTCGCTGATCGCCAACCTGAACGGCAACGTCCAGAATGGCGGCGGCACCGTCACCGCCGAGCATCTGGACCTGGTGGCCGGCGGGCTCCGGTCGCGGGGACAGCTCAGCCTGGCCCTGGGCGGGGCGCGGCCGCGCCTCTCCGGCCGGATTGCGGCGGAGCATCTGCCCGTGCCCAACCCGGCCCTGCAGCCTGCGGAGCCGCTCCCGCTCGCCCGCCTCTCGGCGCTGGATGTGGAACTGCTGCTGGAGGCACACCGCATGGAGCCGCTCGGCGGCCCGGTCTTCGAGCAGGTTTCGGGCCGGATTCATCTCGCCGACGGCACACTGCGGCTGGAGGAGATGCAGGCGAAGCTCGGTGGCGGCACGCTGCGCGCTGATCTGGTGCTGGACGGTACGGCCAGTCCGCCGCGCCTTTCGCTGGAAGGTCAGTTTACGGATGCGACCATCGGCGGGCCGCTCTTCGGCCTGCCCTTCGATCTCGGCGCCGGCCGCGGGGATGCGTCGGCGAAGCTGCAGGCCACCGGGCACAGCCTGGCGGCGATGCTGGCAACTGCGAGCGGCAGCCTGGATTTCACCGTCAAGGATGGCGTGCTGGTCGGTTTTGATCTTACGGCTTTGCAGGCCGCTGCCGGCCTGCCGGACCTGACTCCGGCCGAGACGGGGCTGCGCCGCGCCTTCTCCGGTGGCGCCACCGCCTTCGAGCGGTTGCAGGCCAGGATGACGCTGGCGGAAGGCCGTGCCACGCTGACCGAGGCGAAGCTGACCACCGAAGGCGGCGGCACCGCGACGGCGACGGGCGAGATCGAGCTCGGGCGCCGGGCGCTTGATCTGCGCATCGCGGCGCGGCCGGTGGCGGATGCGCCGGAGGTCGGCCTGCGTGTCACCGGCCCGGCCGCCTCGCCGCAGCGGGTGCTGGAACTCGCCCCCTTCCTGCGCTGGCGGGCGGAACGCTGATCGCCGTCCTTCCGCCCGTGCATGCCGGCTGGACGTGTCATGCCAATTTCCCCATCCTCCGCCGCCGGACGGAAAGGTGATACCGCAAATGGGGACTCGTGACGGCGCCATCGCACGGGCGGCGCGCTTCTTCGATGAGGGCGGCTTCCAGGCGCTGCTTGCCCGGCTCGTCGCCATCCCTTCCACCGCGCAGGAGCCGGGCTTCGAGCCGGAACTGGACCGCTACCTGCGGGAAGCGATCCGGCCCTGGCTGGAGGGAATGGGCTTCCGCGTCGCCATCCACTCCAATCCGCTCCCGGGCTTCGGCCCGATCCTGACCGCCGAACGGATCGAGGATCCCGCGCGCCCCACAGTCCTGCTCTACGGCCATGGCGACACGGTGCGCGGCCTGGATGAACAGTGGCGTGCCGGCCTGAAGCCCTGGGTCCTGACCGCGGAGGGCGACCGCTGGTACGGCCGCGGCACCGCTGACAACAAGGGCCAGCACGCGCTGAACCTGGCGGCACTGGAGGCGGTCCTGGCCGAGCGCGGCGGCAAGCTGGGCGCCAATGTGAAACTCGTGCTGGAGATGGCGGAGGAGCGCGGCAGCAAGGGCTTGCGCGAATTCGTCGTGGCACACGCGAAGGAGCTGGCCGCGGATGCGCTGATCGCCTCGGACGGGCCGCGCGTCACGCCGGAGATGCCGACCATCGCCACCGGCACCCGCGGCACCTTCCACTTCGACCTGGTGGTCAAGCTGCGCGAGGGCGGGGTGCATTCCGGCCATTGGGGCGGGCTGACCACCGATCCGGCCATCCTGCTGGCGCATGCGCTCTGCACCATGATGGACCGGGACGGCAAGATCCTGGTGCGCGACTGGCTGCCGCAGGGCGGCCCGCCGGAGGCGGTGCGCGCCGTGCTGGAAGGCTGCCCGGTCGGCGGCGGCGAGGGCGCCGCCACCATCGACGAGAACTGGGGCGAGCCCGGCCTGACCGCCGCCGAGAAGATCTATGGCTGGAACAGCCTGATCGTGCTGTCCATGCTGAGCGGCCGGCCGGAGAATCCAGTGAACGCCGTGGCGCCGGATGCCCGCGCCCATTGCCAGATCCGCTACACCGTGGACAGCAACCCGGATAACTTCGAGCCTGCGCTGCGCCGGCACCTCGACGCGCATGGGCTGGAGGTGGTGCGGATCGAGAATGCCTTCGTCCGCATGGCCGCCAGCCGCACCGCGCCCGACCATCCCTGGGTGCGCTGGGCGCAGGCGAGCATGCAGCGCAGCCTCGGCAAGCGAGTGCAGATCATTCCGAACAGCTCTGGCGGCCTGCCGGGGGATGTCTTCGTGGACCATCTCGGCGTGCCGCTGGTCTGGGTGCCGCACAGCTACAATGGCTGCAAGCAGCACGGCCCGGACGAGCACCTGCTGATGGCCCCGGCACGGGAGGGGCTGCTGGCCTTCGCCGGCATGTGGTGGGATCTCGGCGAGGAGGGCACGCCGAAGCGGGAATGAAGAAGGGGGGTGGGGGCCGCCGTTACCCTTTCTCACCCGATGCGCTTGCCGCTGCAACCAGCCCGTTACAAACCGGGTGCATCTCTTGCCTGTTGGCCGTATCCGACGGCCCTTGGGAGAAACCAGGTGATGAGACTTCTGCGAACCGCTCTTCTCGGCACCGCCGCCCTGGCGCTGGCCCTGCCGGCCCTGGCCCAGACCGCCCCCGGCCAGGGTGCCGGCCCGGCTCAGCGTGGCCCCGGCGCGCGCGGCCCGGCGGCGATCTTCAACCAAGCGGATACGAACAAGGACGGCAAGGTGACCTGGGACGAGGCCTGGGGCTACGTCCAGCAGCGCTTCAACACTGCGGATACCAACCATGACGGCGCGCTGAGTCAGGAGGAGATGGCGGCCGCCATGCCCGCCGGCCGGCGCCGGGCCAAAGCGGAGGTGCCGCCGGAGCGCGCGGCGCAGCACGCCCGGATGACCGGCATGATGTTCCGGTCGCTGGACGCCAACCGTGACGGCAAGGTGACCCTGGACGAGGTCCGTCCCATGGCGGAGGCACGCTTCCGCGCCTTTGATGCCAATGGCGACAATGCGGTGACGCGGGACGAGCTGCCGCAGCGTCCGCCGCGCCATCATCACCGGCGCAGCCAGGCTGGCCCGGCCGGGCAGGCTGGGCAGGCCACACCACCCGCCGCCCCCGCCGCACCGGCGGAAGGTTCGGGCGCCGCCACGCCGCGCTGAACGGCCCAAGGGAGATCAGCGGCCCTGCGGGGCCGCTGATGCTCAGCCCGGATAGGGTGTGAAGGGGCCGCGCAAAGGCCGCGGCAGCACCGGCAGGGCATGCGCCGCGGCCAGCAGCAACGCGCGCTTGGGCGAGGGTGCGGCGGCGACCGAGGCGCGCAGCCGCCGCAGCCCCGCCTCACGCTCCCCGTGCCGGATCAGCTCCCGCCCCACGATCCAGGCATTCTCCGCCTCCGCCCGCCGGCGCAGTGCAGCAAGGCGCGCGGGGGGGAAGCGCTCCATGAGCAGCGGGTTGCCGTAGATCGCATCCATCACCGGGATGAAGGCCTTGGGGTCATGGGCCATGCGGTGATAGGCGCTGCCCCGGCGCTGGCGGACATAGAGCACCGGCTCCAGCCCCGGCGCCAGCAGGAAGGGGCCCTGCAAGGCTAGGCGGATCCAGTATTCCCAATCCTCCCCATAGCGGAGATGGCTCAGGAAGGGCCCGGCGCGCCGCACTGCCTCCCGCCGCAGCAGCACATGGCCGCCATTGGCGAAGAGGTTCTGCACCAGCAGCCGTTCCAGGATGTCCCCGGAAGGATAGGGGCCGAGCTTCAGGCGCGGCGGCGCATCGCCCGGCTTCGCATCCTCCGGCATAAAGGTGAAGGGACCATAGGCGCCGACCGCCCCGGGCATCGTCTCCAGCGTCGCGTGGAGGCGTTCCAGCGCGTCCGGCGCCAGCCAGTCATCGGCATCGAGGAACAGGATGGCGTCGCCCCGCGCTTCCGCCATGGCGCGGCTGCGGGCGGCGGAGACGCCCTGGTTCTCCTGCTGCAGCAGGCGGATGCGCGGATCCTGGCGCGCCGCGACCACCTCGGCGGTACCGTCGCGGGAGCCGTCATCCACCACCACCATCTCCCAGTCCTGGAAGGACTGCGAAAGCACGCTGTCGAGCGCCGCGCCGATGAAGCGCGCGACGTCGTAGGCAGGGGTGAGGATGGAGATGGCAGGGGCAGGAGTCGGCAGCACGGCCCTGCTATGCCATGAGGCTGGGTGGCTTGCCGCTCACAGTCGCGCGGGCCGCCGGGGGCTTGCACCCCCGCCGGTCAGCATTCGGGATCACGCCTCGGCCGAGGTCGGGATGCCCTTTTCCTTCAGCATGGTCTGCAGCTCGCCATTCTGGAACATCTCCATGACGATGTCGCAGCCGCCGACGAACTCACCATTGACGTAGAGCTGCGGGATGGTCGGCCAGTTGGTGTAGGCCTTAATCCCCTCGCGGATCTCCATGTCCTCCAGGACGTTCACGCCCTTGAAGGGCACGCCGAGGTGGGACAGGATCTGCACCACGCGGGCGCTGAAGCCGCATTGCGGGAAGACCGGGGTGCCCTTCATGAAGAGCACCACGGGGTTGGACTTGATGTCCGCTTCGATGCGCTCGAAGACCGGGTTGGTCATGCTGAAATCCTCCTTAGCCCGGGGCTGAGGTCTGCAGGGCGAGGGCGTGCAGCTCGCCCCCCATCCGGCCGCGGAGCGCGGCGTACACCATCTGGTGCTGCTGCACGCGGCTCTTGCCGCGAAAGGCTTCCGAGACGACGGTGGCGGCGTAGTGATCGCCATCGCCCGCCAGGTCCTCGATCGTCACCTGGGCATCGGGCAGCGCCGCCTTGATCAGCGCCTCGATCTCCGCCGGCTGCATCGCCATGTCCTGTCAACCTCCCTCCATCAGGGCCGGCAGGGTGGCTTCGTTCGCCTCCCGCAGGCTTGCGACGGATATGGACCGGCCATCGGGCAGAACCAAGTCCCCGCCGCCGGACTTCCCGAGCCGGGCGGCCGGCACCCTGGCCTGCTGGGCGGCCTGAAGGATGGCCGCGGCATCGCTGACGGCCAGGACGTAGCGGGACTGGTCCTCGCCGAACCAGAAGGCGTGGGCGGGGATGCCGGCGGGCGGGGGCAGCAGGCTGGCGCCGGTCCCGCCGGCCATGGCCATCTCCGCAACCGTGACCAGCAACCCGCCATCGGAGCAGTCGTGGCAGGCCCGGACGGCGCCGGAGAGGATCTGCGCCCGGACGAAATCGCCGTTGCGGCGCTCCGCGGCCAGATCCACGGGGGGCGGCGCGCCTTCCTCCCGCCCCGCGATCTCGCGCAGCCAGAGGCTCTGGCCGAGCCAGCCGCGGGTCTCCCCGATCACGACCAGATCCAGGCCCGGGGGCAGGGCGAGGCCCACCGCCTGCGCCACATCCTCCAGCACCCCGACGCCGCCGATGGCGGGGGTGGGCAGGATCGCGGTGCCCTCCGTCTCGTTGTAGAGGGAGACGTTGCCGCTCACGACCGGGAAGTCGAGCGCGGTGCAGGCGGCCGCCATGCCGCGCACGGCGCCGGCGAATTGCCCCATGATCTCCGGCTTCTCGGGATTGCCGAAATTCATGTTGTCGGTGATGGCCAGCGGCCTGGCGCCGGTCGCGGTGATGTTGCGCCAGGCTTCCGCCACCGCCTGCTTGCCGCCTTCCTCGGGATCGGCCTGGCAGTAGCGCGGCGTGCAATCCGTGGTCAGGGCGAGGGCGCGGCGGTGATCCTCGATCCGCACCACGGCGGCATCCGCCGCACCGGGACGCTTCGCGGTCTGGCCGCCGACCATGCTGTCATACTGGTCCCAGATCCAGCGGCGGGAGCAGAGGTCGAGGCAGCCGACCAGCTTCAGCAGCGCCGCCTCGATTCCCACCGGGTCAGGGATGGAGGCGGCGTCCAGCACCGGCTGCTTCGGCGTCTCCGCAGTCGGCCGGCGGTAGAGCGGCGCCTCGGATTCCAGCGGCGCCAGGGGGATGTCGGCCTCCACCTGCCCCTTGTGGCGCACCACGATACGGCCGGTATCGGTCAGATGGCCGATGACGGCGAAATCCAGCTCCCATTTGCGGAAGATCCGTTCCGCCTCGGCCTCCCGGCCGGGCTTCAGGATCATCAGCATGCGCTCCTGGCTCTCGGAGAGCATCATCTCATAGGCGGTCATGCCCGCCTCGCGCTGCGGCACATTGTCGAGGATCAGCTCGATCCCCATGCCGCCCTTGCCGGCCATCTCCACGCTGCTGCTGGTCAGGCCCGCGGCGCCCATGTCCTGGATGGCGACGATGGCATCCGTCGCCATCAGCTCCATGCAGGCTTCGATCAGCAGCTTCTCGGCGAAGGGATCGCCGATCTGCACGGTGGGGCGCTTCTCCTCGCTGTCGGCGCTGAATTCGGCGCTGGCCATGGTGGCGCCATGGATGCCGTCGCGCCCGGTCTTGCTGCCGACATAGACCACCGGATTCCCGACGCCCGTGGCCTTCGCGTAGAAGATGCGGTCGGTAGGTGCGATGCCGACGGTCATGGCATTGACCAGCGGGTTGCCGTTATAGGCCGGGTGGAAATTCACCTCGCCGCCCACGGTCGGCACGCCGACGCAATTGCCGTAGCCGCCGATGCCGCGCACCACGCCATCAATGACCTGCTTCATGCGCGGCGCGTCCGGCATGCCGAAGCGCAGCGCGTTCAGGTTGGCGATGGGCCGCGCGCCCATGGTGAAGACATCGCGGAGGATGCCGCCGACGCCCGTTGCCGCGCCCTGATAGGGCTCGATGAAGCTCGGGTGGTTGTGGCTCTCCATCTTGAAGACGGCGGCCAGCCCATCCCCGATATCGATGACGCCGGCATTCTCGCCCGGCCCCTGGATGACCCAGGGCGCCTTGGTCGGCAGCTCCCGCAGCCAGACGCGGGACGACTTGTAGGAGCAATGCTCCGACCACATCACGCTGAACAGGCCGAGTTCCGTCTGCGAGGGCGTGCGGCCGAGGATAGCCAGCACGCGGTCATACTCGTCCGGCTTCAGCCCGTATTCGGCGGCAAGCTGCTTCGCGCGTTCGGGGGCGAGCGGGGTGGGGGTATTGGTCATGTCTCGTTCAGGCCGTGGCGAAGCTCGCGGCAAGGCTCTCGAAGAGCGGCAGGCCGTCGGTGCCGTCGATCAGCGGGTCCACCTGGTTCTCCGGATGCGGCATCAGGCCAAGCACGCGCAGATTGGGCGAGTAGATGCCGGCGATGTTGCGGGCGCTGCCGTTGCGGTTGGCGGCCGCGGTCACTTCGCCCGCGGGCGTGGTGTAGCGCAGCGCCACCAGCCCTTCGCCCTCCAGCCGGTCCAGCGTGGCGTCATCGGCGAAGTAGTTGCCGTCGCCATGCGCCATGGTGGCGCGGAAGACCTGGCCGCGCTGGAAGCGGTTGGTGAAGGGCGTATCCGCGCGCTCCACTCGCATGTGGCAATCCATGGAGAGGAAGCGCAGCGAGGCGTTGCGCAGCAGCGCCCCGGGCAGCATCCCAGCCTCGCAGAGGATCTGGAAGCCGTTGCAGACGCCAAGCACATGCCCGCCCTTCGCGGCGAATTCCTTCACCGCCCGCATGATCGGCGATTGCGCCGCCATGGCCCCGCAGCGGAGATAGTCGCCATAGGAGAAGCCGCCGGCCAGCACCACGAGGTCCATGCCCTGCGGCAATTCCGTGTCCCGGTGCCACAGCACGTCCGGCTTGCGCCCGGTCACCTGCCGCAGCGCCAGCGCGATGTCGCGCTCCCGGTTGGTGCCGGGGAAGATGACGATTCCTGCGCGCATCCGAATTCCTATCCCTGCCAGACGCGAAGCCAGTGCAGCCCGCCGAGGACCACCAGCGTCGTGATCGCCGCCAAGGTCGCGGCGGTGACCCAGCGATTCGCCTTGCGCTTCTGCGCCGCGATCCAGCCGGGGCGCGGCCCCTTCGCCGGGCGCAGCGCCGCCAGCCGCTCCTCCCGCCAGCGCAGGCCGATGCTGATCAGCACCGTCAGCACCGCCATGATGAGGAGGGAGGCCTTGATCAATTCAGGCGATCTCCACCCGGAAGCTCTCGATGACCGTATTGGCCAGCAGCTTGCGGGCCATCTCCTCCGCCGTCTGCTTCGCCTTGGTCGGATCGGTCTCCGCCAGTTCCAGCTCGATCACTTTGCCGGCCCGCACTTCGCCAACGCCGGCGAAGCCCAGGGTTTCCAGCGCATGGCCGATCGCCTTGCCCTGCGGATCCAGCACGCCCGCCTTGGGCATCACCGTCACGCGCGCTTTCACAATGGGGTACTCCCGAACCGCCGGTGGCCGTACCGGCCATAGAGATAGCAGATATAGGAACCGATCACCGCCAGCAGCAGCGGCGCCGTCTCCTGGGGGAACAGGCCGAAGACCGACATCAGCGCGTAGAAGCCGATGACGGCGCACAGCACGACCACGGCTTCCACGGCGCCGCGGATCATTGCATCAGCTCCGGCCCCTTCAGGTCGCGCACCCCTGCCTCCGGCAGGATGCCGAGGCGGCGGGCCACTTCCTGATAGCCTTCCTCCACCTTGCCGAGGTCGCGGCGGAAGCGGTCCTTGTCCATCTTCTCGCCGGTCTTGGCGTCCCAGAGGCGGCAATTGTCCGGGCTGATCTCGTCGGCCAGGACGATCCGCATCTCCTCATTGTCGTAGAGGCGGCCGAATTCCAGCTTGAAGTCCACCAGGGTGATACCGACGCCGAGCAGCAGGCCGGTGAGGAAGTCGTTCACCCGCAAGGCCAGCGCGACGATGTCGTCCAGATCCTGGGTGCTGGCCCAGCCGAAGGCGGTGATGTGCTCCTCGCAGACCAGCGGGTCACCGAGCGCATCGTTCTTGTAGTAGTACTCGATGATCGAGCGCGGCAGGCGCGTGCCTTCCTGGATGCCGAGCCGGGCGGAGAGGCTGCCCGCCGCGACGTTGCGCACCACGACCTCCAGCGGGATGATCTCCACCTCGCGGATGAGCTGCTCGCGCATGTTCAGCCGGCGGATGAAATGGGTCGGGATGCCGATCTCCATCAGCCGCGTCATCAGGTATTCGCTGATGCGGTTGTTCAGCACGCCCTTGCCGGTGATCGTGCCCCGCTTCTGGGCATTGAAGGCGGTGGCATCGTCCTTGAAGTACTGCACCAGCGTGCCGGGCTCGGGGCCCTCGAAGAGGATCTTGGCCTTGCCCTCGTAGAGCTGACGGCGTCGCGCCATGGTCTGGGAATTCCTTCTCTCCGCCGGGGCCCGGGAAGCACCGAAGGGCCGGCCGGCGCAAAGCGGGCCTGGGGGCCCGGCGACCGGGGTATAGCAAGGGGTGGGCCGCGCGGCCATGGGCCGGGCGGCCGTCATCCGGCCTGGCGCACGCCGGCTTGTTCCGGCGCCGGGGCGCCGGCCTGCGATCACCCTGGGCGTGAATCGTCGGCTCGACGAAGCCTGGACCCGGATCGGCCTGGTGCTGCTGGGACGCTCTGGGCCTAGGGGGCGCGCGATCCGGGTTCGGCCATCGAGGGGATGGTCCGGGGCGGCGTGGCAATGGCCACGACCGATCCGGACGGCCCAACGGAATCCGCGGGCATCCCGGGCAGTTCCCGCACCGTGACCAGCCGCGGCTGCGACCAGGGCAGGCCGCAGCCGGCGGGAGCGCCGCCGGGGCAGACCGCGATGGTGAAGGCGCCATTCGCGAACAGCCGGGCTGCCTCTGCGCTGCTGGCGCGGACGTGGCATGGCCCCCGGTACCAACTTACTGCCCAGGCCGGATCGTCGAGCCCATCTTCGGTCGGTTGCAGATGAAAGACCCGCATCGTCTCCAGGACGTCACGATGGCTGGTTGTGCTGCCTGGAAGGTGCGGCATCCGCCTGGCTTTCGTCCCGCAACAGGACGGTGATGCGGCGTCACAGCCTTGCGACCGCAGGAGGCCCCGCTCACCGGCGATGGCCCTCGTTACGGGGCAGGCCCGCCCATCGGCACGGGTCGGAACGGCGCGGTGCCAGCCGGGCCTGTGGCAAAGCGCCAGAGGACCTGACCATCCGCGCCCAGCGCCAAAAGGCTTGAGCAGACCGTGCCGAAGCCTCCCACGGGCGGCACCCGCAGTGCCTCGGCCGGGCTCAACTTATAGGTGTCGTCGGCCAGCAGCGCCTCCCAGGCGCTCCAGTCCTCCCGGTCGGGGCGGGGGGGAGGGGCGGCGCGGAAGCGCGGCAGGTGGCGGGCGGTGCGGGGGCTGGAGAGGTCGTTCGGGTCATGGGCCGTGATCATGCTCACTCCGGCGGGGAGCGGCTCCACCTCCGGCCGGCCGGTGCCGGTGCCGCGCAGGAAGAAGCCCTCCCGCCGGTCGGCCAGGAGCATGTTGAAGGGGCGCCACTCCTCCGCCGGCAGGGCGGCGATGGCGGCGGCCGCAGCGGCAGCCGAGCCATGCTCCAGCGCCAGCAATGGCAATTCACCGCGGGACCGCTTGCCCGGAGCAGGGCCAAGGCTGCCCGGCCGGTTCAGCACCGCAGCGACGAGGCCGGCCGGATTCGCCGCCATCCAGGTGCCGCCGGCGGAGCGGTCACGGCCGCCGATCACGCCTGGCCGGTCCGGCCACCAAGCTGCGGGAGGGTCCCAGGCACGGTCGAGTCGCTCGTCGCGGTTGGCGGCGATCAGGGCTGGCCAGGCATGGCCCGGCCGGCGCAGCAGGATGACGGTACACACGCGGCAAGACTTGCCCGGCCGAGGGGCCGCTGCAAGGCGCCGACGCCTGGCTGCGTCAGGGGATGGTGATGCCGAGGGTCACGCCCGGCGCGTAGTAGCGCGGCGGCGGGACATAATAGGCCGGCGGCGCGTAGTAGTAGGGCCGCGGGGCGTAATAGACCGGCGGCGGGACATAAAAGGCCCGCGGAACCGGCCGCCAGTGATGATGATGGTGGTGGTGGTGGCGGTGATGCCAGCCGCCGCGCCAATGGGGATCGGCATGACCCACGGTGGGCGCCAGGGCCAGCCCGGTCAGGCCGACCGCGCTGGCCAGCAGCAGCTTCCGAAGGATGCGCATAGTACCCGGCCTCCTTAGCTTTACGTGCAAATATAGGCAGGGCCTGGGGCGGAATCGGGGCGCCCCGGCGGCGAAGCCGGGGCGGGCACTGTCACCCCTCCGCGAAGACGCGGGAGAAGATGGTCTCCACATGCAGGAAGTCCCGCTGCGGATCCATGGCGGCGTCCAGCGCCGCCGGGTCCATCTTCGCCCGGACGGCGGGATCGGCCAGCAGGTTCTCGCGGAAGCTCTTGCCCTCCGGCGTGCCGAGCGCGGTCCAGGTGGCCATGGCCGCGCGCTGGACGGCGGCGTAGGCGTCCTCCCGGCTCATCCCCGCCTGGGTCAGGGCCAGCAGCACCTTCTGGCTGTGCACCACGCCGCCGAGGCTCTCCAGATTGGCCCGCATCCGCTCCGGATAGACAGTCAGCCTCTCCATCATGCCGGTCAGGCGGGAGAGGGCGAAGTCCAGCGCAATGGTCGCGTCCGGCGCGATCACCCGCTCCACGCTGGAATGGCTGATGTCCCGCTCATGCCATAGCGCCACATTCTCCAGCGCCGGGGTGAGGTAGCCGCGGACCAGTCGGGCCAGGCCGGTCAGGTTCTCCGACAGCACCGGATTCCGCTTGTGCGGCATGGAGGAGGAGCCCTTCTGGCCGGGATGGAAGAACTCCTCGGCCTCCCGCACCTCGCTGCGCTGCAGGTGCCGCACCTCGATCGCCAGGCGCTCGATGCCGGAAGCGGTGATGGCCAGGGCGGCGAAGAAGGCGGCGTGGCGGTCGCGCGGGATCACCTGGGTGGAGACCGGCTCCACCTTCAGGCCCAGCTTCTCCGCGACATAGGCTTCCACCCGCGGGTCCACCGACGCGAAGGTGCCGACCGGGCCGCTAATGGCGCAGGTGGCGATCTCCGCCCGCGCCGCCACCAGCCGGGCGCGGTTGCGGCGGAATTCGGCATAGTGCCCGGCCAGCTTCAGGCCGAAAGTGCTCGGCTCGGCATGGATGCCGTGGCTGCGGCCGATGGTGGGGGTGAATTTGTGCTCCATCGCCCGCGCCTTCAGCGCCGCCAGCAGCGCGTCCAGATCGGCAATCAGCAGGTCCGCGGCGCGGGTCATCTGCACCGCGAGGCAGGTGTCCAGCACGTCGGAACTGGTCATGCCCTGGTGCATGAAGCGGGCTTCGGGTCCGATCCCCTCGCCCAGCCAGGTCAGGAAGGCGATGACGTCGTGGCGGGTGACGCGCTCGATCTCGTCGATCCGCTCCACATCGGCGGCGGTGATGGCGGCGACACGGGGGCCGCCCTTCTCGCGGATGGCGCGGGCGGCCTCGGCCGGGATCACGCCGATCCGGGCCATGGCCTCGGCGGCCAGGGCCTCGATCTCGAACCAGATCCGGTAGCGCTCCTCCGGCGACCAGATCGCGGCCATCTGCGGGCGGGTGTAGCGGGGGACCATGCCGGGCCTCTGGCTTTCTGTGGGCGGCGCCGGCGGGCCGGACAGCCGCGGGGTATCGGGGATGGCGGGGGGTGTCGCCCACGGAGCCCGTGCTTGCAAGGGTAGGCCGGGCCAGCCGTTATTGGTTGCAGAAAGATTGCCGAATGTTTATTCACGGCGCCGTCCACCGAGGAAACGCCGCCCGATGCCCGAACGCCTCCTGCCACTCGCCTAGTCCCGCCTATCCATGCGGTCCTGGCCGGTGTCGCCGCCCTGACGGCGGGCCCGGTACGGCGCCCTGGTACCCGCCGTGCCTGAGCGGGAGGGGCCCACGAATCTGTCCGCAATATACAAGAATCTAGGCCGGGAACGGCGCGGCGCCGGGCTTCACAGCCCTGTAATGCTCCCCTAGGGTGCGGCGCGCCGGGCACCCGGCCATCAATCCCCAACCCCACCAAGGCCGGAGCCTTCACGACATGGACTGGTCGGCGCTCGTCGACAACTGGAACTGGTTCACCCTGGCGGAGATCCTCGGGGTCAACATCGTTCTCTCGGGCGACAATGCGGTGCTGATCGCCCTTGCCGCCGCCGGCCTCCCGGCGAATCAGCGTGGCAAGGCCATCATGTTCGGCATGGTGGCGGCGGTGGTGCTCCGGATCGTCCTCAGCGTCGCCGCGGTTCAGTTGCTGGCGGTTCCCGGCCTGCTGTTGGTCGGCGGCCTGCTGCTCCTCTGGATTGCCTGGACCTTCTTCCGGGAACTGCGCTCCGAGGACAAGGTCGAGGAAGAGGGCCGGCGCGAGGCGGAGCAAAAGACCCTGCTGACGGCACTGTGGCAGATCGTCGTGGCCGACGTCTCCATGAGCCTCGACAACGTCCTGGCGGTGGCCGGCGCGGCGCACGGCAACCTGGAGATGCTGATCCTCGGCCTGGTGATCTCCATCCTGCTGATGGGTGTCGCCGCGACGCTGATCTCCAGGCTGCTCGAGCGCTATCGCTGGATCGCCTATCTCGGCGTCGCCCTGATCGTCTGGATCGGCGTGAAGATGATCTGGGAGGATATGCACCGCCTCGGCCTGCTGGGCGAGGCCCATGCCGCCGCCCTGCAGCAGCGCCCGGCCCTGGTGCAGGCCGCGCCGGCTGCGCCGGCCGTGCTGGCCCTGGTGCAGCAGGCCTGACGGGCGCTTCCGCCATGCGTGCCGCGGCCCGTCTGGCTGCCGCGCTGGCCCTGCCGGCGCTGCTTCTGGCGGGCTGCGAAGCGATGCCGGGCGGCGCGCCCGAGGCCGGGCCGGCGCCCGGCCCGCTGCCGCCCGCGGCGCTGGCCGCCCTGCTGCCGATGGACGCGGCCGGCTTCCAGCGTGGCCAGACCTTGCCCCTGGCGCACGGCGAGCCGGGGCAGGAGGTGGCCTATGCCACGCGGGGCCTGCCTGCCGCCGCGGCCACGGTGCAGATCCGCGCGCCTTCCGGTGACCCGGTGCCGGACGGGCCGGATTCCCCCGCTGCCGCCACCGCCTTCAACCGCCTGGTGCAGGAGGCGCTGCGGCCGGAGCCGCAGCGGCGGCTGCGGGAGGTCGCCCGGTTCGTGCTGCCGGAAACCGCCCCGGCACTGCGCTGCGCCGAAACCGAGGGGCGCTACGGGCGGGAGCGGGTGCGCGGCCTAGTCTGCGCCGGCGGGCTGCGCGGCAATGTGGTCAGCCTGCGCCTCGCCACGCCCCAGAGCGAGCCGCCGCCCGCCGATCCGCGCGCCTTCGCCGCCGCGATCGCCACCGCGCTGCGCCGCCCGTGACATCGGCTCTCCGCCGCCCTACCTGCGGCGCATGACACGCGACCCAGCGGCCCCGGAGGCCCCAGGCCGGCCCCCCACGCCACCGCGCCCCGACCCGATGCGGGTCTTCGATCGGCACCTGGTCCGGCTCCGCCGCGACCGGGCCGCCGCCACGGTGGGGCAGGTGGCGCCGGTGCTGGAGGCAGCAGCCGACCGGCTGCTGGACCGGCTGGACGACACCACCCGCCGCTTCACCCGGGCCTTGGATATCGGCGGCCGGGGGGTGGTGGCGCCGATGCTGGCGGGACGCGGCATTCCCTTCGTCGTCTCGATGGATCTCTCCGCCCGCATGGCGGCGCTCAGCCGGGAGGCGGCGGGCGGGCGGGTCCTGGCTGCGGATGAGGAATGGCTGCCCTTCGCCCCGGAGAGCTTCGACCTTGTGGTGGCCAGCCTGTCGTTGCACTGGATCAACGACCTGCCTGGCGCGCTGGTGCAGATCCGCCGGGTGCTCAGGCCGGACGGGCTGTTCCTGGCCTCGCTGCCCGGCCTCGGCACTCTGCAGGAACTCCGGGATGCGCTGGCGGTGACCGAGAGCGAGCTGCGCGGCGGCCTCTCCCCCCGCATCTCGCCCTTCCCGGAGCTGCGCGACTTGGCCGGGCTGCTGCAACGGGCCGGCTTCGCCCTGCCGGTGGCCGATGCGGAGGCGCTGCCGATCGCCTATCGGACGCCGATGGCGCTGCTGCGCGATCTGCGTGCCGCGGGCGAGACGAACGCGGTGCTGGCGCGCGACCCGCGCATTCCGCCGCGTGCCCTGCTGCCGCTGGCGGCCAGCCGGTTGCCGGAGACAGAGGAAGGCATCCCGGCCACTTTGCGCCTGCTGGTGATGACCGGCTGGGCGCCGCATGAGAGCCAGTCCAGGCCGGCCCGGCCCGGCAGTGCCACCGTGCGGCTGGCCGATGCGTTGGGGGTCCAGGAACGAAGTGCCGGGGAGAAGGCAGGAGGGTAGCCACCCCCGCAAAGCCAGGATCACGCGGCCGCGACAGCCCTGGTCCTTGCACCGGGGCAGGTCGGCGCGCATCTTGCAGGCAACCCGCCGAATGCCAGGACAGCCGAACACCATGGAGCAGCAAGGCGGCGACGCACGCCGCATCACCATTCACCGTCCGGAGGACTTCGCCGGCATGCGCAAGGCCGGCCGCCTCGCTGCCGAGACGCTGGACATGATCACCCCTTATGTCCGCCCCGGCGTGACGACCGCGGAACTGGACCGGCTGTGCCACGAATACATCGTCGCAGCCGGCGCGACTCCTGCGCCCCTCGGCTACCGGGGCTATCCGAAGTCGGTCTGCATCTCGATCAACCATGTGGTCTGCCACGGCATCCCCGGGGAGCGGGTGCTGATGGACGGCGACATTCTCAATATCGACGTCACCGTCATCCTCGACGGCTGGCATGGAGACAGCAGCCGCATGTATGTGGCGGGCACGCCCTCCACCAAGGCGCGGCTGCTGATGGAGGTGACCTACGAATCCCTGGTGCGTGGCATTGCGGCGGTGAAGCCGGGCGCCACGCTGGGCGATATCGGCCATGCCATCCAGACCTTCGTGGAGCGCAACCGCTTCTCCGTGGTGCGGGACTTCTGCGGCCACGGCATCGGCCGCCGCTTCCACGAGCCGCCGAACGTGCTGCATTTCGGCCGGCCCGGAGAGGGGCCGGTCCTGAAGCCCGGCATGTTCTTCACCATCGAGCCGATGGTGAATGCCGGCCGGCCGGAGGTGAAGATCCTGGACGATGGCTGGACCGCGGTGACCCGCGACCGCAGCCTCTCCGCCCAGTTCGAGCACATGGTCGGGGTGACGGAGACGGGGGTGGAGGTCTTCACCTATTCCCCCGCCGGGCTGCACCACCCACCCTATCGGATCTGAACTCCCGTCCTGATGGCTGGCGTGTCGGCATGGCCAATACGCCGCCTTCAGGTGCAGCCATATCCCCCGCTCGCCGCGGAGTGCCCTGGGTAGGCCCCGCGGGACAACCGGCGCCGCCCCGCCCGCCCTGGCCTTGCACGCAATGGTTGGTTAAGGTCCAACATTCCACAAGCGGAGTGGATGATGGGCGAAGCCAAGCGTCGAAGCGGCCTGTCCGATGCCGGTTCCCTCGGCACCGACCTGCTGTTCGAGGCGCCACGCACCAGCCACCCTGCCAACCCCCGAGCGGGCGGAATTCCCGGACCCGGCCTGCCCGGCCTGGAGCGTGAGGCGCCCGGGGCGCCGCCCCCTGGCCATCTCGGCCACCGCGCCCGCATGCGACAGAAGCTGCTGACCGCCGGGCCCGATGCGCTGCTGGACCACGAATTGCTGGAGATGGTGCTGTTCCTCGCCCTGCCACGGCGGGACACCAAGCCCATCGCGCGCGATCTGCTGCACCGCTTCGGCGGCTTCGCCGATGCCATTGCCGCGCCGCTGCACGAACTGCGCCAGGTGGAGGGCCTGGGCGAGGCCGGGGCCGCCGCGCTGAAGACCGTGCAGGCGGCGGCGCTGCGCCTGGCCAGATCGGAGCTGCGCGAGGCGGAGGTCCTGAACTCCTGGGACAAGCTGATCGCCTATCTCACCGCCAGCCTGGCGCGGGAGCGGGTGGAGCATGTGCATGTGCTCTACCTGGACACCCGCAACCGTCTCATCGCGGATGAGGTGCAGGCGCGCGGCACGGTGAACCACACGCCGGTCTATCCGCGGGAGGTCGTGAAGCGGGCGCTGGAATTGCAGGCGACGGCGCTGATCCTGGTCCACAACCACCCGAGCGGCGATCCCACTCCCTCCCGCGCCGATGTCGAGATGACGGCGGAGATCAAGGCCGCGGCGGCGCTCTTCGGCATCGTGCTGCACGACCACCTGATTATCGGAAAGGGGCGCCAGATCTCGCTCCGACGGGAAGGGCTGCTGTAGGATGACGACGAAGGTCGCGGCTGGCCGCGGCGGTTTTCATCGGCGGTTTCACCCATGCCCAGGCATTCACTCTCCCTGCTGATCGCCGCTGGCTGCCTTTCGGCCGGAGTGGCACTGGCCCAGCCGAAGCCGCCGCCACTCGACGCGCCGGATGAACCGGCGGGCGTGCTGCCGGGGAAGCGGCCGCCCATCCGCATGGCGCCGCAGGGCCCGATCGCGGGCCCTGTCGGCAAGCCACCGCCCCTGCCGCCGACTGGTGGGCTGCCTGGGACCGAGGGGCGCCGCGCGGTGTCCTCCGGCACCGGCTTCGTCGTCGCGCCGGGACGGGTGCTGACCAACCACCATGTCGCCGAAGGCTGCGCCGCGATGCGGGTGCGGACCGCCACCGGCGCCGAGCTGACCGCGAGTGTCGCCGCCGCGGACCCGCGGCGCGACCTTGCCCTGCTGACCGTGCGTGGCGGCGACCCCGGTCCGGCGCTGACCTTCCGCAGCGGGCCCGAGCCCCGGCGTGGGGAGGGGGTCGTCACCTATGGCTTCCCATTGGCGGGGCTGCTCTCCTCCGGCCCGACGCTGACCACGGGTGAGATCTCGGCACTGTCGGGGCTGCGCGACAACCAGGCGCAATTCCAGATCAGCGCGCCGGTGCAGCCCGGCAATTCCGGCGGGCCGCTGCTGGACCAGGGCGGGCATGTGGTGGGGGTGGTGGTGTCCAAGCTGAACGCCCAGCGCATCGCCCAGACCACCGGCGACATCCCGCAGAACGTGAATTTCGCGGTGAAGGCGACCGAGGCGGTTGACTTCCTCCGCCGCAACGGCGTGCAGCCGCGGCTTGCCCCGACCTCCGGCCCGCCGCGCAGCAATGCCGAGGTCGGGGAGGTGGCGCATCCTTCCACCGTCTTCCTGCGCTGCATGCGGTAGGCGCCGCTCCGGTTCCCCTCGACGCCCAGGCCGGCCCCGCCTAGGCTCCCCGCCAGAGGAGGAGCCCGCCATGAATGCCACCGAGATCAAGGCCGCCCGCGCCGCGGCCGTCGCCGCCACCATTGACCGGATCCGGGCCATCGAGGCGGGCCAGGGCGTGACCCGCCCGGCCCTGGAGGCCATCAGGACGGAGCTCATGGCGCTGGCGGTGCAGGAGCACCTGTTCCCGTCCTCCGAATTCCCGCCGCCGCCGAATGGGGAGAAAGGCAGCCGCCGCTACCTGCTGCAGGAGGATCCGGACCACCGCTTCGCGCTCTACATGAACGCGCTGAATCCGGGGAACGAGACGCGTCCGCATGACCACACCACCTGGGCCGTCGTCGTCGCCGTGGACGGGCAGGAGCTGAACAAGGTCTATGAGCGGCTGGACGACGGCTCCGACCCCGATCGCTGCCGGATCCGGCTGCGCGAGGAGATCATGGTGGAGCCGGGCCGCGGCATCTGCCTGATGCCGACCGACATCCACTCCATCCACACCACCGGCGACCGCCCGACGCGGCACCTGCACATGTACGGGCTGGCGCTGGAGAAGCTGGACGACCGAAAGGCCTATGACCCGGAGACTGGCCAGGTCATCCCCTACAACAGGAATTTCATGAAGCCGACCGCGCAGGCACAGGGCTGAGTCCGGGACCGATGCAGACCATCGACGCTCAGACCCTGAAGCGCTGGATCAATGACGGGCAGGAACTGGCCATCCTCGATGCGCGGGAGGATGGCGAGTTCGGCAAGTCCCACCTGTTCTGGGCCAATCCCTGTGCTCTGTCGCGTGCCGAGTTGCGGGCGCGCGCCATCCTGCCGCGCAAGTCCGTGCGCATCTGCTGCGTGGATGGCGGGGAGGGCGGGCTGGCGGAAAGGCTGGCGGCTTACCTGGAAGGCATCGGCTGCACGGATGTCTCCGTGCTGGCGGGCGGCACGCCGGCCTGGAAGGCAGCGGGGTATGTGCTGTTTTCCGGCGTCAACGTGCCCTCGAAGGCCTTTGGCGAGTGGGTGGAACACCATTACCGCACGCCCTCCGTCGATCCAGGCGAGTTGCGCGCCATGATGGATGCCGGCGAGGACATGGTGATCCTCGACAGCCGGCCGATGGAGGAGTTCCAGCGCATGTCCATCCCCGGCGCCATCGACGTGCCGGGGGGCGAGTTGGTCTACCGCATCGGCGAGATCGCGCCGCGACCGGAGACCACCATCGTGGTGAACTGCGCCGGACGCACCCGCTCCATCATGGGTGCCGAGTCGCTGCGCAGCGCCGGCGTGCCGAACAAGGTGGTGGCGCTGCGCAACGGCACCATGGGCTGGGAGCTGGCCGGCTTCGCCTGCGACCGCGGCAAGAGTGCCAGCTATCCGCGCGGCACGCCGCAAAGCCTGCCGGTGGCGCTGGAACGCGCGAAGGGCTTTGCGGAGAAATGGGGCGTCAGGACCATCACCCGCGCGGAGCTTCCGGCACTGCTCGGCGACGCCTCTCGCACGACCTATCTGCTGGATGTGCGGGATCCGGAGGAATATGCGGCGGGGCATCTGCCCGGCAGCCGCAGCGCGCCGGGCGGGCAGTTGGTGCAGGCGATGGACCAGTGGGTCGCGGTGCGCGGCGCCCGCATCGTCCTGGTGGACGATACCGGCGTGCGCGCCCGCATGACCGGTGGCTGGCTGCGCCAGCTCGGCGGCTGGGAGGTCTATGTCCTGACCGATGGCCTGACCGGCCGTCTGGAGGAAGGCGGCTGGCGGCCGGACTGCCCGGAGGCCGCCGCCATCACGCCGGAAACCGTCGCGCCGGCGGAACTCTCGGCGCTGCTGGCGGATGGGCATGCGCAGGTGGTGCAGCTCTCCCGTTCCCTGGATTTCCGGGAGGGGTACATCCCCGGCGCGCTCTGGGGCGTGCGGACGCGGCTGGCGAAGCTGGCGCCCAGGCTGGCGGCGGATCGCCCAGTCGTGGTGGCGGCGCCGGAGGAGGCGGTGGCGCGGCTCGCCGTGCCGGAATTGCAGGGGCTGGTCCACGCCCCGGTGAAGATCCTGGCCGGCGGCATCGCGGCCTGGAAGGCGGCGGGGCTGCCGCTAGCTTCGGACCGGCGCAACCCGGAGGATGCGGACTGCATTGACGTCTATCTCCGCCCCTATGACCGCAATGATGGGGTGGAGGAAGCCATGCGCGAGTACCTCTCCTGGGAGATCGACCTGGTGTATGAGGTAGCGCGGGATGGCGACGCCCGCTTCGGGATGGTCTGACGGGCTCCGGCGCCTGAGGAGTGGCGTCCTCCGTCTCGGGGGCGCCGCGCTGGACGCGCTGCTGCCGCCACACTGCCTGACCTGCGAGGCGGCGGTGGACCGGCAGGGCGCGCTCTGTGCCGCCTGCTTCGCCGGCCTGTCCTTCGTCACCGAGCCTTGCTGCGCCCGCTGCGGCGTGCCCTTTCCATATGCCGGGGCGGGGCAGGGGGGCGGGCTCTGCCAGCCCTGTGCGGAGCGGCCGCCGGCCTTTGCCGCGGCGCGGGCGGCGCTGCGCTACGATGCCGCGTCCCAGCGCCTGATCCTGCCCTTCAAGCATGCCGACCGGACTGAACTGGCGGCGCCCCTGGCCCGGCACATGGCGCGGGCCGGGGCGGCGCTGCTGGCGCGGGCCGATCTGCTGGCTCCGGTCCCGCTGCATTGGCGCCGGCTGCTGGCCCGGCGCTACAACCAGGCGGCGCTGCTCTCCGCACGGCTGGCCAGGATGGCGGGGAAGCCGCACATCCCTGACCTGCTGCGCCGGCGCCGGCGGACCCCGCCCCTCGGCGACCGCGGGGCGGCGGAGCGGGCGGCGGTGCTGGAGGGCGCCTTCGCTCTGTCCCGCCACGGGGCCGCACGCATAGCCGGGCGGCGGGTGCTGCTGGTGGATGATGTGATGACCTCCGGCGCCACCGCCGACGCCTGTGCCCGGCTGCTGCTGGAGGCCGGCGCGGCGGCGATGGAGGTGCTGGCCGCCGCCCGGGTGCCCGACCCCCGGCTGGAGAGGCCGCGCTGACCCGCTCTGGGCGCATGGCGGGCGGCTTGAACCGGAACGGAGGACGCCCAAACTTCATTGCATGGCCAAGGTCGAAATCTACACCACCCCCTTCTGCCCCTACTGCCACCGCGCCAAGGCGCTGCTCTCCCAGAAGGGGGTGGAATTCGAGGAATATGACGCGCCGCATGGCTCTGAGGCTCGGCGGGACGCGATCGAGCGCTCCGGCGGGCGGACCACCGTGCCGCAGATCTTCATCAACGGGCAGGCGATCGGTGGCTCGGATGACCTGATGGCGCTGGAGCGGGCGGGGAAGCTGGACGCCCTGCTGGCCGCCTGAGAGAGACGGAGAGGGCTGGCACTCTTGAGCGGGGAGTGCCAACCTATCTCCTGAATCGGGCCCTGGGTTATTCGCGGGGCCGGGGAAGAGGGGAATGATCCATTACGATCTGCGCTGCAGCGCAGGCCATGAATTCGATAGCTGGTTCAAGGACAGCGCCGCTTTCGAAAAGCAGGCAAAGGCCGGCTTCGTGCAATGCCCAATCTGCGGCAGCACGGAGGTCTCGAAGCAGCTCATGGTGCCGGCCATCCCCAAGAAGGGCCGGACCCGGACCAAGGATCTGCCGCCCGCTCCCCCAGCGCAGCCCGGCATGCCACCCAGCCAGGCCGCCACCGGCCCGATGCCTGCCCAGTTGATCGCGCTGTTGCAGCGTATGCGGGCCGAGGTGGAGAAGAATTGCGACTATGTCGGCAAGGATTTCGCGGAGGAGGCGCGCAAGATGCACCGCGGCGAGAGCGACCGCCGCGGCATCTACGGCGAGGCCAGCGATGCCGAGGCCGAGGCGCTGAGGGAGGAAGGGATCGAGATCGCCCGCATCCCCTGGGTGCCGCGGGCGGATGGGTGATGGGTCCCACCTCCGGGGCGCTGGATCGCGCCAGGGACCTACGGAGGCGCTTCGCTAAAGCTTTGCGGGTCCGTCACCTGGCGGGTTGCTTGGCGTGCTGTTGCATCGGCGCAGGGCAGGGTCATGGTCACCGCCGTCCCCCGGCCCAGTTCGCTACGGATCCGGGCGGTACCGCCGGCCTGTTGCGCGAAGTTCCAGACCTGGGCCAGGCCGAGGCCGGTGCCCCGGCCGGGTTCCTTGGTGGTGAAGAAGGCATCGAAGGCGTGCGCGGCGATCTCGGGTGGCATGCCGGTGCCGGTATCCGCCACGGTCACGGTCAGGCTTTCCGCATCCGGCAGGGAGAGCCGGGCAGTGCGGATCGTGACGATCCCGCCCTCTGGCATCGCGTCCCGCGCGTTGATGACCAGGTTGAGCAGCGCCACCTGGCATTCGCCGCGATCACCCAGGACCTTCCCAGCATCCGGCGCCAGGTCGAGCAGGAGCTTGACCCGGGCGTCCACGGCTTGGCGCAGCAGCGGTTCGGCCTCGCGGATACAGAAATTGACGTCGAAGGGGGTGGACGTGTCGCCAGAGGGGTGCTGCCGGGCATAGTTAAGGAGCCGCCCGGTCAGGATCCGGCCCATTTCGGCGCCCTGCAAAGCCGCCTCGACCCGTCGGGCCAGCGTCGGATCCTCCGTCTGCGCTCGTTTCTGCAGTAGCTTCAGGTTCCCGATCACCACCTGCAGCGCATTGTTGAAGTCATGCGTCATGCTGCAGGCGAGGTGCCCGAGGGTCTCCAGCTTCTGCGCCTCCAGCGCTCCGGCTTCGGCGGCCGATCGGCGCGCGGCCTCCCGCTCCCGCCCCTCGGCCTGCCGAACGGCCATCAGGATGGCCAGCAGCAAGGCCAGGGCCGTCGCCGCGCAGAGCGCGCCGAAGCCGAACATGCGCATGCGCCAGGGGTCCAGAATTGTGTCCACCGGGCGCCCATATGCAATGTAGAGGGGATACTGGCCCAGCCGGCTGTAGGCGATGATGCGATCGATCCCATCCACCTCGGACAGGCTGCGATAGGCTCCATCCGGCATGGCGGCGATGGCCTGCATCAGCCTGCCGCCTGGCGCGAACTGCGTCATTCCGGTCGGAGGAATCCGGCTCAGCAACTCGCCATCCGCCCGGAACAGGAGTACGGTGGTTTCGGGCTCGGGGGCGGTTTCCCTCCAGAACCGGGTGAAGTAGGGGATCGAGACGACGATTTGGATGGTGCCGTCGAAATCGCCGTTCGGCGCGGAGCGGCGCCGGCTGAGGCCGAAACCCGGCACACTGCCGCCGATGGGAAGGAAGGGGCGGCTGATATAGGTGCCGGCATCCTGATTCCGCTGCGCGGCCCAATAGCTGCGGTGCGAAACGGATATTCCTTCCGACGGCACGGGCACGCTGCTGATGCGCAGCCGGCCCTCGGCGTCGGCCAGCCCGATCTCGGCGATCTGCGGGTGGTTTTCCTGGATCTCTCTCAATTCCTGTTCGAGGGAGGAGGCGCGGATTGCCTCCCAGTCCAGGCCGCGGACACGGCGATCCACCTGCCGGATCAGCAGTTCATGGGTTTCCAGAACCTTCAGCGCATGCTCGCGCAGGGTGGCGGTGGTGCGCCGTGCCTCGGCCATCGCTTCCGCCAGAACGCGGTCGTGGTCGTACCAGGCGATGGCAGCGAAGAGCAGAGCCGGCAGCACCAGCGCAGCGGCCAGTGTCCAGCCCAGCCAGTTCTGCCTGGCCCATGTTCCCCTGACCGCCCTGCCGGCAAGGAGTCCGGGAGCGGGAAAATGTATGGATACAATATGACATCGGACCGGATCGCGCGCCTTGCGCCGCGTCAAATTTCCAGGCCGGCCGGTGCCCGGCGGACCGCTACCGGCCCCGCTCCGCCATGACCAGGTAGTTCACCCCGACATCCCGGCTGATGCGCCAGCGGCCGGTCAGTACATCCATCGAAAGCCCGGCGATGTCGGTCACCCGCAGCCCGGCGGCGCGCAGTTCGGCCCCGAGTTCGGCCGGGCGGACGAACATCCGCCAGTCATGCGTGCCCACCGGCAACAGCCTCAGCACATATTCGGCGCCGAGCTTGGCCAGCAGGAAGGAGCGCGGCGTGCGGTTCAGGGTGGAGAGGAAGACCTGCCCACCTGGCCGCACCAGCTCGGCCAGGTAGTGGCAGAACATGGCGCGGTCGGCGACATGCTCGATCACCTCCAGCGCCAGCACGACATCGAAGGAAGGCTCGCCTGAGTCCAGCAGGGCTTCCGGCGTCCCCTCCCGGTAGGTGATGGAGAGCCCCCCGGCGGCGGCATGGGCGCGGGCGGCGGCCAGGGCCTCCCCGGCGGCGTCCAGGCCGGTGACGGTAGCGCCGGCCCGGGCCAGGGCCTCGCTGGCCAGCCCGGCGCCACAGCCGACATCGAGGATCCGCAGCCCGGCAAGGGCATCCGGCGCCGCTGGGTCGCGGCCGTGGCGGCGGGCCAGCCGGGCAATGATCCAGCCCATCCGGGCCGGGTTCATCCGGTGCAGCGGCGCCATGGGGCCGGAGGGATCCCACCAGCGGGAGGCCAGCCGGTCGAACTTGGCAATTTCGGCCCCAATCGCCGTGTCACCTGCCGGACCCATGCGCAATCCTTTCCTCTCCCGGCCCTCGCGCGATGTTGCAGCGCGGGAGCCGCCCCGGTATCTGTGCCGCCCTCCCGGTCCCCGCAACCGTGCGGGGCGCTCATTTCGGACTCGAAGCGCCGCAGCATGGCCCGTATCGTGATGAAGTTCGGCGGCACATCCGTCGCCGATCTCGACCGCATCCGCAATGTAGCCAATCGCGTGAAGCGGGAGGTCGAGGCGGGGAATGAGGTCGCCGTCGTCGTCTCCGCCATGGCCGGCGTGACCAACCAGCTCGTCAAGTGGTGCCAGGACCTCTCGCCCCTGCATGACGCGCGGGAATATGACACCGTGGTCGCGACCGGGGAGCAGGTGACGATCGGCCTGCTCGCTATCGCGCTCCAGACCATCGGGGTGGACGCCCGGTCTTGGCAGGGCTGGCAGATCCCGATCCGCACCGATGGCGCGCATGGCAAGGCGCGGGTGGAGGCGATCGAGGGCTCCGAGCTCATCCGCCGCATGCAGATGGGGCAGGTGCCGGTGGTGGCGGGTTTCCAGGGCATCGGCCCGGACAACCGCGTGACCACCCTCGGCCGCGGCGGCTCCGACCTCTCGGCGGTGGCGCTGGCGGCGGCGGTGCAGGCGGATCGTTGCGACATCTATACCGATGTGGACGGGGTCTATACCACCGACCCCCGCATCGTGCCCCGTGCCCGCAAGCTGGAGCGGATCAGCTATGAAGAGATGCTGGAATTGGCCTCGGTCGGGGCCAAGGTCCTGCAGACCCGCTCGGTCGAGTTGGCGATGAAGCAGCGGGTGCGGGTGCAGGTCCTCTCCAGCTTCGAGGACAAGCCCGGCTCCCTGGTGGTGGACGAGGACGAGATCGTGGAACAGCCCGTTGTCAGCGGCATCGCCTATTCCCGCGACGAGGCCAAGGTGACGCTCCGGCGCGTGCCGGACCGGCCCGGCGTCGCTGCCAGCGTCTTCGGAGCGCTGGCCAAGGGGAACGTCAATGTGGACATGATCGTGCAGAATATCGGCGCGGACGGGTCCACCGACCTGACCTTCACCGTGGGCAAGGCGGACCTGGCCCGCGCCCGCGACCTGCTGGGCCAGGCCCAGGCCGAACTGGGCTATGAGGCGCTGCTGGCCGACCCGGATGTGGCGAAGATCAGCGTCGTCGGCATCGGCATGCGCAGCCATGCCGGCGTGGCCAACACCATGTTCAAGGCGCTGGCCGAGAAGAACATCAACATCCAGGTCATCTCCACCAGCGAGATCAAGGTGAGTGTGCTGGTCGGCGCCGAATACACCGAACTCGCGGTGCGGGCGCTACACACCGCCTATGGCCTGGACGGGCCGGCGGCCTGAGCCATGGACATGCTCGCCACCCCCTCCGCCGAGGCCCTGGCCCGGCTCGACCGGCTGATGGCGCGCGGCGCCGCGTTCCTCGGCAGCCGCTACGCCATCATGGGCGGGGCGATGAGCTGGGTGAGCGAGCGGAACCTGGTCGCCGCCCTCTCCAATGCCGGTGCCTTCGGCGTCATCGCCTGCGGGGCGATGGAGCCGGACCGGCTGGCAGAGGAGATCGCCGGCACCCAGGCACTGACCCGGATGCCCTTCGGGGTGAACCTCATCACCATGCATCCGCGGCTGGAGCAGCTTGTGGATGTCTGCCTGGAGGCGAAGGTCGGCCATATCGTCTTTGCCGGCGGCATCCCGCCCGGAGGCGCGATCCGCAAGGCCAAGGAGGGCGGGGCCAAGGTGGTCTGCTTCGCCCCGGCCCTGGCCCTGGCGAAGCGTCTGGTCCGGCTGGGCGCCGATGCGCTGGTGATTGAGGGCAGCGAGGCCGGCGGGCATATCGGCCCGGTCAGCCTGAATGTGCTGGCGCAGGAGATCCTGCCGCACCTGACCGAGGTGCCGGTCTTCGTCGCCGGCGGCATCGGGCGGGGAGAGGCGATCCTCTCCTACCTGGAGATGGGGGCGGCAGGGGTGCAGCTCGGCACCCGCTTCGTCTGCGCGACGGAATGCATCGCGCACCCGAAGTTCAAGCAGGCCTTCATCCGTGGGGCGGCGCGGGATGCCGTGCCGACGGTGCAGCTTGACGAGCGCTTCCCGGTCATCCCCGTCCGCGCCCTGCAGAATGCCGGCACCCGCCGCTTCATGGAGCACCAGGCGGAGGTCCTGCGCCGCTTCCAGGCCGGCGAGGTGACGAAGGAGGCCGCCCAGCTCGAGATCGAGCATTTCTGGGCCGGCGCCCTGCGCCGGGCGGTGATCGAGGGCGATGTGGAGTATGGCAGCCTGATGGCCGGCCAGTCCGTCGGCATGGTGACCCGGGAGCAGCCGGCCGCGGAGATCATCCAGGAATTGCTGACCCAGGCCACCGACGCCATCGCCGCGCGGGCGGGCTGACGCGGGCGGCCGCGGCCCCGTGGCCCCCGCTCTCCTCCGTGCGATCGGATTTGCGGGTTGGCGGGGGCCGGGCTACATCGTTCCGGCGTGCCGAACGACATGAATCGCCTGACCAGACCGGATGCCGCCGCAGCGGGCGAAGCCGCGCGGCTCGGTGAGGAATTGCGCGATGCCCGGCTGGCCCTCGGCCTGTCGGTAGAGGATATCGCGGCCTCGCTGCGGATCCGCCGGGGCTATCTGGTGGCGCTGGAGGAGGGGCGGCTGCGTGACCTGCCGGCCCTGGCCTATGCGCTCGGCTTCGTCCGCAGCTATGCCCGGGCGCTGGGCCTGGACGAAGACGAGATGGTCCGCCGCTTCCGCGAGGTCAGCGGCCCGGCGGTGCAGCGCAAGACCGACCTGGTCTTCCCGGAGCCGGTGCCGGAGCGGGGCGTGCCCGCCGGGGCGGTGATGCTGCTCGGCGCGGTGCTGGCGGTCGGCGCCTATATCGGCTGGTATCAATGGTCCGGCAGCGGCATCCGCACCGTGGATGCGGTGCCCCCCTTGCCGCCTCAACTGGAGCGGATGGCCGATAAGGGCAGCGCACCGGAACCGCCATCGGTTGTCGAGCCCGCGCCGCCCCCGCCCGTT
>Ga0207747_1000605_pt1 | contig 37165 bp, 33 predicted proteins | sample HigsolmetaGSP11D_FD_184839 | JGI IMG/M metagenome (GOLD analysis project Ga0207747, IMG submission 184839) | High solid enriched microbial communities from the Joint BioEnergy Institute, USA - SP1-1-D (SPAdes) | ecosystem: Engineered > Bioreactor > SSF (Solid state fermentation) > Aerobic >...
ATATCGAGATCGAGAATATCCGCATGAAAGATATTCTCGGCGATGCGATTTCCTTTAACCTGTATTATGAAGGGCATGCCGGTTCAGGTTGTTATGGCGGTGACGAGAAACTGCCGGTTTCCGAAGAGACGCCGATCTTCCGTCATATCTCGATTCGCGATATCGTCTGCCGCGGTGCGGAGAAGACGGTGCTGGTCAACGGATTGCCGGAGATGCCCATCGAGCAAATCTCTCTCGTCAATCTCATCAGCCAAAGCGATGAGGGCATCGTCGTTCGCCATGCTCATAAGCTGAAGATGGAGAATGTTTCGGTAGAATCCCGCAGAGGCAGCGCTGCGTTGTTCCACACGTGCTCGCACACAGACATTCATCGGCTGTCCATCGCAACCGCTTCGCAGGAAGATCAGGTGGTGGAGATTACGGGAGCCGATACGAAGGAGCTGCGATTCCAGGAGCTGGCACCCGAACTTGAACTGAGTATCGCCCCGGATGTGGACCTTAAGCAGGTGAAACGGGATTGATTGATTGGATTTCCAGGCTATGAAAATTCTCCGTTACCGGATATGATTATGACAGACCCGTTTCATGGGAAGGCTGTGTTTATCTTCGTTGTTGCTATGGAATGATGCGAACTGCGGGCACACTTGCTGTAATCAGCGGGCTGATACTCGTAACGGAACATAGAGCCGCTATTTGTGGCATAATGAGCCGTTTCGCAGGCTAACGGAATGAGATGACGCTATTTGCTGTTTCTGAGCGTGATTCCCCGTCTAAAGTGACCCATAACGGCTGTACGTTCCGTTAGCATCAGAAAAAAAGCGGTTTTTCTGCCAAATGACGGCTCCTGGTTCCGTTGCGTTGACTGGTCTGACCTGATAGAGCCACCAAGCATCAAACGCTTAAACACAGCCAACGGGAATTTTATCGTAATCAGGAGGTTGTTGGGAAATGGCCAAGATCGGAGCTTGGGAAAATGCAGAACCAGGAGTGAAGCGGAGAGTGTTTGCACCTGGAGACAAGCTCATGATGATGGAGGTACATTTTGAAACTGGAGCTGAAGGCTATATGCACAGCCACCCACACGAGCAGATGAGCTATTGTCTCAAGGGATGCATCGAATTCACCATTGATGGTGCCAAGACGATACTCCGCCAAGGTGAGACGATCTCCATTCCGGGCGGCGCCTTGCATGGGGTGAAAGCGCTTGAGCCAACGATCCTGTTGGATGTGTTTACACCGGTTCGCGAGGATTTGATCAGCGATTCTTAGAGTGAATGAGGAGTTATAGCAGATGAGGCATGATCATACGCAAGAGTTGATCTTTACATTCACGGATCAGGCGCCTGATGGCACGATTCAGGTCAAGATGGGAGCAGATGGTCCTCCCGAATACAGCGAGGAGAAGGGATACGGCTTTGTCCGATATACCTGTGCGGAACCGCCGCGCCAAGTCAGCTTCGAGTCGATCACAAGCGATGGTTCGGGCTTCCAGGTGACCGTTACTGATTTTTATCAAGAGCCGGGTCTGGAGCTGGATCATTTTAATCATTATGGTCTGGCTTTTCGCGTGAAGGTTCCTCCAGGAGCATACGAGATCAAGGTGCGTACGACATCGGAGCCGGAGCATACGATGGTGGCGATCTCCGGTATGCATGCTGACAAGATCCTGGGCAGCGGATACTGGGATTCTGCGCATCTCGTGCCGATCCGCCATCATGCGCTCTATCAGGGGCGGGAATGGTCGTTCGCCTATGCGAATGGCAGACCGTACCTGGATATCGAGATCGAACCGCGTACGACGGGCGTTCCCGTCGGTGTTGAACAGATCGTGATCAGGCCGATCGAACGCAGACGGAGAGCGGAAGGTGAACTGCCGACGATCTTCGTGCTTGGGGATTCCACGGCGAAGTCGGTCGTATTCGAAGAAGCGCCGATGTGCGGCTGGGCGCAGGTATTCAACAGGCTGTTCGACCCAAGCCTGGTGCAGGTGGTCAATTATTCGCAGGGAGGCCGTTCCTTCCGCAATGCTTACGCAGAAGGCCGATTTAATGATCTGGTGCTCACCGGATCAGAAGGCGACATCGTGCTGATCCAGTTCGGCCACAACGATGAGCGCGAAGACGAATGGACGCGTTACGGCCGCGGATCGACGGAGGAATCTTATGCCGCATGGATCAGCAACGTATACATCCCTGCCGTCAGGGCCCGCGGTTTGATCCCGATCCTCGCCACTCCAACGTCGCGCGTCAAGGGGGATGCGAAGCCCGGCCATCGATATGAAAATTCCTTCACACGCCGCAGGTTTCCGCTCGTCATGCGTCGCGAAGCGGAGCGGCTAAACGTTACGCTGCTGGATGTCACATCAGCCAGCGTGAACTATTACAATGAAATCGGCATCGAAGGCACCACGGCGGTGTTCATGTCGATCGAAGCTGGGGAAACTCCCGGCAAGACCAATGATGGCAGCCTGGCCAACGGGCATCCGGCGAACAAAATCGACGGCACACATTATAAGGAAGCGTTGGCGAAGCAATATGCCCGTATGGTTGTGACGGAACTGGCCGCGAGGGCGGATGAAGGCGATGAGGTTGCGCAGCGGATGTTGACGTATCTGGATGATGCCGTACAGGATGCGATCCGGACTAACGACTGGTCGAAAGTATATCCGGAGGTGGCGGCGGACACCACGAGCGGTCCAGGCGGGTATTACCGCAACCAGATCGAGAAGATGCTCCAGCTCGGCGTTATGGACAAAGACGAATCCGGCCGCTTCCGGCCCGATGAAGCGATGCGGGTGGCGCCATTCAAGGCAGCGCTGGCGAAGCTGTTGGACATCGGGGAGAGTGCGCTGGCACATGATGATGGAGATGGGATGCTGACGCGGGAACGCATGGCCGCCATTGTGTATGACGCCTATCGCGCACGATTCTCTGACAAACCTGCTTATATGACGGAATATAACAAGCGGACAGCGAAATCTGATGACAGCGGATACGATCCGAACCTGGATACCGGCGCGCAGGATGTCGTCTACGACCCGCTTGTGCCCTTCGAGCAATTGAAGGATGCGGCGCAGATTGATCCATCGCTCGTCGACCGGGTGCAAGCTGCTTACCGCCTTGGTCTGGTGCGTGCGGAGAAGGGAATCGTCCGGGGCAGGATGATGAACGGTGATGAATTTGAACCGAAGTTGATCGTCACCCGCGCGAAGGCGGCGAAGATGCTGTATTTTATGTGGGTGCTGGTCAATCCGGTGAAAAGGGAGAATCATCGGTTGTTCGAAGATTGATCGCAAGAGGAAGGGATGCTTCACCTCCGATACAGGAGCGAGCATCCCTTTTGATTATCTATGTTATTGATCTCCCGTAAGGAGAGCAAGCTTCGCAAAGATTAGCAACCACAAAGTCATCGATACGCATAGAATGATCGGGCTCCGATCATCTATGGTTGAAATCAGACCTTGCATGATGAAGGAGGAGCTTGAACGATGAACAGCAAGTCACAGCACGTGATCTGGTTTAACGACATTCCGCGGGACGGCTTCTGGCGGTTGAACCCGAATGAGGATCGCAAGGCGCTCTACATAGACGAGAATGGCAACCATGTGGTGCATCCTTACGCAAAAACCGGGCGGATGATGACTCGGGGCGAATATCATGAATATTTATGGACGCGCGGACTTCCGATCGGCAACGGTAGGCTGGGAGCGATGGTGATCGGGGCGATCGACAAGGAAGTGGTGCAAATCAATGAAAGCTCGGTTTGGACAGGCTCACCCTATGTGGACGATACAGGCGCGCCAACCGGCGGTTCGACGAAAGGGGCCTGGAAGGCATACCGCGGGATGAACGAGGACGGTACGCCTGCGCCGATCGGCACTGTGCCGGGCAGTATTTCCTGTAAGGCCTTGCAGATCGATAACGCGCCGAAGCCGGAGGCCGTACAGCAACGCTATGCATTGGCTGCGGAAGTTGAGCGGAATTTTCTCGGCACGCCGATGCGCCAGCATGCATATCAGTCTTTCGTGGAGCTGTTCCTGGATTTCAGACATGAGCGTGATCAGGTAAGCGGTTATTCCCGCTGTCTGGACCTCAGTTGTGCTGTAGCGAAGGTAGAGTATGACTATGACGGCGTCCATTATGAGCGGGAATATCTCGCCAGTTACCCGGATCAGGTGATTGCGGTGCATCTGGTGACCGATCATCGGGAAGGGCTGAAGTTCACTGCAGAGTTGCATACGTTCCACCAGGCAGATGCCGTATGGGAGAAGATCGCCGATGACCAGATCGCCCTCCGCAGCAAGCCGAAAGGGGAAGCTAACGCGATCCGGTTCGAGGCAAGGATGCGAATCGACGCGCCAGGCGCCCTCATTCAGGTCAGTGAAGACGGCAGGTCGATCCATGTGAGCGGAGTTCACGAAGCGTCGGTATATATAGTGGGGGCCACCAACTACATGGATGATCTGACGCTGGATGACAGCAAGCCGTCCCGGGATTGTGAGCGGCATCTGGCTTCGCTGTCAGGCAAGCGCTATGATCAGATCAAGCAGGAGCATATCGCGGATCATCGCGCGCTGTATGAACGAACTGCCCTGCATATCGAGAATGGATCGGATCGGGACTTCGCGGACGTTCCGACGGACAAGCGGGTCAGGCCTGAGGGATTCGGGACGAGCATCGAGCAGATTGACGGTTCTACCTATACCAAGGAAGGAGATCATGCGCTGGCCGTGTTGCAGTTCAACCTTGGCAAGTACCTGCTGATCGCCGGTTCCCGGCCAGGCGGCCATCCGCTGACGCTGCAGGGACTGTGGAACGCGACGAACAGTCCTGCCTGGTCGAGCAAATACACGATCAACATCAATACGGAGATGAACTATTGGCCTGCGCGCATCCTGAATCTGGGTGAATGTGAACAGCCGCTGCTCGATGCCTTGCACGATCTCTTCCGCTCCGGACAGATTACGGCGAGAGAGCATTATGCCATCGAAGGCAGCGGAGCCTGGGTGATGCATCATAATTTTGACCTGTGGAGAGGCACCCAGCCGATCGATAACGCTACTGCCGGTCTCTGGCCAACAGGCGGTGTATGGCTCCTGTTCCATGCATGGCAGGCTTATCAGTACACTAATGACCCGGCGCTATTGGCAAGATTCTATCCTTACATGACCGGCGCCGCGCAGTTCTTTACGCGCTTCCTGGTTACCGATCCGCGAACCGGGTACCTGATCACGGCTGCCTCTGTGTCGCCGGAGCATGGCGACGTACAGCCCGGACCGGCTATGGATTCGCAATTGATCCGCTTCCTTTATGAGGCGATCCTGGAATCTGCGGAGGTGCTTGGCAGAACCGAGGCGGATGCGGACCTCTTGTCGGTCATTCGTGAGCAATTACCGAGGCTGGCGCCTAATCTCATCGACCAGCAAGGCTATATCCAGGAGTGGGTGCGAGGCGATGTCAGCTTCGATCTGTCCAAGGACCTGTCGGAACATCCGGAGTTTACGGTCATTCATCCCTTTACCGGTGAGAAGGTCGGAGTAAGGCAACACATCGCGTCCAATCACAACTCGCACAAACATATGTCGCATATGTGGGACATATACCCGGGAACTTCCATCAGCCTGTATGATCCGACGGAGGAAGGACAGAGGGTTGTTGCGGCGTTCAAACGGACGATCGAGGCCAGAGGATCACGAACCGGTCCGGGCTGGTCGCTCGCCTGGCGCATCAATCTTCGGGCGAGGATGGGTGATGGCGATGGGGCGAATGAGCTGATCAAGCTGCTTCTGGATCAGCGAACGTCGCCGAACCTGTTCGATCAGCATCCGCCGTTCCAGATCGATGGCAACTTTGGCGTTGCAACTGGCATCGCGGAGATGTTGCTGCAGAGCCACGACGGTGCGCTGACGCTGCTTCCGGCGCTGCCGAGGGCATGGACGGACGGAGAATATCGCGGCTTCCGGGCGCGCGGCAGCATCACGGTGGATGTTCAATGGAGGAACCGGATTCCGGAACGGGTCAGGATTGTCGCACATGACGGCGGCACCGTGCGGGTCCGGCATCCGCTCAGCGCCTCGGCCGCCGTTCGTGATGAGCAAGGGAGGAGCGTACCGGCAGAGCTCACGGACAACGGAACGGTGCTCGTGTTTGCCGCGGCTGCTGGTGTCGCCTATGTCATAACCGGTTATCAAGGTTAAGCGGTGTGGATAGTGCATTTGCGGCTTGAAGGAATTGTAGAGCAGCAGTTGAAACATGACTGAAGGACGGGGGTTTGAACGCAATCTGCTATTTGCAGCATAATTACCTGTTTCGCCAAGTGAACGGAACGAGATGCCGTTATTGGATGGTTTCGAGCGTGATTCCCCGTCCAAATTGACCAATAACGGCTGTACGTTCCATGGGAATCAGAAAAAAGCAGGTTTTTCATAACTGCTACTGGTTCCGTTCCTTTACTGGTCTGAACATTGGAGCCGCCAAGCAACACGAAAGTTGATTTTGACGTCTGATATATGGAAGAAACACGTTGGGAGGCATTCGGTGTGCGTAAAACGGACGGTAGCAAGATGCTCTATTGGACGGTTATCCAGTTGGAAGAGTGGCGTTTGATCGCGGCTGCAACGGAAGAAGGGCTCGTCTATGTCGCGCGTGAGGAGGAGCTGTATGGGCAGTTTCGCCGATGGAAGGAGAAGCACTATCCGTCAGCGGAGTGCGTTCGGGATGAGAAGCGTATGCAGCCGTATGCAGAAGCGTTGCAAGCGTATTGGGAGGGGCGCAGCAAGACGTTCGACATTCCGGCAGTCAGTCATGGGACGCAGTTCCAGCAGCGCGTGTGGGACGAGCTGAAGCGGATCGCTTACGGCGAAACCTCATCCTATGCAGAGATTGCCCGGCGCATCGGCAAGCCCGAGGCCCTACGTGCAGCTGGGAGGGCTATAGGCGCGAATCCGCTCCTGATCGTCGTCCCTTGTCATCGCGTGATCAGCAGGACAGGGGCGTTGACCGGGTACAGCGGTGGACTGGATCTGAAGAAGCGTCTATTGGAGATTGAAGGCAGGTTGGTATAGAGCGGATTTGCCGACTGGCAGTTTGGGGGAGAGGACAGCTTGTACCGTAAAAGAACGGATGGCAGATTGTGAAACATGATGGATCGATATCTTGGAACGAAATTCGCAAAAAGAATCATGATTCTGATATGTGCCTCATAACGTATTATCAGAGTCGTCTGGTGAGCAGCATTTCATTCGGGCCTGTTTTGATCAGGCAGCTGCGTGCCGCCTTGGACTGTGCAAGATGCGGGAATCGAGGGGATTCTATGCGGAAAACACATTCAGCAAATGTGTGTCACCCTAGACGAATGTCCTGCATACACATGATAGTGAATTAGATTGTATGGAGGAGGTTGAAAGGATGTCGATCCATAAAGACACACGCTGCCGAGAAATCATCACAAAAGCTGTATGCGGCAAAGGTCGTAAGTTTTCCCAAGTGACACATACCGTGACCCCGCCTCACAGACCGTCTAGCATTCTGGGCGCATGGCTGATCAATCACCAGTACGACGCAGTCAAAAGCGGTGATGGCATCGAGGTGGTAGGTACTTACGATATTAACATCTGGTATTCTTACGACAAGAATACAAAAACGGACGTTGCCAAGGAGACGATCTCGTATTCGGAAATTGTGCCGCTGACTTACCTTGATCCGAAGCACCGCAAGTCTACGGAGGAAGTAACAGCCGAAGCGACGCAGGAACCGACTTGTGTGGATGCCAGCATTTCCTCAAACGGCCAGCACGTGATCATCCGCGTGGAACGCGAGTTCGAAGCGGAGATGATCGCGGAAACGAAGGTTTGCGTCGTTGTTTGCGATGGCAGCTGTGATGATTTCGACGACAAGACGATTGACTTCGGCGAGCAGGTCTCGGAAGATTACGATGATCTCGAGGATGATCTTCTGGAAGAAGACGTTTTGTAAGCGAAGCGATCATTCGCTTTAAACTCGCGGTTCCGCCGCAAGATTATGGGATGATTGCTTGTTTGTTTATCCATCATATGCCGATACAGACCTATCGGAGAGGGCGGGGGCCCTCTTTCTTTGTTTATTTCTGGATGATTGGCCGGGGATAGGGGCAACTCGCGAACTGGCAGACAGGGAGGCGAAGCGGCGATGAGCAGGAAGGCGCTGGCCATAGATAACCTGAAGGGAGCGCATCAGGCTTGGCTTGAAACGATCAGGCAACATGCATGGGAGTTTGCCATGCGGCAAACTCGCGACGGAAGCAGTGCACGTCTTCACGCGCAGGAATCGGGCGGAGATGGAGGCGATGAGGCAGATGCAAGCAATCGGGATGACGGACGATACAGAAGTGTATTCGATACGAGCGGATTGAAGGATATGGAATCTATGGAGGCATCCCTGGGCGGTGGTGACAGGTGGCGTTTTGCATCAAGGGCTTGCGATGTCCGGCAATTCCGCCGCATCATGCAATGGAACGGGCTGCTGACGGAGGAGGATCTGCAGCATGATGCGCTGATCCCGGAATATGCCGTAGCCGTATGGCAACACGACGCGATTGCGGTGTATCATCGCCCGGCGACGGTTAGCGGCGGCCCGTTAGGCACGGCGTATGAGCTGCCGCTGCCGGACGGCGGCTGTGAGGCAGACCGCCGCCTCCGCCGCCTCGCGCGCACCGCCGTGCGCGCCGTCTACGCACTCGGCCTCGACTTCGGCCTCGTGCGTCTGGCCCTCGCGCCTCGCGGCCGTCTGGCCGTGCGCGGTGTCGACCCCTTCCCGGCGACGCCCCCAGGGCTCGCCGGGAAGTATGCGGCGGCGCTGCTGGCGCAGGGAGCCGCCGCCTCTGCCGCGCTGCGCAGCGTCAGCACGTACGTCTCCGCCGATGACATCGTCGTCGGCCTCGACGTTGAGTTCGTGCTGACGACTCCGCGCGGCGAACTCGTGCCGGCCGACCGCTTCCTGCCACGAAGCGGTCCGGCCGGCCATGACGCGGCCGTCGTCGAAGGCCGCGTCGTACAGGCGCTGGCTGAGCTGCGCCCGGCGCCGAGCGGCGACCCGCGCGAGCTGCTGGCCAATCTGCGGCGCACGATGCGGCTGGCGGCCGCGCGCATCACAGCGCCCGCCCTCGAGTGGCGGGCGGGCGCGTCACCTGCCGCCGGCGTGTTTACCGGCGGCCATATCCACCTGAGCGGCGTGCCGCTCACGTTTGAGCTGCTGCGCGTGCTCGACAACTACCTCGCGCTGCCGCTCTCGCTGCTCGAGGACGCGCGTGCCATCGCGCGTCGCCCAGCCTTCGGCTGGCTCGGCAACGCCCGCCGCAAGCCGCACGGCGGCTTCGAGTACCGTACGCCTGCGAGCTGGTTGGCTACGCCGGATGTTGCGCGCGGCATCATCGCCCTGGCGAAGCTGATCGCCGCAGACTATCGGCTGCTGCGCAAACGTCCGCTTGATGGTCTCCATATGCAACAGGCATATTATGAGGCGGACAAGGCGAAGCTCAGAGAGGCCCTTCCCGCCTGGCGGCGGGACATCGCCCGCTGTCCCACATACCGGCTTTGCGAAGAGGAGTTGAAGCCGCTCATCGAGCTGCTGGAGAGCGGGTGGACCTGGGATGAATCGGCTGATATCCGTCCGGCATGGGGGATCACGGCCCGACATGCTGTGAGCATTCGGACATAACTGTCTTTAATGGCGTTCATCATGCATCAGGACAGTGTGAGCCCAGCCGCGCCCGATCCATAAGCAACGGCTCGGCATAGACGAATATGCCAACCGCGCCCGACATGTCCCTATAATCTTGCATCCTTCACGAACCTGTTTATCATTTCAGATATTCTGTTGCAATTCATGCTATAATAGACGCAGGTTTATGCTGGAGGGATCATTCATTGGCGAAATATACCCCTATGATGGAGCAATATCTGCAGATCAAGGCGGAGGTGCCGGACGCCTTCCTGTTCTTCCGCCTGGGCGACTTCTACGAGATGTTCTTCGAAGATGCCAAACTCGCCGCCAAGGAACTGGAGATCACCTTGACCGGCCGCGACGCCGGAGGAGACGAACGGGTGCCGATGTGCGGCGTACCCTACCATTCGGCAGAGAACTATATTGCGAGATTGATCGATAAGGGATACAAGGTAGCGATCTGCGAGCAGGTCGAGGATCCGGCCGAGGCCAAGGGCGTCGTGCGCCGCGAGATCGTACGCATCGTGACCCCTGGCACGATTATGGAAGACAAGACGCTCCCCGGTACGGCCAACAACTTCATCATGTCGCTCGCGGAAGATACCGGCGGTGACAACGACAAGCGCTGGGCGGCAGCATCCTGCGACCTGTCTACGGGCGAGCTGTACGTGACGGAATTCACGGCGGATGAGGAGCAACTGTTCGAGGAGCTGAACACCTACCAGCCTGCAGAAGTGCTCGCGGATGAGACGATGGCGCGCGTCGTACATATGTATAACCGCCAGATGAACAAACAGACGCTGATCAGCCTGCGCGGGCAGGGAGATCCGTCCGTAACGGCGCGCCATTTCCCGCCGGAGGAGCTTGGCCGGCTGCAGCCGGCCTCGAGAACAAGCATCGATCGGCTGCTAAGCTACCTGTATGAAACGCAGAGGCGGTCGCTCACCCATATTCGTCAGATACGGACCTATGAGAAGCAGCAATTCATGATCCTGGACCCGTTCACCCGGCGCAATCTGGAGTTGACGGAGACCGCCCGCGACCGTTCGAAGAAAGGATCCCTGCTGTGGCTGCTGGACAGAACCGTCACCGCGATGGGTGCACGCCTGCTGCGCAGATGGGTGGACAAGCCGCTGCTCAACAAGCGCCAGATCGAAGCCCGTCAGGAGGCGGTCGACTGCCTCGTTCGGCAACTGATCATTCGCGAGGAACTGCGCCAGCAGTTGCGAGAGGTGTACGACATGGAGCGGCTCGTCGGCCGCGTCGTATACGGCACGGCCAATGCCCGCGACCTCAATGCCCTGAAGCTGTCGCTTGCGCGCGTTCCGCAACTGGTCGAACTGGCACTGAGTTCTGGCTCAACGACGCTACAAGAGCACGTAAGCGCCCTGGATGCCTGCCAGGACATTGCCGCCTGGATCGACGAGACGATCGTGGATGACGCGCCGATCTCCGTGCGCGAAGGCGGGCTCATCAAGCCGGGATGCGAAGCCAAGCTGGATCAGCTTCGCGAAGCCAGCGTCAGCGGTAAGCAGTGGATCGCAGAACTGGAGAAGAAGGAGCGCGAGCGGACCGGCATCAAGTCGCTGAAGATCGGCTTCAACAAGGTGTTCGGCTACTACATCGAAGTCACTCGCGCCAACCTGGGCTCATTGCCGGAGGGCATCTACGAGCGCAAGCAGACGCTCGCCAATGCCGAACGCTTCGTTACGCCGGAGCTGAAGGAGAAGGAAGCGCTCATCCTCGAAGCGGAAGACAAAATGGTCGATCTCGAATACGAGCTGTTCACCCGGCTGCGCGAACGGATCGCGGCAGAGACCGACCGGCTGCAGAAGCTGGCTGAGACAATCGCGGAGATCGACGCGCTGCAGTCTCTCGCATCGGTCAGCGCCGAGCGCCGTTACCGCAGGCCCACGATCACCGAGGGCTACGACCTGACGATCGAAGCCGGGCGTCACCCCGTCGTTGAAGCCTTGCTTGGCAATGAGCCATTCATCGCCAACGACACGGTGCTGAGCGAGGATGATTGCCGGATGATGCTCATCACCGGACCGAACATGGCGGGCAAGAGCACCTATATGCGTCAGGTGGCGTATATCCTGATCATGGCGCAGATCGGTTGCTTCGTGCCGGCCGATCGGGCGATCATCCCGATCGTTGACCGCATATTTACGCGCATCGGGGCGGCGGATGACGTCATCGGCGGGCAATCGACCTTCATGGTGGAGATGAAGGACATTCAGCTCATGACCGCCAAAGCGACGCCGCGCAGCCTAGTCATCATCGATGAGCTGGGCCGCGGCACCTCCACAGGCGAAGGAATGGCGATCGCCCAATCGGTCATCGAGTACATTCATCACCATATCGGCTGCAAAACGCTGGTCTCGACCCACTTCCACGAGCTGGCGCATCTCGAAGATTCGCTCGCTTATCTGCATAACTATTGCATGGATGTGAAGGAGAGCGGCGAAGAAGTCACTTTCCTGCGCAAACTGATCCGCGGCGCGGCGAGCACCAGCTACGGCATCTACTGCGCGAAGATCGCCGGCATACCGGAGCTGATCATAGAGCGGGCCTACCAGATCCTGAGCACCCTGGAGAACCGGACAACCGAGCTGCAAACGGCCGTTTCCCTCGCCCAGCCGGTACAGCTCAGCCTGTTCCCGGATGTGCCGCTGCTTGACCTTAGGTCCGGTGTCGACCGGGAGTGGAGCAGGAATCGCCGCCAGGATCAAGCCAAGCCGGAGGACCGCAATCTATCGGCGGAGCAAACGGACGCGCAGGCGCCATCCCAGCCGGCTCAAGCCCCTGTGCCAGCATCAGCCCAGGAGATCTACAAGCGCGTTCATGAGGCTGATCTGATGAACATGACGCCGCTGCAAGCGATGCAATTTATTCTTGAACTCAAATCCATCAAATAAGGGAGAAATGGTCATGCTTAATAACCGTATCCAAACAACAGGCAAATGGAAAAAGCGCTGCGCGGCATGGCTCCTGGCACTGACATTGATCCTGTCATTTCCTTCAGCAGTTTACGCTGAAGACCAGTCTGTCACTGATGATCTGTTTTACGAAGTAAGGCAATTGTTGCAGAACTACCATCTGAGCGGCATCAGCGAGTCGGAGCTGCTGGAAGCCGCCATCAGCGGCATGATAGATCGCATCGGCGATCCTTACACCATTTATATGCCGCCGCAAGAGTGGGACGAATATCAAGATGCGATCGAGCAGAATTACGTCGGCATCGGCATTCGCCTCGGTGAGGATGCGAACGGCGTGTATGCTGTAGAAGTGTTCCCGGGCTCTCCTGCCGAGGAAGCAGGCATCCTGGGCGGCGACTATATCGTCGCGATTAATGGCGAATCTACGATCAGCAAAACGACGGACGAGATCATCTCGATGATGTCCGGCGAGGAAAATACGACCGTCGTTGTGACCGTCTCGCGGTCCGGCGGGGAAAGCACCTACACGTTGACAAGAAGGAGCATTCAGATCCCGACGGTTGAAGGCAAATGGATCGAAGACGGCTACGGGTATATCAAGATCTCTTCCTTCTCAAGGGATGCAGACAAGAAGTTTGAAGAGCTCATGATCAAGATGAAGGGCAAGTACATCAAAGGACTGGTGATCGATGTCAGGGACAATCCCGGCGGTTACCTGGAAACGGTCGCTTACATAGCGGGCGAGTTCATCGATAACGGACCTGTGCTGTATGCGAGATACAATGACGGGACAGAAAACCCGGTCAGCATCATGAATGGCTTCACGGTGGATTTTCCGGTCGTCATTCTGGTGAACGAAAATAGCGCCAGCGGCTCTGAGGTGCTGGCAGGCGCACTGAAGGATTACGAGGCAGCCAGGGTGATCGGCACGCAAACATACGGCAAAGGCAGCGTCCAGACGCTGTACACGCTTTCCAATGGCGGCGTCCTGAAGGTAACGACGCAGGAGTATATGACTCCGCTGCGCAATCCGGTCAACGGCGTAGGCATCACGCCGGACATCGTGGTGCAGGGGAGCGTGGCGCAACTGTTGACAGGCTTCCGCGAAGCTGGCCTGACCAATCTGACCGTCAAGACAACGGTGCAGGGAAGGGTGATCATTAATGGCGTTAACTTTAATGATTCCCTGCCATACGTAACCAGAGACAACCGGGTGTACGTTCACTCGCGCGTGCTTGGCGCCCTTGCCGGCCTTAACGTCGAATGGGACAGCCAGAACGGGCAGGTCGTTCTGACGAAGGATAACATTCGCCTGGCATTTGATGTGAAGTCTCCATTCGTTTATCGGGAGAAAGGGATGACCTATATCGATCTGTCTTCATTTGCCGGACAGATGAACCAGTTCCAATGGTCCTATGACAACAATCAGTTAACGATGTCGATCAACGGATGAACCAGGCGGCATGACAGAATGACTGGAGAGGGTATTTCGTGGGGATCATACGCATATTGGAAGAGCATGTAGCCAATCTGATCGCGGCTGGAGAGGTTGTGGAACGCCCGGCATCGGTTGTCAAGGAACTCGTGGAGAATGCCATTGACGCCGGGGCCGACATTGTCCGCGTCTATATCGAAGAAGGCGGACTGAAGCTGATTCGCGTCATCGACAACGGCAAGGGCATGGCGGCAGAGGATGTACCGCTCGCTTTCCAGCGTCATGCCACCAGCAAGGTGTCGGACAGCCGCGATCTGTTTCATATCCGGACGCTCGGCTTCCGCGGCGAAGCCTTGCCCAGCATCGCCTCCGTGGCGCGGGTCGAATGCGTGACTTCGCCGGACAGGTCGGGACTCGGGACGCTGATCGCCATCGAGGGCGGCGCGGTCAAGCGCATCGAGGATGCGAGAACGTCGCAGGGCACCGACATCAGCGTCCGCGATCTGTTCTACCATACGCCTGCCCGTCTGAAATACATGAAGACGGTTCAGACCGAGTTCGGACACATCTCCGACTACATGTACAGACTGGCGCTTGCGCATCCCCGGATCGCGTTCAGCCTGTATCATCAGGACAAACAAGTGTTCAGCACGCCGGGCGGCGGCGACCTGCAGCAGACGATCGCCGCGATATACGGCACAGCGACAGCGCGTGCGATGCTGCCGGTGCAAGCGGAGAACGCGGACTTCGCCCTCAGCGGCTGGATCGGCAAGCCGGAGCTTACGCGCGCGAATCGCTACGGCATGACGACGATCGTCAACGGCCGCTATGTGCGTAGCTACCCGCTGCAGACCGCGATCATGCAGGCCTATCATACGCTGCTTCCGATCAACCGTTATCCGCTCGTCGTGTTGCAATTGACGATGGATCCATCGCTCGTCGATGTCAATGTCCACCCGGCGAAGCTGGAAGTGCGCTTCAGCAAGGAACGAGAGCTGACGGCTTTCGTCGAGGAGGAGCTGCGCAAGCAGTTGCACCGCACGAACTTGATCCCGCGCATGCAGGCTCCGCAGGCGAAGAAGAACGTCATCCAGGAGCAGTTGGCATTCTATGATGCAGGGAAGCTGCGAGCGCCCCTGTCCGACGCGTCCCTGACGAACGAATCGCGCGATACGGGCAAGGGATGGGGCGAAAGTGCGACAGCACCCGTCGCGCCGAATCGCGGCGATATAGACGAGCAGAGCAGAGGCTGGGCCGCCCCTGCAGCCGCAGGGGCGGCCGAAGCCCAGGCTCGCGTCCAGCCAGGTCTCGGGAACGGCAAGATCAACCTCGGGGCGAACGCATCCTCACCTGCGGCTCCGCTTCGCGGAGCCGGTGCAGCGGCATACAGGTCTGCCTTCCCGACGCCAACTGCGCAAGATCGGGCCGGCCAGAGTCAGGCAGCGCGCGCTTCGTCAGCATCGAAAGCTTCATCGCAGCCGCAAGCCGCTCGTTCCGACGCCGCCGAACTTCCTCCATCCGTTTGGCAGCCTTACGTCGAAGTCGCGGAGACGGAAGAGCCGGCCGACTCCAGGAGGCTACCGGAACTGCGGGTGATCGGGCAGTTGCACGGCACGTATATCGTCGCCGAGGACAACAGCGGATTATATCTGATCGATCAGCATGCGGCGCATGAGCGCATCAACTACGAGCGCTTCTACCGCAAGTTTGGCCAGCCGGTTCAGGCTTCCCAGGAGCTTCTCGTACCGATCACCCTGGAATTTACGGCCGCAGAAGCGGAGCGTTTGCGGGATAAGTCAGCGCTTTTTTCGCAGATCGGGGTTTATCTGGAGCCATTTGGAGGGAATACCTTTATCATAAGATCCGTTCCGGAGTGGATGCCCAAGGGCGAGGAACGCGAACTAGTGCTGGAAATGGTCGATCTCGTCCTGCAGGACAAGTCGCTCGATATCGCCAGGCTGCGTGAGAAATCCGCGATTCTCGCGGCCTGCAAGGCCTCGCTGAAGGCGAACGATTATCTGAGCAGGGAGGAGATCGAGTCGCTGCTCAGACAACTGGGCGAATGTGCCAGTCCGTTTACATGTCCGCACGGTCGGCCGATCATCGTCAGCTTCTCCAGCTATGAATTAGAGAAAATGTTCAAACGGGTGATGTAATGATCGTGACGACTTCCTATGACCCTTCCGAAGCGCTCATCCGCGAGGCCAGGGATCTGGCCGGGGAGCTTCGGGTGAGGGCTGTGCCGCGCCGTCATATGACGATCCGCAGGATGCAGGAGCGGTATCGGGAGCGCGATGTTCTCGTGGTGACGGATACAGGCCTGACCAGCTACCGCGACCGTCATCCGCCGCTGTTCTTCCATCCCGGATCATCCTACCTTCGCGTCAAGCGGATGCAGGCGACGGGGGAGAGCGAACCGCTGCTGTCCATCCCCGATGTTCGCCCAGGCGATACGATCATTGATTGCACGGCCGGCCTGTGCTCGGATGCGATTGCATTTTCTTATGCGGCGGGAGAACAGGGGGAGGTCATCGCGATCGAAGCCGATCGGATCATCAGCCTGATCACAAGGGATGGATTAAGCCGCGCGACAACCGATCTTCCCGAGTTCAATGCGGCGATGCGGCGCATCTCGGTCGTCCATGGCCAGCATCTCGATGTATTGCGCTCGATGCCGGACAGAAGCGCCGACATCGTCTATTTCGACCCGATGTTTCGCTCGCCGATCGAGGAGTCGAGCGGCATCTCGCCACTTCGCAACTATGCATTCATGCAGGAGATCTCCGCTGAATCGGTGGCTGAGGCGAAACGGGTGGCGAGGCGGGTCGTCATGATGAAGGAGAGGCGAGGCAGCGAGCTGTTCGCGAAGCTCGGCTTCGTCCAGGATGATCGGCACAATGCCAAAATCGCATTCGGAGTGATTCGCATTCCATGAAGGACAACAGACAGAAGCTTCTCGTGTTGGTCGGACCAACGGCCGTGGGCAAAACCGCGCTCAGCCTGCAACTGGCCAGGATCGTAAACGCCGAGATCATCTCCGGCGACTCGATGCAGGTGTACCGGGGGATGGATATCGGCACTGCCAAGGCGAGCCCCGAGGAACAGGCGATTGTCCCGCATCATCTGATCGATATTCGCAATCCCGATGAGCCGTATTCGGTTTCTGACTTCCAATACGAGTGCGAGCAAGCGATCCGTTCGATCGCTGCGAGAGGCAAGCTGCCGTTTATCGTCGGCGGAACCGGTCTGTACATCCAGTCTGTCGTCTACGGTTACCGGTTCAGCGAAGCAGGCCAGGATGAAGCGTACCGCCTTAAGCTGCATGCTTATGCTGAGCAGCACGGAACGGCAGCCTTGCATGAGCGCTTGCGCGAGGTCGATCCGGAGTCAGCCGGGAGGCTGCATGTGAATGATCTGCGGCGCATCGTCCGGGCGCTAGAGGTATATCATCTGACAGGCCGCACGATGTCCGAATATCTGGCCGAGCAGCCGGAAGAATCGCCTTACCGCACCTGTCTCATCGGTCTGACGATGCGGCGGGACTTGCTCTATCAGCGGATCGAGGAAAGGGTCGATCTGATGATCGAGCAAGGACTTGTGGAAGAGGTCGAGCGGCTGCTGTCGCAAGGGTATGGACCGGGATTGATTTCCATGCAGGGGTTGGGGTATAAAGAAATCGTCGGCTACCTGCAGGGTGAATACAGCCTGGAGCAAGCCATCGAGCTCTTGAAGCGCAACACTCGCAGATTTGCCAAACGACAACTGTCCTGGTTTCGCCACATGAAAGGAATCGAGTGGGTAGACATGACAGAACGTGAAAATTTTGTTTCCAATGTGGCCAGGATTAATGATATAATATCTAGGAAACTCTTTGTTGACTGATAAACGCTTGTCCGGTTATTCAGATCATGAGCACTTTCAGATGGCCATGCATGCGGATTGCCGTCCAAGACCGTTCAATATATATATAAATCATTAGGAGGTTTCAATTGATGAACAAGCCCATTAATATTCAGGATCATTTCTTGAACCAATTGCGCAAGGACAATGTACCGGTTACCGTCTATCTCACCAACGGCTTCCAGATTCGTGGTTTGGTTCGGGCGTTCGATAACTTTACGATCATCCTTGACAGCGACGGACGGCAGCAGATGATTTACAAGCATGCCATCTCCACGTTTACACCTTCGCGAAACATCAACCTGATGCCTGATAACGTCGATTGAATGAGCAGCATCGGATGTGCAGCAGTGCAAGCCAGGTTCACCAAGCTGATTCGGCAGCCGTACCTTTCTGCCGGGTCAGCTTTTTATGTTTATTCGCTGCCCGCATCCTGTTGTGACGTATACCAGGTGAAGGTTTTCGAGGATAATCTTTGATAATCTAAAGTTGAATATGGAAAAATATGATCGAGCAAACCAGTATGGTTGACGTCTAAAGAAAGGGTGCTTGTACATGCAGGACGTGATGGAACAACGCCAATCAACCATGCAGCTCCATGCTAACGCGCTGTTGCTTCATGGTTTCACCGGCGCTCCCTCGGACGTTGAACCGATCACGAACATGCTGTGTGCACATGACTGGAATTGTCGGGCGCCGATGCTCCCTGGCCATGAGAACGGATTTGCCAACATCGGCAATGTGCGTTGGACGGATTGGCTCGCGACTGTCGAGGAGGAAGCGGAGCAGTGCTCCAGGCAGTACGGTTCATTCTCGGTCGTCGGCTTCTCGATGGGAGGATTGCTCGCGGCTTATGTAGCGAACCGTTATCCGGTGGAGCGCGTCGTGCTGCTTAATGCTTCCGTGATCTACGTCAGTCCGATGCGGTTTTTCTCATTCGTATGGGAGAAGCTGCGGGAGCGGGATCTGACCCAGTTTCGCCGAGTATCGAAAGTTCCGCAGACGGCTCTGCTGCAATTTATGAAGATGGCTTCCAGGCTTCGTCATGAATTCAGACATATCCGTCAGCCGACGCTGATCTGCCAATCCGGACGCGACCAGATCGTTCATCCGCGGAGCGCCGAGTACCTTAGGCGTGTAATTCCAGGGGAGACGCAGGTGATCACATTCCCCAGATCGAAGCATGTCATCTGCTGGGATGTGGAGACCGACCAGGTCGTTTCCTGCGTGAAGCGATTTCTGATCGGCATGTGACAGAGGGACGGGGGGTTGTCACGTCAGGAACAACCCCCAATAGATGATCCGGTTGATAGGGAGGGGAGACCGATGCAGGATCGGTTGATCGTGTTGTATGATACAGAATGTGTGCTATGCAGCAGGCTGGTGAGATTTATTGTCGAGCGGGATCCGGAGGGGAAGATCCGCTTCGCATCGCTTCAGTCAAGCGAAGTTGCCAACGCTCTTGCGGCATGCTCTTGCTGCAACGCGCTTGGCGGCATGCCGGAGTCGCTCGTTGTCATCGATGAGGGACGCATCTATACCCATTCTTCCGCTGCGCTGCGGGTCGTCCGCAGACTCACCCGTTGGCGTGCCGCCTATGCACTCGCGATCATGCCGAAGGCACTGCGGGATGCGGCGTACCGCTTCATCTCCCGGAACCGGTATCGCTGGTTCGGAAGATATGATTCCTGCCCGGTGCCGGATGCCAGACTGCGCAGCAGATTGCTGGCGAACGGGGAGGCGGCTCGCTATGTCGAACTCGCCTGTTCCTCCGGTGAAGGTTCGAGGTGAATCGTCCGGTTTCGCTGCCTGTCCCATCATGAAACAGGCACAAGGCTTACCAGTCCGAGCTGCCAACGTCCGAACGTTCACCAGACACCGGGGCAAGTTCATGTCACGATTTGCGGCAACTCGCGTATAATAGGCGTATAACACGATCCTGGACGATCGGAGGTGCCTACATGAGCGATCAAGTGGTGGCTTCGCTCAGGAAACCGTCGCATTCATCACGTCAGATCAATGTCGTCCTGCGGCGCGTGGACGAAGTCGAAGCGGAGACGAAAGCTACGCCCAAACGTTGGTCGGAGGAAGCAGGTACACCCGAACCGTTCGCGGAGATTGCGCGCGAACTCGATGCGATGATCGGCATGGAGAGGGTGAAGGAGACGATCTTCGAGATCTATGCGATGTTGCAGATTTCGAAGTATCGGCAAGAGGCGGGACTTGCCTGTTCGCCGCAGATGTACCACATGATCTTCCGCGGCAATCCAGGAACCGGCAAGACGACGGTTGCGAGACTGATTGCCAGACTGTTTCGCAATATGGGCCTGCTCAGCAAGGGGCATTTCATAGAGGCGGAAAGAGCGGATCTGGTAGGTGAATATATCGGTCACACCGCGATCAAGACGCGCGAGCTGATCAAGCGGGCTCTTGGCGGCGTGCTGTTCATCGATGAGGCCTACAGCCTGACGCGAGGCGGAGAGAAGGACTTCGGCAAGGAAGCGATCGATACGCTGGTGAAGGCGCAGGAGGATTACAAGGATCAGTTTATTCTCATTCTGGCAGGTTATCCGGATGAGATGGATGTCTTCATGGCGATGAATCCCGGTTTGCCATCGCGGTTTCCGATCCAGATTGATTTCCCCGATTACACGCTTGATCAGCTGATGCAGATTGCGGAGCAGATGTTGAAAGAGCGAGAATACGTGTTCCTGCCGCAGACATTCATGCGCTTCAAGCAATATCTGCAGGAGGTGAAGCTGCGCTTCGCCCGCAATTTCAGCAACGCTCGATTTGTGCGCAATACGATCGAACGATGCGTGCGCCGGCAGGCGGTACGGCTCCTTAAACAGCAGAATCGGCCGTTGACGAAGCAGGAGCTGATGCAGATCTGTCCGGAGGATCTGAAGATCGATTCGGGAAGTGACGGACCGATATATTTATGATTTTACATAGCAAGGGATGAAACGATGCGACATACACCAATCGATACCAAACTGGATATACAGGAAAGAGCCATTCTGGTCAGTCTGGAGCTGAAATCGCAGCAGCGGTCGGAGGAAGCGGTGCGCCATTCGCTCGATGAGCTGCGCTCGCTGGCGGAAACCGCGAGCGTCGAACCGCTGACCTCTATCGTGCAGCATCGCGACAGCATTGATGCGGCATGGTTCATCGGCAAGGGCAAGGTAGAGGAGATCCGCGCCCTGAAGGAGAGCCTGGATGCCAATGTCATACTCTTTAATCAGGAACTGTCCGGCGCGCAGGTTCGCAATCTCGAGGCAGCGATCGACTGCAAGATCATCGACCGCACGCAGCTTATCCTCGACATCTTCGCGCAGCGCGCCAGGACGCGAGAGGGCAGACTGCAGGTTGAGCTTGCGCAGCTGCAGTATCTGCTGCCGCGGCTGTCCGGCCATTACAGCAATCTGTCCAGGCTAGGCGGCGGCATCGGCACGCGCGGACCTGGCGAGACGAAGCTGGAGACGGATCGCCGCCATATCCAGCGCCGCATCCGTGACCTGCGCGAGCAGCTGGCAGAGGTTGCGCGGCACCGCAAGCTGCATCGCGCGCAGCGGCGCAAATCCGGCGTTACGCAGATCGCGCTGGTCGGCTATACCAACGCCGGCAAGTCGACGCTCCTGAACCGTCTGACAGGTGCAGATGTGATGGCGGAGAACAAGCTGTTCGCCACCCTGGACCCTACGTCGCGCAGACTCACACTGCCGAACGGGCTGGAAGTGGTGGTGACCGATACGGTCGGCTTCATCCAGCAGCTTCCCCACGATCTGGTCGCCGCATTCCGTGCGACCCTGGAGGAAGTGAATGAGGCAGACCTCATCCTGCACGTTGTGGACAGTTCGTCCCCGATGCGCGATGAGCAGATGGCGGTTGTTGATGAAGTTCTGGACGAGCTTGGCGCGGGAGGCAAGGAGAGGCTGATCGTCTTCAACAAGATCGATCTGCTCGCGTCGTCAGAGCGGGAAGGGCTGATCTCGCAGGAACCATCGCTCAGAATCTCCGCCTACTCGGATGAAGATCTGGAACGGATGGCGTTATTCCTGCAGAACAAGCTCGATCGGGTCGAATACGTGTATCGGATACCAGCGGCGCGCGGCGATCTGATCGCAAGGCTGTATCAGCTTGGCGAGGTGAGCATGCTGGATCAGGAGCCAGAGTGCGAGGACATGGTCACCTATCGGGTTCGGACCAGCGAGTCCAGGCATCGGCAGTATGGGAGGGAGCTGGGCGAGTATCTGGTGAAGCAGGAATAGCTTCGATCACTTTTGATCAATGTGCGATGAAGGATGACATGACACGTTGATTTTGATCGCATATCAGGCAATTGATTGACATCAGGGAAGAGGAGAAGTGGAACATTTGACGCATACTCATATCAGGCAGTTATTGGATCGTTATCAGGAATTGACCGAGCGGGTTGAGCGAATCGCTTCGCCATATTTTGCACGAATCGATCGCACAGCCGAATGGAATCAGGCGAAGGTGATCGAGGCGTTCCAGAAGCATAAAGTGAGCGATTTTCATCTGCATTCCTCCACAGGATATGGATATAACGACCGGGGCCGGGAGGTGCTGGATGCGGTGTATGCAGACGTCTTCGGCGCCGAAGCTGCGCTGGTTCGACCGCATTTTGCATCGGGAACGCATGCGATCGGCACGGCGCTGTTCGGTGTGTTGCGTCCGGGAGATCATCTGCTCTACATCACCGGCACGCCGTACGATACGTTGCACAAGGTGATCGGCCACGAGGGGGACGGCACCGGTTCGCTGCGGGATATGGGGATATCGTACAGCGAGACGCCTCTGCTCGATGATGGATCTGTCAATTGGCAGCTTGTCGAGGAGTCGATCACACCGCGCACGAAGGTGATCGGCATCCAGCGTTCGCGCGGGTACGCCTGGCGCAATTCTTACACGGTGCACCAGATCGCCGAGATGGTACAGCGCATACATGCGATCCGCGAGGACCTGATCATCTTCGTCGATAACTGTTACGGTGAGTTTACCGAGAAGCTGGAGCCAACCGAGGTCGGCGTCGATCTGATGGCGGGTTCGCTGATCAAGAACCCGGGCGGCGGACTGGCCCATACCGGAGGTTATATCGCCGGCACGAAACGTTTCGTAGAGCTGGCCGCCTATCGCCATACGGTACCAGGGCTCGGCAGCGAGGTCGGCTCGATGCTGGGAGCAACGGCACTCATCTATCAAGGGCTTTTCCTCGCCCCGCATGCCGTTGGACAAGCCTTGAAAGGCAGCGTCTTCGCCGCAGCGCTGTTCCGCGAGCTGGGCTTTGACACATCACCATCGCTTGAAGCCGTTCGATCTGATATTATCCAGGCGATCCGTTTCCATTCGGCTGAGGATCTCATCGCCTTCGTACAAGGCATTCAGCAGGCCTCGGCGGTCGATGCGCATGTGGTGCCGGAGCCCTGGGAGATGCCGGGTTATGAGCATCCGGTGATCATGGCGGCAGGCACTTTTATTCAGGGCGGCAGTCTGGAATTGTCAGCGGACGCGCCGATTCGCGAGCCATACATCGCCTATGTTCAAGGCGGACTGACGTATGCCCATGCCAAGATCGGCATTCTTACGGCGGTAGATCGGATGGCGCAACGCGGATTGTTGGCGAAATTCTGACATTTACTGTGAATGGGAACGATTATTTTTGTGCATAAACCTTACATGTCTTGACACATTTCAGTTTCATGGTACAATGATAAATAACTTCTATTACTCAATTACTTTACGTAGGTGGTGTGTTCAATGAGTGACGAAATTCGCCGTAATATGGCTCTGTTTCCGATTGGCATCGTGATGAAGCTTACGGATCTGTCAGCCCGGCAAATTCGTTATTATGAGCAACACGAGTTGATCGTCCCGGCTCGCACTGAGGGCAATCAGCGGCTGTTTTCATTCAATGATGTAGAGCGCTTACTTGAGATCAAGAGCTTGATCGAAAAGGGTGTCAACATCGCTGGCATCAAGCAAATGATGAAGCCGGTGAGCAAAGAGTCCGAAGAGGCGACGGTCATCACGCCGCAGACGGAAGTAAAACGCCGCGAGTTGTCTGATTCGCAGCTAAGGAAAATGCTCAAGCAGCAACTGATCACCGGCAATCGCCATGGCAAGTCATCCTTGCTCCAGGGAGAGTTGTCGAGATTCTTCAAATAATCGCATAATCGCTGTCAAGATTCACGCATCGATATACACATTTCAAGGGAGTTGGTCATGTGGGCTACACGAGGGAAGATATACTGAAGCAGGCAAGGGACAATAACGTCAAATTCATTCGCCTCCAATTTACCGACCTGCTCGGCACGATCAAGAACGTCGAAATACCGGTCAGCCAACTGGAGAAAGCGCTCGACAACAAGATCATGTTCGACGGCTCATCCATCGAAGGTTATGTCCGGATCGAGGAATCGGATATGTACTTGTATCCGGATCTCGACACATGGGTCATCTTCCCATGGGTGACGACCGACCGCGTCGCACGTCTGATCTGCGACGTGTACATGCCGGACGGAACGCCGTTCGCCGGCGACCCGCGCGGCATCCTGAAGCGTAATCTGAAGCTGGCCGAGGCGATGGGCTTCACGACGATGAATGTAGGTCCCGAGCCGGAATTTTTCCTGTTCAAGACCGATGAGAAAGGCGACCCTACGCTGGAGCTGAACGATCACGGCGGTTACTTCGACCTGGCGCCAACGGACCTGGGCGAGAACTGCCGACGTGAGATTGTGTTGACTTTGCTGGAGATGGGCTTCGAGATCGAAGCTTCGCATCACGAAGTATCCCCGGGTCAGCACGAGATCGACTTCAAATATGCAGATGCGGTGAAAGCAGCTGACCAGATTCAGACATTCAAGCTCGTCGTCAAGACGATCGCTCGTCAGCACGGCCTACATGCGACGTTTATGCCGAAACCGCTCTTTGGCATGAACGGTTCGGGCATGCACTGCCACCTGTCCCTGTTCCAGGGAGACAAGAATGCATTCTATGATGAGAATGACCGTCTTGGCCTGAGCGAAACAGCGCGCTACTTCATGTCCGGCGTGCTCCATCACGCCCGCGGTTTCACGGCAGTCACCAATCCGACGGTGAATTCGTACAAGCGCCTCGTACCTGGTTATGAAGCGCCTTGCTATGTCGCCTGGTCCGCCAGCAACCGCAGCCCGATGATTCGCGTTCCAGCTTCACGGGGCCTCAGCACCCGCATCGAAGTGCGCAGTCCGGACCCTGCTGCCAATCCGTATCTGGCACTGGCCCTGATGCTGCGCGCAGGTCTCGATGGCATCGAGAAGAAGCTGAAGCTGCCGGATCCAATCGACCGGAACATCTACATCATGACCGATGAGGAGAGACTCGAAGCGGGCATTCCAAGCTTGCCCGAGTCGCTGAAGGAAGCGATCGATGAGCTGCTGCAGGACGACATCATCTGCGACGCGATGGGCGATCACGCGCTTGCGCATTTCATCGAGCTGAAGGAAATCGAGTACGACATGTACCGCACGCAAGTCCATCAATGGGAACGCGATCAGTACATGACGCTGTATTAATCTGATGCACCGATGGCCACCAAACAAGTGGCAATTAACATATTCTTCAAGATTCGCTATAGTTATCCTGTGGCGAATCTTTTTTTATTCTGGGAAGTGAGAGCATGGTGGACTGGTTGGTCATTGTTTTACTCATTATCATTTTGCTGCTGGACATCAATTCCAAGATTCCTCCAAAGGATTATGTGAAGGAAGCATTGCAACGGGACAAGGAATATAAAACAAAAAGTTAAAGCCAGGTTACAACGGAACGAGGTACCGCTATTTCGCCGGATTCGTCTGTTTTTCTTATGCTGACGGAGCGGAGAACCATTAGTTCCTAATTCTTGGGGCGAATACGGCCTTCAAACTTCCAATAACGGCACGTCGTTCCGTTCGTTGTGCGAAACTGCACGAAGCATCCGATCGTTCGCATCTTCAAGCGGAATCTGGTGATCACCCAAGCTTTTTATTTGACTGTCCTCAAAAATCCAAACTGAACACAACTATCCACAATTAATAGACAGTCTCCCAGGAGCCGTTATTTAACAGACAAATCCGTTTGTCATTCCGTTAGCCTTGCGAAACGGCTCATTTTGCCACAAATATCGGCTCGACGTTCCGTTACCAACGGTGACAAAACCTCCGTCCCTCTGTCACGTAAGCAACATCGAAGATTATTTTTTTGGTTGAATGGGAACATACATTCGTGTATATAATATTAACAGGAATATATGTTCGTATTTGTTCGTTTTGGCCATATATCTTCGGGGAGGTTAACGCATGGGGTACGCTCGCTATATCGGAAGAAGCGTGGAGATCATCTATATGGACACGATGAGGAAATGTACGAAGCGGACAGTGACTGTACATCGCGTGAACGGTCAGTTGCTGTTCGGCTATGATCATGAGAAGCGAGCGTTTCGCACGTTCCGGGTGAAGCAGATCCTGGCCCTGTTGCCCGTGTCTGCCTGAACATGTGTTCGCACACCGGATATTTGCCGTGAGCGAAAGAATGCGAAACCGTATGGCTTAAGTAGATAAAAACCTCCTGATGAAGGGCTTAATGCCAATCGAACAGTAGGTCGGAAGAACATATCAGTTCAAATGGTGCAAGGCAACCATCGGAAGTCAACCTCAATAGATCTCGCGATACAGGCCGATCACTTTGCCGAGAATCTTCACCTCGCGCAGGCGAATCGGCTCCATGGCGGAGTTCTCCGGCTGCAGTCGGATGTGGTCGCTTTCCTTGAAGAAGCGCTTGACAGTCGCTTCGTCGTCCTCGGTCATGGCAACAACGATATCTCCGTTTGAAGCGGTGGATTGCTGGCGAACGATCACGTAATCACCGTCATGGATGCCGGCTTCGATCATGCTGTCACCGACGACGCTGAGCATGAATACGGTGTAATCGCCAACCATATGAGCCGGAAGCGGGAAGTAATCCTCGATATTCTCGGTTGCCAGGATCGGTGTACCGGCAGTAACCTTGCCGACCAGCGGCACCCGGGCGATCGCTTCCGGGAAGACGTTCATATCCTCGGATCCGTCCGTAATCTCGATGGCGCGCGGCTTCGTGGCATCGCGGCGGATAAGGCCTTTCTTCTCCAGGCGGTCCAGATGGCCATGTACGGTCGAACTTGATGCAAGACCTACGGCTTCGCCGATCTCTCTGACGGAGGGCGGGTACCCCTTCGTACGCACTTCGTTCTTGATAAAATCGAGTATCGCCTGTTGTCTGCTCGATAGCTTGTTCATTGCTCAGCTTCACTCCGTTTCCATTGTTTCTCCTAGGTAAATAATAACACAGAACCGGAGTTCGCACAAACATAAGTTCGAGTCTTTCTTGCGCGAATTGCCATCATTTGATATGGCGATGCGAACATCAGCCGGCTGCCGCTTCCCGTCCGCGACACAAAACACGAACATACTTTCGCAAAAAGTATTGACACAAACGTTTGTTCGCGTTAAGATAAGAACGAACAAACGTTTGGAGGTTGTCGAGATGTCTGTATATTACGCATTGGGATACATAGCTGAGAAGGGTAACAGGGAGGTTAAGTCCGCGAGGCCGCACGCACAGACCCGCAAGCAACTGCCGGTTCAGAGCGTTAAGTTGTTTGGTCTGTTGAGCGTCGTGGCTGTCCTGATCGCGGTTGGCATGCTCGTTGACACGGTCAACGCTTCTGCCTCACAGGCGTCCGGGGAAGGGCAAGAGTCAACCATGAATCTGGACAATTCCCAGATCGTCGGTGAACAGATTGTCATCGTGCAAGCCGGCGATTCGCTGTGGACGATTGCCAGAGACCATAAGCCTGCGCATATGAATATCAGAACCTACCTCGATCAGTTAAAAGGAATCAACGGGCTGGAAGGCAGCATCATCCATGAAGGCATGTTGCTGAAGCTTCCCGAATAGGAAGCTCATCAAGTGGCTAGTCGATTGAAGTTTCCATTCAACGGGACCGGATCGATGACAAGAGACGAACGCCTCATGCGTTCGCCTCCAGATCCTGATCGATATGTGAACGATTATGACTTGACTTTGAATTTCCGATAAGCACTCAAGATTGCTGCACAGATCAAAGTGACACCAATGAAGGTAATCAGATACCAGAGCGGAGTACCTTCCAGGATGGCCCCGCCAACGAGCAACACCCAACCCAGGACTCTAAGCTTGCCTGATCCCATGATCAAATGGTCTGCCTTCTTTCATCGGCTTCAAGATATCTCGCATCAATCTGATCCCGTACAAACCGATGATCAGAGGGATCACCGCGAGCAGCAGATGGAAAACAGCATACTTCCCTTCAAAACTGCCGAATCTGGCATAGCGCGATCCGACAACGTCAGTTTTACGAAACCAAGCGTCAGTTCTGTTGATGTGACGGCAAACCACTCATCCACGCCGAATAATCTTGCCAGACCGATCAGGATAAACAGAAAACTCCCCATGATCAACAACGCTTGAATGATCCGGAGGAAGAGGTCGATGGTCCTGGCTGTTTTCATCAGTCGAGTTTGATTCATACGATCACACCTTTCCTTAAACGATAAAAATTTATTGTTTATCATTAATTTTCTTATAAAGGAACATCTTGTCAAAGGTCAATCGGATACGGTTCTATCATGCGTGAAAACTGGCTGATCCGAATGAATCGGCTTGACATACGCCATGCGATAATGTCAAAGTATTGTAAGAACAGGAGGGAAAGATTGTGATCGATGATAAAAGCATCAAACGGATTAACGAGTTGTACCAGAAATCCAAGACAATAGGCCTAACGAAGGAAGAACTCGAGGAACAACAGAAGCTGCGCAAACAGTACCTGACGGGCATCCGCACATCGCTGCGCGGTCACCTGGAGAATATCCGATTCGTGGATTCGGACGGGCAAATCAAGCATTGAAGCAACGGGTCCAACAGGTTGAGGAAATCATCGAAACGCTATTTATATCACGGCGTGAATCTTCTATAATAGACAACATACGAAATCATCAAGTTGCAGGAGGCTTACGAATGTCGTCACGCAAATGGGAACGCATGATATACCGTAATCAGAAGAAGGTAAACGATTTCCGCAAACGGGCAGGCAAATCGCGCGTGGGAAGCTCGGAAAATTACGACATCTACAAAGGCCGCAGCATCCTGTTGCCGATCCTGTTCATCGGAATAGGGATTTTCTACGGCATTCTGTACTATCCGATTCAATCCTCTGAAGCCTTGTACTGGATTACGTTCATCGCTTATATCCTGCTGGGCGTATGGTTCTGGGCATTGCGCAAGCCTTACCTGAAGGTCGGCAAGAGCGAGGTAGCCACGCGCCGATGGGGCCGTGAGAATGTCGTCAGCGCAAAAGACATCGAATTCATCCAGGTGCAGAACAAGAACATCGTCATCAAGCTGCGCAAGAACGACAAACTGTGGGTGTTCAGCAAGCTGGTCAACCTGTTTAACGTAGACGAGATGGCTGTTCGGCTGAAGGATTTCGCCCTCAAGAACCAGGTGAAGTTCATCGACAGTTCGAAATAATCGATTATTGGGTGGCATCTGAGCGAGACTCCAGGGCAGGTCAGGAGACCATGAGGGCGGCGAACGCCCGATTCGAACATGCTGTAAGACACAGAAAAGAGGAGTAAGAGAGCGATCATGACAATCAAAGCCGTATTATTTGATCTGGACGATACCTTGTTATGGGACGAGCGCAGCGTCGAAGAAGCGTTACAGGCGACATGCCGCGCAGCAGCAGAAGCGGCGGCAGTTGATCCCGCCGAGTTGGAACAAGCGTTGCGGCGCGAGGCGCGAGCGTTGTATGAATCGTATGAAACGTATCCATTTACGGTGAACATCGGCATCAATCCATTCGAAGCTTTGTGGGGACGATTCAGCGGAGGCACTGATGAGCAGTTTCGCAAGCTGCAGAAGCTGGCGCCTGAGTACCGGGCGGAGGCATGGACAAGGGCTTTGCATTCGCTCGGCATCGACGATGCGAAGCTGGGACGGGAGCTGGGGGAGAGGTTCCCGATCGAGCGGAGAGCGAGGAAATACGTCTATGAGGAAACGTTCGAGGTTCTGGACAACCTGAAGGGCAGATACAAGCTGCTGCTCCTGACGAACGGATCACCGGATCTTCAGCAGGAGAAGCTGGACGGCGTGCCTGAGCTGGTTCCTTATTTCGATCATATCATGATCAGCGGCAATTACGGATTCGGCAAACCGGATATCCGTCTGTTCCAGGAAGCTCTTCGTCAACTTAATATCAAGCCTGAGGAAGGCGTGATGGTCGGGGACAAGCTGACGACGGATATCCTCGGGGCCAATACGGCTGGCATCCACTCCGTGTGGATTAACCGCAGAGGGCTGACTGCGGATGGCGGAATCCTGCCGCGTTATGAGATTACATCGCTGCGCGAGCTGCAAGTGGTCATCGACGGCATCGAATAATGGTCTAATCGAATATTCATCAGATCATGATAAAACCTCCAATGCGCAGGCACTGGAGGTTTGCTGTTTCCATCATTAGTTGTCAATCAAGCCTTGACGAAGCTCGGGTCATCATACGGATGAGCGATCCAGCCGTCAGTTTCGATGAACAGGCGAACGGCGACGATCTTGCGGTTTTCCATCAAGGTGAAGAAGTGAGGAGTATTTTCTGGTACGGAGATTAGGTCGCCAGCTTCCAGTTCGACGTCAAAGTAGCCCACATCATCGCTTCCCTTGATGATGAAGATGCCCTTGCCGCTGACGATGGCACGAATCTCGTCCTCCGTATGCGTGTGTACAGCTTCAAACTTCTTCAACAGTTCATCCAGGTTCGGCGTTGCTTCGGACAGCGTGATCACGTCCCATGTCCGGTACCCGCGGCGAGCTGCAAGATCTTTGATCTCCTCGTCGTAGATTTCCAGGATTCTTGCCTTCTCCTCGTCGCTCAGGACAAACTTCTCACGCAGTTCCTCAGGAAGCTTGTTCGTGTCCCAATGCTCGTACAAAACGCCTTGTTTCTCCAGAAATGCACGCACGTTCTCTTCGCCGCTGATGCGCTCATTTGTGTTACGAATTCTAATCTCCGCCATATTAAATCCCTCTTTTTCGATAAGATTAATGTTATATTAGTATTATAGCCAAAAAGATGGGCATTGTCGATATGCTTCCCTCGGCAACATACATCTGTTAAACTATAGTCTAAAATATCACAAAGAATACCTTCGAGACAAACGAAGAGTTGATGAAAACAATGCGAGGGAACAAAGGGGCAACGCACACAGCTAATCTAATAGACAGCGATCAACGTTGAAATAGAAGGGAAGTAGACACATGAGCAGCAAACCTCCAATTCAAGAGCAATTGACCAGAAAAATACTCGTACTGGACGGGGCGATGGGCACGATGATCCAGCAAGCCAATCTGACCGCGGCTGATTTCGGCGGCGAGCAGTATGATGGCTGCAACGAGCTGCTTAACGTGACGCGTCCGGATGTGATTCGCAGCATCCACGAAGCGTACCTGGAAGCCGGTGCGGACATCATCGAAACCAATACGTTCGGCGCCACGTCGATCGTCCTGGCAGAGTACGACATCCCGGAGAGAGCGCGTGAGTTGAATCTGGCAGCAGCGCGTCTCGCTGTCGAGGCAGCGGAGAAATACTTCGCGCAGGACTGGCCGAGATACGTGGCGGGAGCGCTTGGTCCTACGACGAAGACGATCTCGGTGACCGGAGGCGTCACTTTTGATCAACTGGTAGAAGCGTACTATGAGCAGACGCTTGCCCTGATCGAAGGCGGCGTCGATGTGATCCTGATCGAGACCTCCCAGGATACGCTGAACGTCAAGGCAGCCAGCATCGGCGTGCGCCAGGCGTTCGACAGATCCGGCAAGACGCTGCCGATCATGATCTCCGGCACGATCGAGCCGATGGGAACGACGCTCGCAGGGCAGAACATCGAGTCGTTCTATATCTCGCTGGAACATCTGAAGCCGATCTCGATCGGCTTGAACTGCGCGACCGGTCCGGAGTTCATGCGCGACCATATCCGCACGCTGGCTTCGATCTCGCAAGCTGCGATCAGCTGTTATCCGAATGCCGGTTTGCCCGATGAGAACGGCCATTATCATGAATCGCCGGAATCGCTGGCGACGAAGTTGGCCGGTTTCGCGGAGCAGGGCTGGATCAATATCGCCGGCGGCTGCTGCGGAACGACGCCCGCACACATCCGGGCGATCGCGGAGAAGCTGAGAGATTATAAGCCGCGCAGCGCCATTGGCGATCATCCGCCGGCTGTGTCCGGTATCGAGACGGTATATGTGGAGCCGGACAACCGCCCGCTGCTGGTCGGCGAACGGACGAACGTGCTTGGTTCGCGCAAGTTCAAACGGCTGATCGCCGAGGGCAAGTTCGACGAGGCGTCAGAGATCGCCCGTGCGCAGGTGAAGGGCGGTGCGCATGTCATCGACGTCTGTCTGCAGGACTCTGACCGGGATGAGATGGCGGACATGGAGCAGTTCCTGAAATATGTAACCAAGAAAATCAAGGTACCGCTCGTCATCGACTCCACTGATCCCAACGTGATCGAACTCGGTCTCAAACATTCCCAGGGCAAAGCGATCATCAATTCCATCAACCTGGAGGATGGGGAGGAGAAATTCGCACGCGTCGTGCCGCTCATCCATAAGTACGGGGCTGCTGCAGTCGTCGGAACGATCGATGAGAAGGGTATGGCCGTGAGACGCGAGGATAAACTGAGAATAGCGAAACGCTCCTGCGAGCTGCTTGTTCACAAATACGGGATGGATCCGCGGGATATTATCTTCGATCCGCTCGTATTCCCGGTAGGTACAGGCGATGAGCAATATATCGGCGCGGCGGAGGAGACGATCGAAGGCATCCATATGATCAAGGAAGCGATGCCGGAGTGCCATACGATACTCGGCATCAGCAACGTCTCGTTCGGCTTGCCGGAGGCAGGCCGCGAGGTGCTGAATGCGGTGTTCCTGTATCACTGCACCAAAGCTGGACTTGACTATGCCATCGTCAACACCGAGAAGCTGGAGCGTTATGCTTCGATCCCGGAACATGAGCGCAAGCTCGCCGAGGACCTGATCTTCCATACCAATGATGAGACATTGGCCACGTTCGTCGCCTATTTCCGCGAGCGCAAGGCGAAGGTCAGAGAGAACAACAAGGCGAGCATGACGCTCGAGGAACGGCTGGCCTCTTATGTCGTCGAAGGCAGCAAGGACGGTCTGTTCGAAGATCTGGCAGAAGCGCTGACCCGGTACGCGCCGCTCGACATCATCAATGGCCCGCTGATGGCCGGGATGGAGGAAGTCGGGCGTCTGTTCAACAACAATGAACTGATTGTCGCCGAGGTGCTGCAATCTGCGGAAGTGATGAAGGCATCCGTTTCTTATCTGGAGCCGCATATGGAAAAGGCAGACACATCGCTGAAGGGCAAGATCCTGCTGGCGACGGTGAAGGGCGACGTGCATGACATCGGCAAGAATCTCGTGGAGATCATCTTGTCCAACAATGGCTATGAAGTTGTCAATCTTGGCATCAAGGTGCCGCCTGAACAGTTGATTGAAGCTTATCGCAAAGAAAAGCCGGACATGATCGGACTTTCCGGTCTGCTCGTCAAGTCGGCGCAGCAGATGGTGCTCACGGCGCAGGACTTGCGTCAGGCAGGGATCGAGGTTCCGATCCTCGTCGGCGGTGCGGCGCTCACCCGCAAGTTCACCCATACGCGCATCGCGCCGGAGTATGAAGGACCTGTATTGTACGCGAAAGATGCGATGGACGGACTCGATCTGGCGAACAAGCTGATGAATCCCGAGCAGCGTCAGCAGCTGGTCGAAGAGCTGCGTGCCGCGATTGACTCTCATGTACAGCGGGCGGGCAAGGCCCAAGCCGGCGAGAAGGCAGAGGTGCCTACCCGCTCCAATGTGAGCCAGGACTTCCCGGTGATGATGCCGCCGGACTTCGAGCGCCATGTGCTTCGCGACTATCCGGTCAAGTACCTCATTCCGTACGTGAACATGCAGATGCTGCTCGGCCATCATCTCGGCCTGAAGGGCAAGGTGTCTGCCTTGCTCGAGCAGGGCGATGAGAAAGCCATGCATCTGAAGCAGGTCGTTGATGAGATCTATGCGGAAGCGCAGGAGAAAGGCATCCTGAAGCCGCAAGGCATGTATCGATTCTTCCCGGCCCAGTCGGAGGGGGATACGATCTATATCTATGATCCGGAAGATCACAGCAAGGTGTTGCAGTCGTTTACTTTCCCGCGTCAGCAAGTTGAGCCTTACCTGTGTCTCACCGACTTCGTGAAGTCCAGGGAGAGCGGGGAGATGGACACCGTCGGCTTCCTCGTCGTTACCTGCGGCCAGGGCATCTCAGAGCTGGCTGAGCAGTGGAAACGGGATGGCGACTACCTGCGTTCCCACGCGTTGCAGGCAATCGCTCTGGAGACGGCGGAAGCGTTCGCTGAACGCATCCATCACATCATGCGCGACGCCTGGGGCATCCCGGACCCGGTCGACTTAACGATGCAACAGCGCTTCGCCGCCAAGTATCGCGGCATCCGCGTCTCCTTCGGCTATCCGGCATGCCCGAATCTGGAGGATCAGGCACAGCTGTTCGCGCTGATGAAGCCGGAGGATATCGGCGTACATCTGACCGAGGGCTTCATGATGGAGCCGGAGGCTTCAGTGTCGGCGATGGTGTTCGCCCATCCGGAAGCCAGATACTTCAATGTAGAAAAGGCGGATTGATCTGGATTCCAATCTTGATGAAGGAAAGGAGTACATGATGGAATTGATCTTTCTCGGCACAGGTGCCGGTGTGCCTTCTCCTGAGCGCAACGTGACGAGCATCGCTCTGACGCTCCATGATGAGCGCGGTTCGATGTGGCTGTTCGATTGCGGGGAGGCAACGCAGCATCAGATCATGCGGTCACCGCTCAAGCTGAGCCGACTGGAGTTCATCTTCATCACCCATCTGCACGGTGATCATATATTCGGTCTGCCGGGGTTGCTCACAAGCCGCGCGTATCAAGGCGGCAAATCGCCGCTCACCCTGTTCGGTCCGCTTGGCCTGCGGGAATATGTGGAAACTTGCGTGACGCTCAGCGGCTCTCACATCGGCTATGAGCTGAGCTTCGTCGAAGTGCGGGAGGGAGTCATCTTCCAGGACGATCAGTTTACCGTTGAGTGCGGTCTCCTGGAACACCGGATCGACAGCTATGGATATCGCATCGTGGAGCGTGATCTTCCCGGCACGTTGCTTAAGGACAAGCTGGTTGCAGATGGAGTCCCGCCAGGACCGATCTACAAGCAGATCAAGATGAGCCGGGAGCCGGTCGAATACGAGGGCCGCTTGCTCGACCCGCGCGATTACGTGGGACCCGCGATCAGCGGCCGCAAGCTGGCGATCATGGGCGATACCCGGCCGGTGCAGAGAGCGATCGAACTGGCAAGAGACGTCGATGTGCTCGTGCATGAAGCGACCTTCGCGGGAGACAAGGAGCAGCTCGCTCATCAATACTACCACACGACGAATGTCCAGGCGGCGCGAATCGCCGCGGAATCAGGAGCGCGCGAGTTGATTCTGACGCATATCAGCTCGCGATACCAGGGGGAAGAAGCAGAGCGGCTGGCAGAGGAAGCTTCCAGGTATCACAGCCGGGTGTTTGCGGCCCATGACGGTTACCATCATCCGATCCGCCGCAAAAGTCAAGAGCAGGGGGACTAGCGCCCCCTGCTCCTCGTCTGTTTCAGTGATCATGCGCTTCGTCGCGGATTTCTTCACGGATACCTTCGATGCTTTGCAGGCGACGAGCGTTCTTCGCGCGAAGCTGCTCCTCTTCGCTCGGGTCAATCTCATCTTCATGCTGGCTTAAGTATTCTTCCGTTTCACGGTAGTTTTCCTCCGTATCCTGGATGAGCTGTTGCAGCTTCTCCACATTGTCGCTGCGGTCGTCTGGTTTGGCCATTTGTGTATACCTCCTCTTGTGGGAATGCGATTGTTATGCTTTCATCGCAACGATTGCAGCGGAGAGGATAGGGCTATACTATATGCCAGATCTTGTCCCATCATATGGATCGGGAGATATCTATCGGTATTCAGGTTTGATCCTGAAACGATTCAGGCTGTTGAAACGTAGTATGGAATGAACATGCAAGCGGTGAGCGAATATGTACATCGGTACCCACATCAGCATACGCCGCGGATACCTGGCAGCAGCGATGGCCGCGCACGAGCAAGGCATGATGGCCTATCAATTCTTTCCCAAAAATCCGCGAAGCCTGTCAATCAAAGCCTATGACCTTGCTGATGCGGAAGCATGCCGCAAGTTCATCGCGGAGCATAGGATGCGTTCGATCGTCCATACCCCTTACCCGGTCAATCTGGCGGTGGAGGAGGAAGCCCTGCGCCAGGCTACGGTGCGCTCCATCCTCAACGATCTGGAAATCTGCGAGGCTTGCGGCGCTCTTGGTTTGGTTGTTCATTTTGGCAAATATAAGGGTGTTGATCTGCTCCAGGGCTACCGACAGATCATCCGCACCTTGGATGAAGTGCTGCACATGTGGCACGGCAGAACGCTGATTCTGCTGGAGAATCAAGCCGGAGAAGGCAGACGGATGGGGACGACGATCGAAGAATTGACGCAGATCCGCAATCTTGCACGCCACCCGGAGAAAATCGGCTTCTGTTTCGACACCTGTCATGCTTATGCGAGCGGATTATGGAACGGCGGCAATAGCGAGGAATTGATCGATAAGGGGACGAGGCTCCAGTACTGGGATGCTTTGAAGGCGGTGCATCTGAACGATTCCATGTATGAGTCGGGATCAGGCAAAGATCGACACGCACCGCTGGGAGAAGGACGGATTGGTCTTAAGGCCATGGGGCAGTTGCTGGGTCATGCAATATTTCGCGAGATTCCCCATATATTAGAAACGCCTTCACGACAAAGTTACGCTCACACAGAACAAATTACCAATTTTTTGCGTCTTATTTATTGACCTGAATCCGTGACCTTGATCCCTTAAAAGTATGAGAAAATTAAAGGGAATGCCCTTGTAGATGGAGAAAAGATAAGATAATGACCGAATCTTACTTTTCACCATTGAGGTGCAAT
>Ga0207747_1000606_pt1 | contig 37122 bp, 34 predicted proteins | sample HigsolmetaGSP11D_FD_184839 | JGI IMG/M metagenome (GOLD analysis project Ga0207747, IMG submission 184839) | High solid enriched microbial communities from the Joint BioEnergy Institute, USA - SP1-1-D (SPAdes) | ecosystem: Engineered > Bioreactor > SSF (Solid state fermentation) > Aerobic >...
CTTCCGCCAGACTGATCGCGTTGGCGTCCAGCAGGCTGTTCAGCTGCACCGCCAGCTGCAGCAGGAAGCCCTGCTTGTCGCTGGTGTCGATGCGGCCGGACAGGTCACCGGCGGCCGCGGCCTCGACCACGCGCGCCACCTCCTGCTCGACCGCGATCTCGAGGGTGCGGTCGCGCCACTCGCACACGGTGCCGACGTAGTTGCCCTCGGCGTCGCGGATGGTGGAGATGCTCTGCTCGAAGCAGGCCTCGCCGTAGCGGACCTCGCGCACGGCATGGCCGTCGCGCTCCAGGCGCGCCAGGAATTCCGGGGCGACCTTGCCGCCGATCTCCAGCACGTCCACCGGCTGGCCCACCAGGGAAGCGTCCATGTCCAGGTTGGGCAGGGCGGCCGAGACCTGGTCGGCGTGGCGCTCCAGCATCGCGGTCAGCGCCGGATTGCGGTAGGCGATGCGGTAATCCGGACCGGTGATCATCAGGCCGGTCGAGGAGGCCTCCAGCGCGGTGCGGATGCGCAGGTTCTCGGCCGCGGCCTGCTGGTCGCGCTCGGTGCGCTCGCGCAGGTCGTGCTGCATGCGCTGCAGCGCCTTCATCAGGTCGCCGATCTCGTCCTGGCGCGAGGTGTCGATGCGGCTGTCCAGCTTGCCGGCGGCCACGTCGTTGGCCACGCCCACCGCTTCGCGCATGGCGGCCACCAGTTCGCGGGCGAAGTACAGGGCGATGCCGATGCCGCCGGCCACGCCGAACAGGATCATGACGATCGTGGTCCAGTTGGACGCCGCGTAGGCGCCCTTGGCCTCCTCGGTGGCGGCGCCGGCCTGGCGATCGGCCTCCTGGATCAGCGCGGTGACCGCGGCGGTGGCCCGGTTGTGCAGGTCGGTGGTCTCGCCCAGGAAGGTGTCGACCGCGTCGTCCGGCAGGTCCAGGTCCAGCATCTCGTTGACCGAGTCGTACGAGGCCTTGGCGTTGGCCCAGGCCGTCACAAACTTCTCGTGCAGCTGGCGTTCCTCGTCGGTGGCCACCAGCTTGCCGTAGTCGGCGCTGGTCCGCTCGATGTCCGCGGCCAGCTGCTCGGCCCGCTGGCGGGCTTCCTGCTTGACCGCGTCGCTGGCGCGGATCAGGCCGCGGTAGGAGTTCGTGCGGAACTCGCCGACCAGGGCACGCAGCTCCGCGGCGGTGGCCACCTTGGCGACGATCTCGTCGGCCAGGTGGTTGGTGGCCCGCTCCAGCTTGGACAGGCCGAAATAGGCGCCCACGGCCTGGGCGATCATCAGTACGAGCACCACACCGAAGGCCAGCAGCAGCTTCGGCGCGAGCTTGAGTCTCTTGAGCGAGTTCATCTAGCGTCAGTCCCCCTGACTTCGGAAAGCCCGGGCGCGCGCGGCGCCCGGGCCGGCGGTCACTTGATGGTGGCCAGCTTGATGTTGGCCGGCGAAGTCACCGCGATCTCGGCGCGGCTGGCGTCGCGCTTGATCAGGCCGATCACGCAGACGTCGCGGCCTTCCAGCTCCTCCGGGGCCGGGCGGAACTTGTCACGCTGGTCGCCGGGGATGCGGGCCGAGAAGGTATGACGGGGGAAGGTCCCGCCCATGTACAGGAAGGTGGGCTCGCCCTCGGTGTTCTGGGCATAGCGGGTCTTCTCCACCTTGCCGCACACCATGCCCTCCTTGCCCACGAAGCGGATGGCCTGCTCGGCCGGGATGGCCTCCTGGGCCAGCGAGGCGAACGGCGCGGCGGCCAGGGCAGCGACGGCAAGGAACAGGAGCTTGCGGTTGGACTTCATCGGGTACTCCGGTTGCAGGTAATGGGGGAAGGCACGAAGCCATCGCCCCCTATCGGCACGGCAGGCCAGGACTTTAGGCGGCGGCCGCCTCGGCGTGCGGCTCGCCAAGCTCGGCACTGTCCAGGAGGGTCTCGATGTCCAGCAGGATCAGCATCCGCTCGTCGAGGGTGCCGATGCCGGAGATGAAGCGGGTGTCCACCGTGGCGCCGAACTCCGGGGTGGGACGGATCTGCTCGGCCGACAGCGGCACCACGTCGGACACGCTGTCCACCACGATGCCGACCACGCGGTCCTCGACATTGAGGACGATCATCACGGTGAAGCTGTCGTAGCGCGCCTCCTTCAGGCGCAGCTTCAGGCGAAGGTCGATCACCGGCACGATGGTGCCGCGCAGGTTGATCACACCCTTGATGTACTCGGGGGCGTCCGGCACGCGGGTGACGGCGTCGTAGCCGCGGATCTCCTGGACCTTGAGGATGTCGACGCCGTAGTGCTCGTCACCCAGGGTGAAGGTGAGGAATTCGCCCGGGGTCGGGACGGGGGTGCTGCTCATGTTGCGCTCCTGCAGGCAAGACCGCGCCTTGGCGCGCGGTTCGGGTCCTCTGGGGATCGGCCGGCGGGGCGGCAACTTTAGGGCTCAGGCCACGCCGCGCTCGCGGGCGTTGCGCTGGCGTTCGACCTGGAAGATGAAGCGCAACAGGCGCTTTTCCACCGGGCCGGGCAGGTCCAGGAAGCGGCACCCGGCGCGCAGGGTGGCCCCGGCCAGCGGCGGGTCCAGGCGCGACAGGTGCCGGACCTCCACACGCAGCTCCGGGATGGCTTCCTCCGGCAGGTGCAGGGTGCAGCCCTCCAGCGCGGCGCCGGGCCGGAAGCGCCATGCGTCCACCTCCTCGACCCGCAGGGCCAGGCCGCCGCCGCTGATGTCCAGCACCCGGAACCGGACCGGATCCTCGTCCTCCGGGTCCTCCGGAACGGCCAGGGTCACGGTGGGGCCGGGCAGCAGCGGCAGCCGGTACATCTCGCGCCGCTGCAGGCGCAGCACCCACCCGGGCAGCGGCGCGGTGAAGGCCACGGCGCCGCCGCCGGCGGCGCGGCGCAGCCCCTGCAGGCGGAACTCCACCCGCACCCCGTCCAGCTGGGCGGCGCAGACCACCTGCCGGGCCGCGGCCATGCGCGCGTTGACCGCCTCCTGGCGGTTGCCGTCCAGCAGCACGGTCCCGGCCGCCGGATCCACCTCGAGCAGGGCGGTGGGGCAGGACAGGCCGCCGGGCAGCAGCTGCGCCGTGATCAGCGCACGCGCGTCCACCAGGGCCTGGAGGACACGCACGACCTCGCGCGGATCACGCAGGCGGTAGCGGTCATCGCCCTCCAGCCCCTTGGGCACCACGGTTGGTTCGTGCGCGGCCGTCATCGGGAAGCGGGTACATACGGTTACCCCCGTTAACGGCCGCGTGGCCGGAAAATTGACGGCCCGGCGGGCGGGGCCGTCGCCGCCTGGATCAGGCCGCCCGGGGCAGGGCGGCCCGGGCGGAGGCCGTGGTGCGGAAGGCGGCGATGGCCTGTGCGAGGCTGGCGGCCTGTTCCTCCATGGCCCGGGCCGCGGCCGAGGCCTCCTCCACCAGCGCCGCGTTCTGCTGCGTGGTCTCGTCCATCTGCACGATGGTCTGGTTCACCTGCTCGATCCCCGCCGCCTGCTCCTGCGAGGCCGCCGAGATCTCGCCCATGATGTCCGTCACCCGCTGCACCGAGGCCACGATCTCCTCCATGGTCCGGCCGGCCTTCTCCGCCAGCGCCGCACCGTCGGCCACCTTGCCGGTGGAGTCCTCGATCAGCGCCTTGATCTCCTTGGCCGCCGTGGCCGAACGCTGGGCCAGCGAACGCACCTCGGTGGCCACCACCGCAAAGCCGCGGCCCTGCTCGCCGGCGCGCGCCGCCTCCACCGCGGCGTTGAGCGCCAGGATGTTGGTCTGGAAGGCGATCCCGTCGATCACCGAGATGATGTCGGCGATCTTGCGCGAGGCGGCCTGGATCTGGCCCATGGTGTCCACCACCTGGCCCACCACCTGGCCGCCCTCGGAGGCCACCGCGGCCGCACCGATGGCCAGCTGGTTGGCCTGGCGGGCGTGTTCGGCGTTCTGGCGCACGGTGGAGGTCAGTTCCTCCATGGAGGCGGCCGTTTCCTCCAGGTTGGCGGCCTGCTGTTCGGTGCGGCGGGACAGATCGGCGTTGCCCGAGGCGATCTCGGTGGAAGCGGTGCTGATGGCGCCGGAGGCCTCCTGGATGCGGTGGACGATGGCCTTGAGCTGCTCGACGGTGGCGTTGGCGTCGTCGCGCATGCGGGCGAACACCCCCCGGAAGTCGCCCTCCATCCGCACCGTCAGGTCGCCCTGGGCGATGGCGTGGAGCAGCGCCGAGAGCTGGTCCAGGTTGCGGTCGGCGGTGGCCATCATGGTGTTCAGGCCGCGGACCATCTCCAGGAAGTCGTGGCGGAAGGCGTTCTCGTCGCCGCGCACGGAGAAGTCGCCTTCGGCGGCGGCCTGGGCCAGGCGCCGGATCTCGCCGTTGATCGCCATCAGGCTGGCCTTGGCCGCGTCCATGGCTTCGTGCAGCACCGCGCGGCTGCCGGGCAGGCGGCGGGCATCGCGCGACAGGTCGCCGCTGGCGTACTCCTGAAGCACGGCGATCGCATCCATGATCGCGTCCAGGTGCTCGAACATCATGGCGTTGATGCCGCGGGCCAGCTCGCCGTAGACGCCCGGGAAGTCCTCGGGCATGCGATGGCCGATGTCCGGGCCGGCGTGCTGGGCGATCATGTGCCGGGCCTCGTGCGAGAAGCGCTCCAGCATGTGCACCATCCCGTCCATGGCCTGGAGCATCTGCCCGATCTCGTCGCGGCCGTGGTGGCCGGTGCGCACCTCCAGGTCACCGCGCGAGACGCCGCGGACCGCGGCCAGGGCACGGTTGACCGAGGCCAGGATCGAGCCGCCGATCAGCCAGCCCAGGCCCAGGTTGAACAGCACCAGCAGGCCGCCGGCGAGGGTCATGATGAGGGTGAACCCGATTGCACGTGCCTGGGTGTCGTCGGTGTACACGCCGACGGCCACCACCCAGCCCCAGGGCTCGTACAGGAAGGCGTAGGAAGTCTTCTTCGCCGGCCTGGCCTGGCCGGGCTTCTCCCAGGTGTAGTCCACGAAGCCGCCGCCGGCCTCGGCGGCCGCCAGCATGGCCGGGAAGATGTGCCGGCCGTCCGGGCTGGTCACCCCGGCCAGCGGCTGGCCCACCAGGTCGGGCCGGCGCGGATGCATCACCATGTCCAGATCGCGGTCCAGGACGAAGAAATAGTCCTGGCCGCCGTTGCCTTGCATGGCCTGCAGGGCTTCCAGCGCCGCCTCGCGCGCCTGCTGCTCGGTCATCGCGCCGGATTCGGCGCGCCTGGCGTAGTCCTGGATCATGCCGCGCGCCATCTCGGCCTGGACGCGCAGGCCGTCCTTGCGGACGTCGATCACGTCCAGGTACTGGGTGCGGGCGGCGATCACCGCCAGGCCGATGATGCCCAGCGCGATCATGGCCGACTGCAGCAGGAACTTCCGCTTCATCGACAGGTTGGAGACGAGGCGGAAGAGGGTGGAGCGACGCAGGTTCATGACTTCTTCTGTGGTCACGGCCGCGGAAAGCGGCCGTGGTTGTTATCGGCAGCGGCGCGGAAACCTTTGCCCGGCCGCCGCGGATCCACGGGGCCGATTGGACCGAGCCCCGGCGCGGGGCCGGGGCTCGGTGGGTGCTGCCAGGCTTAGAACTCGGCCCAGTCGGCTTCCGCGACCGCAACCGGAGGACGGGCCTCGTGGCGCGGAGGCGCCGCAGGCACGCCGTTCCTGCGTACCGGCGCAGTGGCCGGCGCCGGGGCAGGGCCGGCCGGCAGGTCGTGCTCGCCGGTGCGGAACAGGGCGATGGCCTGTGCGAGGCTGGCGGCCTGTTCCTCCATGGCCCGGGCCGCGGCCGAGGCCTCCTCCACCAGCGCCGCGTTCTGCTGCGTGGTCTCGTCCATCTGCACGATGGTCTGGTTCACCTGCTCGATCCCCGCCGCCTGCTCCTGCGAGGCCGCCGAGATCTCGCCCATGATGTCCGTCACCCGCTGCACCGAGGCCACGATCTCCTCCATGGTCCGGCCGGCCTTCTCCGCCAGCGCCGCACCGTCGGCCACCTTGCCGGTGGAGTCCTCGATCAGCGCCTTGATCTCCTTGGCCGCCGTGGCCGAACGCTGGGCCAGCGAACGCACCTCGGTGGCCACCACCGCAAAGCCGCGGCCCTGCTCGCCGGCGCGCGCCGCCTCCACCGCGGCGTTGAGCGCCAGGATGTTGGTCTGGAAGGCGATCCCGTCGATCACCGAGATGATGTCGGCGATCTTGCGCGAGGCGGCCTGGATCTGGCCCATGGTGTCCACCACCTGGCCCACCACCTGGCCGCCCTCGGAGGCCACCGCGGCCGCACCGATGGCCAGCTGGTTGGCCTGGCGGGCGTGTTCGGCGTTCTGGCGCACGGTGGAGGTCAGTTCCTCCATGGAGGCGGCCGTTTCCTCCAGGTTGGCGGCCTGCTGTTCGGTGCGGCGGGACAGATCGGCGTTGCCCGAGGCGATCTCGGTGGAAGCGGTGCTGATGGCGCCGGAGGCCTCCTGGATGCGGTGGACGATGGCCTTGAGCTGCTCGACGGTGGCGTTGGCGTCGTCGCGCATGCGGGCGAACACCCCCCGGAAGTCGCCCTCCATCCGCACCGTCAGGTCGCCCTGGGCCAGGCCGGACAGCAGGCGGGACACTTCCGCCAGACTGATCGCGTTGGCGTCCAGCAGGCTGTTCAGCTGCACCGCCAGCTGCAGCAGGAAGCCCTGCTTGTCGCTGGTGTCGATGCGGCCGGACAGGTCACCGGCGGCCGCGGCCTCGACGATGCGGCTGACCTCCTCCTCGATCCGCACCTCGCCGGTGCGGTCGGCCCACTCGACCACGTAGCCGATGCGGACGCCGTCGCCGCCGACCACAGGGTTGATGATCAGGCGCATGCTCCGCCCGCCGATGCGGATGTTGGCGCGGTGGGTGCCGGTCAGGGCGGCCAGCATGCGCTCCTGGCGGGACGGGTCGCGGTGGAACATGTCGATGCTGTTGCCGACCACGGTGGCGGCGTCGAAGTCCGGCAGGTCGCGGCGGATGTCCTCCTGCGCCTCGGCCAGCATGCGCAGCAGCGGCCGGTTGGCGTAGACGATCCGGCGCTGGGCGTCGGCGATCATCACGTTGGTGGTCACACAGTCCAGCGCCGTGTGCATGCGCGCGTAGGCCCGGGCGCGCGCGCTTTCCTCCGCCTGGCGACCGGCCATGCGCCGACCCAGTTCCACCAGGGCCTGGGCCAGCGAGCCCGGCGCCCACTCGCGGGCGGCAACCGCCTCCGGTACCGGGCGCTCCTCGGCCAGCTCCCGGGCCAGCATCGCCAGCATGCCCGGGGTGGCGCCCAGCTGCAGCAGCTGCCGCCGCAGGCGCACGGCCATCCACGCCAGCACCGCGGCCTCCGTGGCGACGAAGGTCATGTGCAGCAGCGCGCTGGCGGCTGTGGCGGACGGATGCAGCACGGACGGCTGCACGGCCAGGCACGCCGCCTGCCAGGCGGTGAGGGCCGCCGCCGCCGCGACGATGGGCAGCCAGTCGCGGTACTGGAGCAGCAGGGCCAGCAGCAGGACGATCGCGCCAAAGTGGAGCCCGGACATGCCTCCGGACTGGTGGACCAGCGTGACGGCCTGCGCCACCAGCGCCAGCGCCACCACCGTCCGGCCCGGCCGGGTTCCCGGACGCAGCCGCGCCAGTACGGCGACGAGGAGCAGGGCCGGCAGGGCCGCCCCCAGGAACGCGCCCCAGTGGCCACCGGCCACCGCGGCAAACAGCGAGAGGCCCGCCAGCACGGTTGCCACGCCCAGGAACAGCCGGTCGGCCGCGGCCGCCACCTCCTCCAGGCAGGCCGGGGGCGCGTGACGGACGGTCCGGATGGATGCGCTATCGGTCATGGATGATCTCCTTCATCGGCATGAGCAGTCGGACGCGGCCACCCGGGAGGGCGGACGCGGCTGGCGGGCAATGGCGGAAACCCCGGGCGTGGACGCGGGGCGATGGCGTCGCGGCTGGTTGCGCCGCGGAACCGACACGCGGCGCAGGTCGTGGTGGCCGGATGCGGCCGGAAGGTGGGACCGGCGGACTTCCGTGTCCCCCAGCTTCACCCGCCGGGAACATCCCGGGGCCGCCATGGTGCGCGGCTCCGCCGGCCCCCCGGGGATACCGGGGACGTGCAGGGGGACTCCAGTCCCGTGTTCTTCCCTGATCAAACCTCTTCCCCGATTCCCCTGGATCGGGAGCACCCCGACGGGGTGGGCCCTATCCACGACATCGGCGCCGGTGGCGATTGCCTTGAGGTGTGCATCTGACGGCCGGTTAACGGTTCAAGGGAATGAAGGGAGCCGGGCAGGGCGGGCAGCCGCAGCGGGTGCGCCGGGACGGGGCGCCGCCAAAAAAGAAGGCCGCGCCGTGGAACGCGGCCGTGCCATGCAGGCAAGGGAGACTTGTGCGGTATCAGGCGGCCTTCTGCACCTGGCGCATGCGCGCCAGGCCGCCGACGTCGACGATCAGCGCGACGCGGCCATCGCCCAGGATGGTGGCGCCGGAGATGCCCGGCACGCGCCGGTAGTTCTTTTCCAGGTTCTTGACCACGACCTGCTGCTGGCCCACCAGCTCCTCGACCTCCAGCGCCAGCTTCTGGCCGTCGCCCTCGACCACCACCACCAGCGACTCCCTGCCGCCGCCGTGGTAGCCGTAGGTGTCCGCCAGCGAGATCAGCGGCAGGTACTCGCCGCGCACGCGCAGCACGCGGCCCTCGCCGGCGACGGTGCGGATGTCCTCCGCTTCCGGCTGCAGCGCCTCGAGCACGTGGCTCAACGGCAGGATCAGGATCTCGCCGCCGGTGGACACGACCATGCCGTCGAGGATGGCCAGGGTCAGCGGCAGGCGGATCACCACGCGGGTGCCCTTGCCGGGCGCGCTTTCGATCTGCACCTCGCCGCCCAGGCCCTGGATGTTCCTGCGCACCACGTCCATGCCCACGCCGCGGCCGGACAGGTCGGTAACCGTGTCGGCGGTGGAGAAGCCGGGGGCGAAGATCAGGTCCCAGACCTGCGCGTCGGTCGGGTTCTCCGGCACCTGCAGGCCGCGCTCGGCAGCCTTGGCCAGGATCTTGACCCGGTCCAGGCCGCGGCCGTCGTCGGCGACCTCGATCACGATGTGCCCACCCTGGTGGGAGGCGGCCAGGGTGATGGTGCCGGTCTCGTCCTTGCCGGCCTGGCGGCGCACCTCGGGCAGCTCCAGGCCGTGGTCGATGGCGTTGCGCACCAGGTGGACCAGCGGGTCGGTGATCTTCTCGATCAGGCCCTTGTCCAGCTCCGTGCCTTCGCCGATCGTCTGCAGGCGCACCTGCTTGCCTAGGCGGGTGGACAGGTCGCGCACCAGGCGCGGGAAGCGGCGGAACACGGCATCCACCGGCAGCATGCGCACGCCGATCACGGCCTCCTGCAGGTCGCGGGTGTTGCGCTCCAGCAGGTCCAGGCCGGCGAACAGGCGCTCGGCCTGGGTCGGGTCCATGCCGCTGGTGCACTGCTTGAGCATGGCCTGGGTGATGACCAGCTCGCCGACCAGGTTGATCAGGGCGTCCACCTTGTCCACGCTCACGCGGATCGAGGTCTCGGCCTCGCCCACGTGCGCGGCGGCCACCGCCGCCGCGGCCTGCCTGCCCTGGGCGGACGTGGCGCCGGCACCGGTGGCGGGCGCGGCGGCCGGCAGCTGCGGCTGGATGTCCAGTTCGCAGTCGTCCACCACCCAGGCGAACACGTCGTCGATGGCGCTGCGCGGGACCTTGCCGCGCAGACCCAGGTCCCAGGCGATGCAGGCTTCCAGCGGATCCAGCTGGGGGAAGTCCGGCATCCGGTCCAGCTTGGCGGTCACGTCCAGGTCGCCCAGCTGCTCCAGCTCGCGCAGGATGCGCAGCGGGTCGTTGCCGGTCATGAACAGCGACGGGGCCGGGGCGAAGGCGATCTTCCAGCCCTCCGGCTCCGGCCCGGCGGCCTTGGCCTGCGCGGCGGCGGGGGCCGAGCCCAGCTCCTGCTGCAGGCGGGCCATCGCCGCCTCCACCGCCGCCTGGTCGGACGGCTTGCCGTGCTCGGCCTCGGCCAGGAGGGTGCGCAGCACGTCGACCGAGGCGAGCATGGCATCCACCGCACCGGAGGTGATGGCGCGCCTGCCGCCGCGGATCTCGTCCAGCAGCGTCTCCAGCACGTGGGTCAGCGAGGCCATCTTCTCGAAGCCGAACGTCGCCGCGCCCCCCTTGATCGAGTGGGCGGCGCGGAACACCGAGTTGATGACCTCCGGGTCGGTGCTGCCGCCATCCATGGCCAGCAGTCCGGCCTCCATCGCGTCCAGGCCTTCCCGGCTTTCCTCGAAGTAGGTGGCGTGGAAGCGTTGCAGGTCCATGTTCATGGCGGGGACGGCTCGCTACGGCGGGCGGTATCAGCCCAGGACTTTCTGGACGGTGGCGACCAGCTGCTCGGGGTTGAACGGCTTGACCAGCCAGCCGGTGGCGCCGGCGGCCTTGCCTTCGGCCTTCTTGTCGGCGGCCGACTCGGTGGTCAGCATCAGCAGCGGGGTGAACTTGTAGTCCGGCAGGGCCCGCAGCGCACGGATCAGCGAGATGCCGTCCATGTTGGGCATGTTCACGTCGGTCACCACCGCGTTGAAGCGCTGCTTCTGGGCGCGGTCGAGGGCCACCTGGCCGTCCTCGGCCTCCTCGACGGCGAACCCGGCCGAGGTCAGGGCGAAAGAAACCATCTGGCGCATCGAGGCCGAATCGTCCACTACCAGAATGCGTGCGCTCATGCGGCGTTCTCCACGGTTTGCTTCTTCACTTCGTCTTGGGTGGGAAGGCCCAGCTGCCCGGACAGGCCCAGCAGGCGCGCGGCGTCGCGCAGCGCGTCGCTGCATCCGCGCAGCTCGGTGCGCAGGCCCTGCGCGCCGCGGCTGCGGAAGAAGGCGCACAGCACCTGCATCGCGGCGGTGTGGACACGCCGGACCGCACCGCCGTCCAGGACGACGGCCGGGTCGGTGAGGTGCGCCGCCAGGCGCTCCTTGAGTTCGGCGCTTGCCTCGATGCCGAGGTCCTCGCCAAGGGACACGGTGTTCATCGCGTCTCCGGGATTGGGGTCCGACTGGATAGCGGCCGCGATCGGCCAGGCTTTAGGCCCCGGCACCCGGGCCGCCGGTCTGCAGCAGGCAGGTGGCGTCCAGCAGGATGATCGGCTCGGCGGAGAGGCGGGCGATGCCGCGGAACAGGTCGTTGTGCAGCCGGCCCATGCGGCAGCGGTCGGGGGCCTCGATCTGCGGCTCGGCCAGGGTCACCACGTCCTCGACGGCGCTGACGCGCAGGCCGAGGATGTCGCCCTTGTCCTCGAGCACCACGAAGCGGGTGGCCGGCGTGGTCGGCTGCGACGCCTGGCCCAGGTGCACCCCCAGGTCCAGCACCGGCACCACCTGGCCACGCAGGTTCATCACTCCCAGCATGGCCGGCGGGGTGCCGCGCAGTGCCAGCAGCGGACTGGGCAGCACCACCTCCTGCACTTTCAGCAGCTCCAGGCCGTAGGCCTGGTGGCCGCAGCGCAGGCGCAGCCAGCGCGAAGTGCGTTCCACCGCCGGCGCCGGCGTGGACGGCTCGGCGGAGGCGGGCGCCGCACCGGCCAGGATCGGCGCGCTGCGCGGCGCCGGCACGGCCCGCGGTGCCGGCGCGACACGCGGAGCCGGAGTGGCGGGCGCAGGCGCTGCAGCCGGCGCCGGAGCCGGGGGCGGGGGCGGGGACGCCGTCGCCGTCGGGGTGGTGGCGACCGGCGCGGGCGCCGCCGGCGATGCGGCGAGCGCGGCCGGGGTGTTCATCGGGGCGCCCACCAGCAGTCCGTCCAGGTATTCGTCGAGGACTTCGGCAGCGCTCATGCCGCGCGCTCCAGGACCTCGCCATCGCTGGCCAGGATCCACTCCAGGGCCCGCCGGTAGGCGGACAGGGCACGGCCCGGATAGCCCGCGTCCTCGGCCACCGGCTGCACCAGCGTGTCGGTGTTGCACAGGCGGGTGTCCACCGGCACGGCGTCCTCCCACACCAGGGCGCCGTGGTCCTCCTGCATGCGCTTGAGCGCCTCCTGGCCGGCACGGGTGCGGCGGTCGTACAGGGTCGGAAGCACCGACACCGGCAGCGGCCGCCGGCGCGAGCGCTCGACCATCTCGACGGTGCGGCGCATGCCGGCCAGGCCGTGCAGGGCCAGCGGTTCGGCCTGGGTCGGGATCACCACACGGTCGGCCGCGGCCAGGGCGTTGATCATCAGCAGGCCCAGGGTCGGCGGGCAGTCCAGCAGCACGTAGTCGTGCTGGCCGGCGTGGCGGGCCAGCGCCTGCGACAGGGCCAGGCCCAGGCCCGGCTGGTTGGCGCTGCGCCGCTCCAGCGTGGCCAGGGCGGTCTGCGCGCAGACGAAGCCGAGGTTCTCCACCGGGCTGTGGCGGACCAGCGCCGACAGCGGCTGCGGCGGGGTGGCGAACAGCTCCAGCACGCCCTCCGGCGGCGGATCGGAGGGCACGCCGAAGGCGCGGGTCAGCGAGGCATGCGGGTCCAGGTCGACCAGCAGCACCCGCTGGCCGCGCTGGGCCAGTCCGCGGCCCAGGGCCAGGGTGGTGGTGGTCTTGCCTACGCCGCCCTTCTGGTTGGCGATCGCCCACACGCGCATCGATCCGATCCTCCTGACTTTACGGGTTGGCGGTGGTCGGCCCATTGCTGCCGCCACCGGGCACGTCCGCTTCCTTTATCGGCGCCGATGCCACGGCCTTGACCGTGTCCCCGTCCGCGGCCTCCTCCTCATCGGGTGCGGCCAGGATGATCAGCACCACCCGGCGGTTGAGGTTGCGGCCCTCCTCGGTGCTGTTGTCCGCGCGCGGGCGGTACTCGCCGTAGCCGACCATGGCCAGCCGCTCGGGCGCCACGCCGCGGGCGACGAGCAGGTGCACCACGCTGGCCGCGCGCGCCGCCGACAGCTCCCAGTTGGACGGGAACTGCACGGTGTTGATCGGGCGGTTGTCGGTGTAGCCCTCCACCCGCACCGGGTTGGGCGTGCCCTCCAGCACCTCGGCCATCTTCGCCAGCACCTCGCGCGCGGAGGCATCCAGTTCCGCCGAGCCGGTGTCGAACAGGATGTCGCTGTTGATCTCGACCTCCAGCCACAGCTCGGCGCGCTTGACCGTGATCAGCCTGGCCTTGACCAGCGGCGCCAGGGCATCCTCCAGACGCGCGGCGACGTTGCCGAGCTGGCGCTGGGCGCGCTGCACCGCGGCGCGGCTGGCCACGTCCAGCGGCGTGCCGGTGCGCGCGTGCGAGGCCAGCGCCGGCAGCAGGGTGGGGTTGGGCGAGGGCGCCGGCGCCGACGGGCCCTGCTTGGCACCGGAGCGGATCGGCGAGGGGCGGTCGTAGTCCGAGCCCTGCAGCTGGTGGTTGCCGATCTGCACCGGGTTGATGGTGCGCGGCGCGCCGCCGAAGGCGGCGGTGAGCGCGTCGGCCAGCACGCGGTACTTGCCCTCGTTGATCGAGGAGATGGCGTACATCACCACGAAGAACGCCAGCAGCAGCGTCATCAGGTCGGCGTAGGGCACGACCCAGGCTTCGTGGTTGGTGTGGTCCTCGTGCGGGCGGCGGCGGGCCATGGCGTGGTCAGTGCAGGAAGCCGGCCAGCTTGGATTCGATGTTGCGCGGGTTCTCGCCCTGGGCGATGGCGATCAGCCCCTCGATGATCATCTCGCGCTCGCCGGTGCGCCGCGCGATCACGCTCTTGAGCTTGGCCGCCACGGGCAGGAACAGCAGGTTGGCCGAGGAAATGCCGTAGATGGTCGCGGTGAACGCCGCGGCGATGCCGTGGCCGAGCTTGCCCGGGTCGGCCAGGTTCTTCATCACCGCCATCAGGCCGAACACCGCGCCGATGATGCCCAGGGTGGGGGCGTAGGTGCCCATGCCCTCGAACACCCGGGCCGCGGCCAGCTCCTGGCTCTCCTGGGTGTTGAGGTCGATCTCCAGCATGTGCCGGATCTGCTCCGGCTCCACGCCGTCCACCAGCATCTGCAGGCCCTTGCGCAGGAACGGGTCGGTCTGCTCCTGCACCTGCGGCTCCAGGCCGAGCAGGCCCTGGCGGCGCGCCAGGTTGCTCCACTCCAGGATCTGCGCCAGCAGCGCTTCGCGATCGGACACCGGCGGGCGGATCACCCAGCCGACGATGCGCAGGGCGCGACGGAACACCGCCGGCGGCGTGTGCAGGAAGATCGCCGCCACGGTGCCGACGATCACGATCACGAACGCGCCGGAAGACCACAGCGAGCCCAGTCCGGCGCCCTTGAGCAGGCTGCCGCCGACCAGCGACACCAGTGCCAGCAGCAGACCGAGAAGGCTGAGGATGTCCATGCGGCTGGTATCGGCCCCCTTCGTCGGCTTCTTTAGTCGGAGGGCCCGCGCGCCCCGGCGTACGGGCCCGGCGCGCGGGCCATGCGGGCCGGCGTCAGTGCGCCGGCACCTGCTGTTCGGCCGAGGCGCGCAGCCCGTCCACGTCCAGGATCAGCGCCAGGCTGCCGTCGCCGATCAGGGTGGCGCCGGCGTAGCCGGGCAGGCCGCGCAGGGCGCGCGGCAGCGGCTTGATCACCACTTCCTCGCGGCCGCGCACCTGGTCCACGATCAGGCCGAAGCGCGCGTCGCCCATCTGCAGCACCACCACCGTCAGCAGCGGTGCCTCGCGGGCCGGGATGCCCAGCCAGTGGCGCAGGTCCACCAGCGGCAGGGTGTGGCTCTGCCGGTCCAGCACCTGGCGGCCGTCGAACCAGCCCAGCGAGGAGGCCGCGGCGTGCAGCACCTCCTGCACGCGCGCCAGCGGCAGCGCGTACACCGCCTCGCCGGCCTGCACCAGCAGGGTCGGCAGGATGGCCAGGGTCAGCGGCACGCGGATCAGGAAGCGGGTGCCACGGCCCAGCTCGGACTGGATCTGGATCTGCCCGCCGAGCTCGCGGATGCGCGACTGCACCACGTCCATGCCCACGCCGCGGCCGGAGATGTCGGTGACCTGGGCCTTGGTCGAGAAGCCCGGCAGGAAGATCAGGTTGAGGCATTCCTCCGGGCCGAGGCGGGCGGCGGCGTCCGGGTCCAGCAGGCCCTTCTCGCGCGCCTTGGCGCGCAGGCGCTCCGGGTCGATGCCGGCGCCGTCGTCGTAGACCTCGATGGCCACGTAGTCGCCTTCCTGCTGCGCGGCCAGGCGCAGCTTGCCCACGCGCGGCTTGCCGGCGGCCTCGCGGATCTCCGGCGGCTCGATGCCGTGGTCGATGCCGTTGCGCACCAGGTGCACCAGCGGATCGGCCAGGGCCTCGACCAGGTTGCGGTCCAGCTCGGTCTCCGCACCGACCATCTCCAGGTCCACTTCCTTGTTGAGGGAGCGGGCCACGTCGCGGGCGACCTTGGGGAAGCGCGAGAACACCTTGCCCACCGGCTGCATGCGCGTGCGCATCACCGCCGACTGCAGGCGCGAGGTGGCCACGTCCAGGCCGGCCACGGCGCGGTCCAGCTCCTCGTCGCGCAGGCGTGCGCGCAGGGTCTTGAGGCGGTTGCGCGCCAGCACCAGTTCGCCGGTCAGGTTGACGATGGCGTCCAGGCGGCGGGTGTCCACGCGCACGGTGTGCTCGGCCTCGGCCGCGGCCGCCGGCTTCGGTGGCGCGGGCGGGCGGGCCGGCGCACGCGGTGCGGGCGCGGGTGCCGGCGTCGCGGGCTTCGGCGCGGCGGCGGCGGGCGCCGCCGGCTTGACGCCGGGAGCGCCGCCCTTGCCGTGCAGCTGGTCCAGCAGCGCCTCGAATTCGTCATCGGTGATGGTGTCGGAGGCCGGTGCCGCGGCCGGCGCCGGCGTGGCCAGGCCCGGGGCACCCCCCTTGCCGTGCAGCTGGTCCAGCAGTGCCTCGAACTCGTCCTCGCTGATGGTGTCCGACGCGGCGGCCGGCGGGGCGGGCGGTGGAGGCGGCGCGGCCGGAGCCGGCGCGGCCTGGAACTTGAACTGGGCGATGAGCTCCGGCGGCGCGGGTTCGGGGTCGGTGCCCGCGGAGAGCGCGTCCACCATGGCCTGCAGCCAGTCCAGCGAGCGCTGCGCGGCGTCGAAGTGCTGCGCCTCCAGCCGGGCCTGGCCGGAACGGGCGGCGCCCAGCGCCTCCTCGGCGGCGTGGCACAGCTCGACCATCGGCTGCACGCCGAGGAAGCCGGCGCCGCCCTTGAGGGTATGGAAGCCGCGGAACACCGCGTTGAGCTGCTCGCGGTCCTCCGGGTCGTGCTCCAGCGTGACCAGCTGCTCGCCGAGGCGGTCCAGGATCTCCTGGGCCTCGATGATGAAGTCGGCCGCGATTTCCGGCGTCACCCCGCTCATGGCCTACAGTCCCAGTCCGGCAAGCAGCGCGTCGGCATCGTCCTGGCTGACGGCGTGGCGGTCCAGGCCGGCCACGGCCGGGCCGGCCAGGGCCGGTTCGGCAGGCCTGCCTTCCTGTGCCAGGCCCAGTTCGCCGAAGCCCTCGTGCATGCGTCGCACGATCCCGGCCACGCGCTTGATGATCTGGCCGGTGATGTCCTGATAGCTCTGGGTCAGCGCGATCTCGGTCAGGTTGGCGCGGATCCGGTCCAGCACCTGGTCCTGGCCCACCGACACGCCCTCGGCGCGCAGGCCCTCGACCAGGGCGCGGCATTCGTCGGCCAGGTCCAGGGTACGGTGGGTGGCCTGTTCGGTGACCGAGATCACGTGGTCCAGGCGCGCGCAGGCGTCGTCCAGCTCGGCGCCGCTGGCGCCGGGCACCTGCGGCAGTTCGCCGAGGGCCTGGCTCAGCTCGCGGGCGAGCCGGCCCAGGCCCTGCACCAGCGGGCGGGTGCGGGCGGCGGCCAGGGCGTCGACCTCGGCGCGCAGGGCGCTCTCGTCGCCGCGCTCCAGGGCGTTGAGTGCTTCGTGCAGGCGCCGGATCAGGGCCCGGCGTTCCGGCGAGGTGGTGCTCATGCGGTGGCCGCCAGCCTCTCGAAGATCTTGTTGAGCTTCTCTTCCAGGGTCTGCGCGGTGAACGGCTTGATGATGTAGCCGTTCACGCCGCACTGGGCCGCCTCGATGATCTGCTCGCGCTTGGCCTCGGCCGTGACCATCAGCACCGGCAGGGCCTTGAGCTTGTCGTCCGAACGGATGGCACGCAGCAGCTCGATGCCGGTCATCCCCGGCATGTTCCAGTCGGTGATGACGAAGTCGAACGGCTGGCTGCGCAGCGCCGCCAGGGCGGTGTGGCCGTCGTCGGCCTCGGCGGTGTTGGTGTACCCCAGATCGTTGAGCAGGTTCTTGACGATGCGCCGCATCGTCGAGAAGTCGTCCACGATCAGGATGCGCATGTTCTTGTTCACTACGTGCTCCGTTTGCAAAAGCCTGCGCGCTCAGTCCTCTTCCAGACCGGCATCGCTCAGTTCGTACTGGGACAGGCGGGCGCGCAGCCGCAGTACCGCCTGGCCGTGGATCTGGCACACGCGGGACTCGCTGACCCCGAGCACCGCGCCGATCTCCTTCAGGTTCAGTTCCTGCTCGTAGTACAGCGACAGCACCAGCTGCTCGCGCTCCGGCAGCTGGCCGATGGCGGCGGCCAGCTCGCGGCCGAAGTCGGCGCGCTCCAGCGCCTGCTGCGGGGTGGGGGCGCCGCTGTGCACCTGCACCTCGCCGTGGTCCTCCACGTGCGAATCCAGGCTCAGCACCTGGCCGCGCGAGGCGTCCTCCAGCAGGCGCAGGTACTCCGGCAGCGACATGTCCAGGCGTGCGGCCACCTCCTGCGGGGTGGCGGCGCGGCCGGTGGCCTGCTCGATCTCGCGCACCGCGGCGGCGGCATCGCGCGCGCGCCGGTGCACCGAGCGCGGCACCCAGTCGCCGCGGCGGATCTCGTCGATCATGGCGCCACGGATGCGGATCGAGGCGTAGGTCTCGAACGAGGCGCCCTGGTCGGGGTCGTAGCTGCGGCTGGCCTCGATCAGGCCGATCATGCCGGCCTGGATCAGGTCGTCGACCTCCACGCTGGCCGGCAGGCGCGCGGCCAGGTGGTGGGCGATGCGCCGGACCAGGTCGGCGTGGCGCGCCACGGCATCGCTGGCGCAGCTGCGCTGGACGGCGCGGTATTCGGCGGCGGCTGCCAGGCTCATGCGACCGCCCCCTGCCGGATCATCCGGTCCACGAAGAACTCGATGTTGCCGCGCGGGGCCGCCGGCGGCTGCCAGCGCGCCGCGCGCCGGGCGATCTCGGCGATGGCCCGCGCCGACGGGCTGGCGGGATAGGCGGTGGCGACGGCCTGCTGGCGCTGCACCGCCATGCGCAGCCATTCGCAGTGCGGCACCGCACCCAGGTAATTGAGCGAGACGTCGCCGAGGAAGCGCTCGCACACCCGCGAGAGCTTGTCGTACAGGCCGCGCCCCTCGGCCGGGCTGCGCACCATGTTGGCCACCACCTGCACCCGGTCCACGCCGCGCTCGCGGGACAGGACCTTGATCAGGGCGTAGGCGTCGGTGATCGAGGCCGGCTCGTCGCAGACCACCACCACCGCGTCCTGGGCGGCCTGGCAGAAGGTCAGCACGCTGTCGGTGATGCCGGCGGCGGTGTCCACCACCAGGATGTCCAGCTCGCGCTGCAGGTCGTTGAACACGTTGACCAGACCCACGTGCTGGGCCGGCTGCAGCTCGGCCATGTGCTGGCGACCGGAGGCGGCGGGCACCACCAGCATGCCGCCCGGGCCCTCCATGATCACGTCCTCCAGCTCGCAGCGGCCGGCCACCAGGTCGGCCAGGGTGTACTGCGGGGACAGGCCCAGCAGCACGTCCACGTTGGCCAGGCCCAGATCGGCGTCCAGCAGCAGGGTGCGCTTGCCCAGCGCCGCCAGCGAGGCGGCCAGGTTCACCGACAGGTTGGTCTTGCCCACGCCGCCCTTGCCGCCGGTGACGGCAATGCTGCGGACGGGGGTCAGGGGCTTGTTGGCGGCGGACATGGGCGGGAATCGGACCTCATGCGACGGCATGGTCATGCTCCGGGACGTTCGGCTTATCGGCAGCGCGGCGCAGATCTTCAAGGCGCAGGACCAGGCTGGCCGCGTTGGCCCGGTGCAGGTCCTCGGGGACCCGCTGGCCGTCGGTGATCCAGGTCAGCGGCAGCTGGTGGTCCACGACCACCGACAGGGCGCTGCCCAGCCGGCCGGTCTCGTCCACCTTGGTCAGGACCACGCCCTGGGGCCTGGCGGCACTGAAGCGGCGCACCACCTCGTCCAGGTCGGCGTAGTGGGAATTGGCCGGCAGGACCAGCAGGGTGCTGACCTGGCGGGCGGCACGCAGCCAGTTGAGCTGGCTGGCCAGGGCGCGGTCGCGCTGGCCCAGGCCGGCGGTGTCCACCAGCACCACCCGGTAGTCCTGCAGGCGCTGCAGCAGCTGGATCAGGGCCGCGTCGCTGTCGGCCTCGTGCACGGCGATGCCCAGCTGGCGGCCGTAGCCGTGCAGCTGCTCGCGGCCGCCGATGCGGGCGGTGTCGGTGGTCACCAGGGCGATGTCGCGCGGACCGTGCTCGGCCACGAAGCGCGCCGCCAGCTTGGCGATGGTGGTGGTCTTGCCGGCACCGGTGGGACCGACCAGGGCGATCACGCCGCCCTGGTCCATCGGGTCCACCGGGCAGATCGGCAGCTTCTGCGAGACCAGGCCCAGCATCAGGCCGCGGCCGCGGTGCAGCGGCGTGTCCGGCGGGATCTGCAGGGCCACGTCGCGGGTGATGCCGGCATCGAAGCCGTAGTCCTCCATCAGTTCCATGGCCTGCAGGCGCACCGGCGAACCGCGCAGGCGCTCGTCGGTCAGGCGGTGCATCTCGCGCTCGATCATGGCGCGCATCTGCGCCAGCTCCTCGCGCATGGCCGCCAGCTGTTCGTCGCTGGCCGGGGCCGGCGGCGTCGGCACCGGGGCCAGCGCCGGGGCGGCGGCGCCGGGAGGCGCCGGTGCGACGGCGGGTTCGGCCACGGCGACCGGGGCGGGGGACGCCTGGACCGGGGCCGGTGCGGCTGCCTCCGCCGGGGCCACGCCGGCGCTGACCGCCTGCGCGGTGGGGGTGGCCAGGGCGGCGGCCATGGCCGCGGCGAAGTCCGGACGCGGCGCGGGTGCCGCCGGTGGCTGGACCTGGGCCCCGGCGGGGGCCAGGAACGGGTTGGGGCGCGGCGCCGGCGCGGTGGCCCGCTGCGCCTCCAGCAGGGCGCGCTGCACGGCGTCCTCGTCGTAGTTGCTGGCGGCCACGATCTCCACGCCTTCCTCGGTGCGGCGGTTGGAGAGGATGACCGCGTCCGCGCCGTGCTCGGCGCGCACCATGCGCAGCGCGGTGCGCATGTCGGGGGCGACGAATCGTTTGATCTTCATGGCGCGGAACCGGATCGGGTCAGGGAGTGGGAAAGGGACGGCGGAAGGAGCGGGGCGGGCGGCGGCGGACGCCACCGGCGTCGTGGGCCGCTTGTTCGTGCTTTCGGTCCGGCCATGTGTTCACTTCCTCCGTTCCCCTTGGCCATCAGCTGATCGTGCCGACCAGCTTCAGCCGCTTGTCCTCGGGCACCTCGGTGTAGGCCAGCACCGCCAGCGAAGGCACGCTGTGGCGGACCAGCCGCGCGAGGGCGGCGCGCACCGGCGCCGGCACCAGCACCACCGCCGGCTCGCCACGCGCCTCCTGGCGCTGGGCGCAGTCGGCCAGGCTCTGCTGCAGGCGCTCGGCCAGGCCGGGCTCCAGCGCGGCGCCGTTGCCCTGCACGGAGTCCTGCAAGACCCGTTCCAAAGGCGGGGCCAGGGTGAACACCGGCAGCTCCGGCGACATTCCGGCGATCTCCTGGACGATGAAGCGGCCCAGGGCGTTGCGCACGGCGGCGGTGAGCACGGCCGGGTCCTGGGTGTGGGCGCCGTGCTCGACCAGGGCCTCGACGATCTTGCGCAGCTGGCGCACCGGCACCCGCTCGGTGAGCAGGTTCTGCAGCACCCGCACCACCACCGACAGCGGCAGGGTCTTGGGCGTCAGGTCCTCGACCAGCTTGGGCGCGCTCTTGGCCAGGGTGGCCAGCAGCTGCTGCACCTCCTCGTGGCCCAGCAGCTCCGGTGCGTGCTCGCGCACCAGGTGGGACAGGTGGGTGGCCACCACGGTGGCCGGGTCCACCACGGTGTAGCCCAGCGCCTCGGCCTGGGCACGCTGGTGCGGCTGGATCCACACCGCGTCCAGGCCGAAGGCCGGGTCCTTGCCCTTGATGCCGTCGATCTGGCCGAGCGCACCGCCCGGGTCCAGGGCCAGCTCGCGGTCGGGGTGGATCTCGGCGGTGGCCACCGGCACCCCGTGCACCAGCACGCGGTACTGGTTGGCCTGCAGCTCCAGGTTGTCGCGGATGTGCACCGGCGGCACCAGGAAGCCGATCTCCTGGGTCAGCTTGCGGCGCACGGCCTTGATCCGCGCCATCAGTTCGCCGCCCTGGCCCTTGTCCACCAGCGGGATCAGGCGGTAGCCGACCTCCAGCCCCAGCGGGTCCACCGGGCGCAGCTCGTCCCAGTCCGGCTCGGCGCTGCTGGCGGCCGCCGGCGTCGGCGCGCCGTCGCCGGCCGGATCGGCGGCCGCCGGGGCGCGGGCGTCGCGCTGCCAGAGCTTCCACGCGCAGAAGCCGAGGATCGCCGCCAGCGTCAAAAAGGCGACGTTGGGCATGCCCGGCACCAGGCCGACCACGCCCAGGATGCCGGCGGCGATGGCCAGCGCCTTGTGCTGGCCGAACACCTGGCCCACCACCGCACCGCCCATGTCCTGGGCGCGCGAGGCACGGGTCACCAGCATGGCCACGGCGGTGGACACCAGCAGCGCCGGCAGCTGCGCCACCAGGCCGTCGCCGATGGACAGCAGGGTGTAGGTGGCGGCCGCGTCGGCCACCGGCATGCCGTGCTGGAGCACGCCCACCGCCAGGCCGCCGACCAGGTTGATGGCCAGGATCAGGATGCCGGCGATGGCGTCGCCGCGGATGAACTTGCTGGCGCCGTCCATCGCGCCGTAGAAGTCGGCCTCTTCGCGCACTTCCTCGCGCCGGGCCTTGGCCTCCTCGCGGGTCAGCAGGCCGGCGTTGAGGTCGGCGTCGATGGCCATCTGCTTGCCGGGCATGGCGTCGAGGATGAAGCGCGCGGTTACCTCGGAGATGCGCCCGGCGCCCTTGGTGATGACCACGAAATTGATGATGGTCAGGATGGCGAAGACGACGATGCCGACGGTGTAGTTGCCGCCGATCACGAACTCGCCGAAGGCGGCGATCACCTTGCCCGCGGCGTCGTGGCCGTTCTGGCCGTTGAGCAGGATCACGCGGGTGGAGGCCACGTTCAGGGCCAGGCGCAGCATCGTGGTGGTCAGCAGCACGATCGGGAAGATCGTGAAGTCCAGCGGACGCTGCACGTAGACCACGGCCAGCAGCACCACCAGCGACAGGGCGATGTTGAAGGAGAACAGCGCGTCCAGCACCGGCGGGGCCAGCGGCACCACGATCATGGCCAGCATGGCCAGCACCACCAGGGGCGCGCCCAGGCCGTTGCGGGCCAGCTCCAGCAGGCGCCGCGCCAGCGGCGGGGAAGCCACGGTGCTCACCGGCCGTCACCCTCCGGGAACTCGTCCACCTCGACCCGGCCCAGCTCCGGGTGGGCCCTGAGGGTGCCGGCACGCCAGGCGCGCAGCTGGTAGACGTAGGACAGCACCTGGGCGACAGCGGCGTACAGTCTCACGGGGATTTCCTTGCCTAGCTGGCCTTCGCGATACAAGGCGCGTGCCAGAGGCGGTGCGGACACCAGGGCCACGCGGTGGCGTGCGGCCACCTCGCGGATGCGCAGGGCCACCTCGTCCACGCCCTTGGCCACCACGGTGGGGGCGCGCATGGTGCCGCCGTCGTACTTGAGCGCCACGGCGTAGTGGGTCGGGTTGACCACCACCACGTCCGCGGTGGGCACGGCCTCCATCATCCGCCGCTGCGACAACTGGAACTGGATCTGCCGGATCCGGCCCTTGACCTGCGGGTTGCCCTCGCTCTCCTTCAGCTCCTCGCGCAGCTCCTGGCGGGTCATCTTCAGCTTCCGCGTCCAGTTCCACTTCTGGTACGGGACGTCGGCGGCGGCCAGCAGCAGCAGTGCGGCGCCGGAGGCCAGCAGCAGGGTCGCGGCAAAATGCAGGCCGGTGCGGACGGCGTCCTCCAGGGCCTGGTTGGGCATGACCCGCAGCACGTCCATGCCGTGGGCCAGGGCCAGGCCGGCGGCGGTGCCCACCAGCACCACCCGCAGCAGCGACTTGGCCAGCTCGGCCAGGCTGGTGGGGCCGTAGATGCGCTTGAGCCCGGACAGCGGGTTGAGGCGGTTGATGTCCGGGACCAGGGCCTTGGACGCGAAGTTGAAGCCGCCCAGCACCATCGGCGCCACGAAGGCCGCCAGCAGGCATGCCGCCATCAGCGGGGCAACCACCAGCAGCAGCTTCAGCAGCAGCAGGCCCATGTGCGGGAACAGCCGCTCGGGCGCGCCCAGCAGGGCCGGTTCCGGGCTCAGCGCGCTGCGCAGCCAGCCCTGCGCCCCGCGCCCGAACAGCGGGCCGGCGGTGACCAGCGTCACCACCCCGGCGCCGAACACGGCCACGGTCGCCAGCTCGCGCGAGCGCGGCAGGTTGCCCTGCTCGCGCGCCTGGCGCAGGCGTTTTTCGGTAGGTTGTTCGGTGCGTTCCTGGCCGTCCTCGTTCTCGGCCATGGCCGGCTCCTGCACACGGGGATCCGGCGCAGGTCATGCAAGTCCCGTTCCAGCCGCCGTCAGCCGGCCGGGGTCTCCTCCGCGGGGGCCGCGGCCGGTCCGGGCCGGGGCAGCGGCCCGGGCCGGCCGATGTGGTAGCCCTGGACCCAGTCCACGCCCAGGCCACCCAGCTCGGCGAGGATGGCCTCGTCCTCGACGTACTCGGCCACGGTCTCGGCCTGGTAGGCGCGGGCGATGGCGACCATGGCCCGGACCAGGTCGCGGTCGCGCGGGTTGCGGGCGATGTTGCGGATGAAGCTGCCGTCGATCTTGATCAGGTCGATGGGCAGCTGCTGCAGGCGCTCGAAGCTCTGCATGCCGGTGCCGAAGTCGTCCAGGGCGATCAGGCAGCCGCGCCGGCTCAGGCCCTCCAGCAGCGGCCGCGCCTGGGCCATGCCGCCGGAGACCGCCCGCTCGGTGACCTCGAAGCACAGCCGGGAGGCGCAGCCGGGCAGGGCGTCGAGCTGGTACGGCAGCCAGTTGCGGAACTGCTCGGAGATCAGGCTGCGCCCGGTCAGGTTCACCGCCAGGCGCCGGTACGGCAGCGGCCCGGGATGGGCCCGCATCCACTTCAGCAGGTGCTCGATCACCGCCCGGTCCAGCTCCACCACGCCGCGGCTGGCCTCCAGCTCGGCCATGTACTCGTGCGGCAGCAGCAGGCGGCCGTCGTCGTCGCGCAGACGGCACAGGATCTCGCCCATGGCCGGGACGGCCTCGCCCAGCCGGCGTATCGGCTGCACGTGCAGCTCGATGCGGCGGCGTCGCAGCAGCGACAGCGCCAGCGAATGGGTTTCCAGCAGGGCGCGCAGCGCCACCGGGTCGGACTGCCCCTGCGCGAACACCGGCGCGGTCTCGCCGCGGTCGCGCGCGCACTGCATGGCGCCGTAGGCCGCGTGCAGGGCCAGCTCCACCGCCTGCGGGCTGGCGTCGCGCAGCATGGCCACGCCCAGGTGCGGCTCGATGCGCACGCACACGTTGTCGTAGCGGAACTCGAACTGCTCCACCCGCGCCAGCAGCGCCTTCCACGACACCTGGTCGGTGTCCGGGACCAGCACGAACCGGCCCATGCCCAGGGTGTAGGCCTGCACGTCCGGCCCCAGGTGCCGGTACAGGGCCGCGGTCAGCGCCTCCTGCGCCGGCAGGCCGAGGCCGGCCATCAGGCTGTCCAGATGCTCCACGCCCAGGCAGGCGATCTCCGCCGGCGGGCTGTCGCGCCGGGCCAGGTCGTGGCGCAGGGCGTTGAGGTTGGGCACGCCGCTCAGGCCGTCGCGGCGGCCTTCCTCGGCCAGCCGCGCCATCGCCCGGCGGTTGTCGCGGCTGATCACCAGGGTCAGCACCATCAGCTGCTGGGCCATGCTCATCTCCAGGCCGATCTGCAGCAGCTGCAGCGCGTCGGTGCGCAGCCCGGAACGGGTGCCGGCGCCCACCAGGTACACCAGCAGGGTGGTGACGCAGGCGATCAGCGGCGCCGACCAGCGCCAGGGCAGGCGCAGCACCGCCCACATCACCAGGCCGGCGAACATCAGGCGCTGGTCCAGCAGGCCGCCGAGCAGGTGCCCGGACGGCGAGGGCACGGCCCACAGCATCACGCCCAGCAGCAGGCTGTAGGCGGCCACCAGCACGACCTCCCAGGCGCGCAGCGGCACCTGCATCGGCGCCGGCTCGCGGCGGCCGGTGACCCACAGCACAAGCGGAAGCGTGACGCAGAGCACGCCGTAGAAGCGCGAGAAGCCCACCCGGATGGCCTGTTCGAACAGCGCCTCGCCCTCCAGGCCGGAGAACAGCCCGGCGAAGGCCAGGTGCGCCACCGCCCAGCCGGCCGGGTACAGGGCGAAGGCCGCCGCGCCGAAGGGGATGATGTCCTCCTGGCGGAACAGCAGCCGCTGCCGCGGCCAGCCGGCCAGGCGTGCGCACAGCAGGGTCCAGCCGTACATGGACAGGTACAGCGGCAGCGTGCCCAGGAACCGCTGCACCACCTCGCCCGGGTAGAGCAGCACCAGCTGCGCGCACCAGGACAGCAGCAGGGCCAGGAAGCCCACGTGGAAGTAGCGCCGGTCCGGCATCAGCATCGCCAGCGCCAGCAGCAGGCCCCAGTGCAGGTTGGCCAGCGACGACGGGCCGGCGTAGGGCCGGAACTCCGGCCAGTAGGGGATCGGCAGGAACGGCAGCAGGAAGCAGGCGATCGCGACCAGGATCGCCTCGCGCTTGCAGCGGCCGGACCGGTGCCCCATGCATTGCCCCCTTTGCACCGGCCATACCGGCGCACGTGACTATGCGTGAGCGGAAGGCCGATGAAAACCCTGCCGATGGTCGATGCCGCACCCGGCCCGCCGCCGCGGACCGCGGAGTGCCCGGGCCGGGGCTGCCGGCCTCAGGGGGCGGTGACCCGCGCGGCGGCGCCGTAGGCGGTGTCCAGCAGGGCGCGCAGTGGCGCGGCCAGCTCGCCGGCCAGCACCGCCAGCAGGAACAGGCCCATCAGCACCGCCACCGGCAGGCCCAGCTGGATCGGGTTGAGCGCCGGCGCCGCCCGCGCCAGCACGCCGAAGGCCAGGTTGCAGGCCAGCAGGGCCACCATCACCGGCAGGGCCAGGGTCAGACCACCGCGCAGCACCTGGGTGAACAGGTCCGGCACCACCGCCAGCATCGCCTGTGCGTCCGGCCAGGGTGCCGCCAGCGGCAGGGCCTGGTAGCTGCGCACCAGCAGGGTGACCATCGCCAGGTGGCCATCGGAGGCGAAGAACAGCAGCCCGAAGGCCAGATAGAACCACTGCGCGACCACGCCGGAGCTGGTGCCGCGCAGCGGGTCGCTCATCTGGGCGAAGGACAGGCCCATGCCCTGCGACACCAGCTCGCCGGCCAGGGCGCCGGCCTCGAACATCAGGCGCAGGACGAAGCCCATGGCCACGCCCAGCGCCAGCTCGCGGGCCACGCCCAGCACGGTGGCCGCGTCCAGCCCCGCGAACTCCGGCACCGGCGGCAGCATCGGCGCGATCGCCAGGGCCAGGGTGCCGGCCAGCAGCACCCGCACCCGCGCCGGCAGCGCCCGGGTGCCGACCACCGGCATGGCCATGAGCATGGCCCCGGTACGCAGCATGGTCCACATGACCGTCACGATCATGCCGAAGGCCGCCTGGCCGTCGATGACCATCCGCGTGGCCGCGTCCATGCCGTGCTCAGCCGATCAGGTGCGGGATGCGGTGGAACAGCGCGACCGTGTAGTCGACCAGGTAGGCCAGGAGGAAGCTGCCGATGGCGAACAGCGCGGCGGTCAGGGTCACGGCCTTGGCGATGAAGGCGATGGTCGGCTCGTTGATCTGGGTGGCCGCCTGGACCACGCCGACCACCACGCCGACCACCAGCACGCACAGCAGCAGCGGGCCGCCGACCCAGAGCACCACCTCCAGGCCGCGGCGCAGTTCGGTGAGGGCCAGTTCCGGGGTCATGTCAGACTCCGTTGAAGCTGGCCGCCAGGGTGCCCACGGTCAGCACCCAGCCGTCCACCAGGATGAACAGCAGGATCTTGAACGGCGCGGAGATGAGCATCGGCGAGAGCATCATCATGCCCATGGACATCAGCACGCTGGCCACCACCAGGTCGATGATCACGAACGGGATGTAGATCAGGAAGCCGATCTCGAATGCGGTCTTCAGCTCGGAGGTGACGAACGAGGCCACCAGCACCGGGAACGGCACCGCGTCCGGGCCGCTGTAGGTGTCGTGCCCGGCCAGGCCGGCGAAGGTCATCAGGTCGGTCTCGCGCACCTGCGCCAGCATGAACGCGCGCAGCGGCTCGGTGCCCAGTTGCCAGGCGGTGCGGAAGTCCATCTCGCCGTTGAGGTACGGCGCCAGGCCCGCGTCCCAGGCCTTCTGCCACACCGGCAGCATCACCAGCGCGGTGAGGAACAGGCCCAGGCCGATCAGGACCTGGTTGGACGGCGTCTGGCCGGTGCCCAGCGCCTGGCGCAGCAGCGCCAGCACGATCATGATCCGGGTGAAGGCGGTCATCACCAGCAGCAGCGAAGGCAGCAGGGTGATGGAGGTCATCAGCAGCAGCGTCTGCAGCGGCACGCTGACCGGGGCGTCGCCGATGCGGCCCACGGTCACGTCGGGCAGGGTCGGCAGCTGCGGCGGCACCGGGGGCACCGGCGCGGCGGGCGCGGCCTGGGCCAGCAGCGGCAGGCAGGCCAGCGCCAGCAGGAGCAGCGGCGCGGCAAGGCGCCGCGCATACACGGGCAGGGAAGGTGGCATCGTCATGGATCCTTGCGCAGCCGCCTGGCCAGCAGCTGGGCGAAGTCGGGCAGGTTCTGCGGCAGACGCACCGGCCCGGGCGCCGGCAGCGGTTCGGGCAGTTCGTGCAGCAGGGTCACGCCGCCGGCGGACACGCCCAGCAGCAGCTGGCGCGAGCCGACCTGGACCACCACGGCACGTTCCTTGGTGCCCAGCGGCAGGGTGGCCACCACGCGCAGGCCGTCGCCCGGGCGGAACCCGGCGCCCGGCAGGCGGCGCAGCAGCCAGGCCAGGCCCAGGATCAGGCCCAGCACCAGCAGCATGGCCATGAACGCGCCCAGCAGCCCGGGGCCGTGCGCGCCCGGCTGCACGGCGGCCTGCGCCGCCGGCCGTGCCGCGGTGGCGGCGGTGGCCAGCAACGGGATCACCGCAGCCTCCGGATGCGCTCGCTGGGGCTGACCACGTCGGTCAGGCGCACGCCGAAACGGTCGTTGATCACCACCACCTCGCCGTGGGCGATCAGGGTGCCGTTGACGAATACGTCCAGCGGCTCGCCGGCGCCGCGCTCCAGCTCGATCACCGAGCCCTGGTTGAGCTGCAGCAGGTTGCGGATCGGCATGCGCGTGCGTCCCACCTCCAGCGACAGGGTCACCGGCACGTCCAGGATCACGTCCAGGTTCAGGTCGCGGGCGTCGGTGGCGGTCTCGTCCTGCAGCGCGTCGAACTGCGCCGGGCTGGCCTCGGGATTGTCGGTGGTGTTCATGCGGGCGTTTCCTCGGAAGGGTGGGTGACGCGCGGGGCGGGGGTGCCCGGCGGGCGGGGCTGCAGCAGCTTCACCGCGTTGCGGCCGTTGGCCACGCCGAACTGGCCGGTGAACACCGGGATGTCCTCCACGCACACGGGCACGACCTCGGGCAGGTCGATGGGCAGGATGTCGCCGACCTTCAGGCGGGTGAGCCGGCGCAGGTCGATGCGTTTCTCGGCCAGGACGCTGGAGATGGTGATCTCGGCGTCGAGCAGGCGCTCGCGCAGGGTGGCGTTCCAGGTCTCGTCGCGGTCGTTGCGGTCGCTCTGGATGCCGGCGTCCAGCAGCTCCCGGATCGGCTCCAGCATCGAGTACGGCAGGGTGATGTGGATCTCGCCGCCGCCACCCTCCAGGTCCACGTGGAAGCGGCTGACCACCACGTACTCGCGCGGGGTGACAATGTTGGCGAAGTGCGGGTTGATCTCGGAGTTGATGTACTCGAACTCCACGTCCATCACCGGCGCCCAGGCCTCCACCAGGTCGGCGAAGGTCTGCTTGAGCATCAGCTGGATCACCCGCATCTCGGTCGGGGTGAACTCCCGGCCCTCGATGCGGGTCGGGTAGCGGCCGTCACCGCCGAAGAAGTTGTCCACCACGGTGAACACCAGCTTCGGCTCGAACACGATCAGACCGGTGCCGCGCAGCGGCTTGAACCGGATCAGGTTGAGGTTGGTCGGCACGTACAGCGAGTGCATGTACTCGCCGAACTTGACCAGGTCGATGCCGCGCACCGACAGGTCGGCCGAGCGCCGGATCAGGTTGAACAGGCCGATCCGCCACAGGCGCACGAAGCGCTCGTTGACCATCTCCAGGGTCGGCATGCGGCCGCGGATGATGCGGTCCTGGCTGGCGAAGTCGTACGGCCGGGCGACGCCGGGGTCGACCGGTTCGGGCTCGGTGTTGACCGCGCCGGAGTCGACGCCGTGCAGCAGGGCATCGATCTCGTCCTGGGAAAGCAGGTCGTTGACGCTCATGGCGGCGCGCGCCTCACTGGGTGACGAAGCTGGTGAACAGCAGGTCCTCGGCGGAGGGGTTGCCGGTCTCGGCGCGCATCAGCTTCTGCACCTCCTCCAGCGCCTCCTTCTGCAGCCGCTCCTTGCCCGCGCGGTCGGCGATGTCGGCGGCGCTCTGCTGGGCCAGCAGCATCAGCAGGCGGGCGCGGATGGCCGGCGCGTGGCGCTCGAGGTTGGCCAGGGCGTTGGTGTCGCGGGTGACCAGCTGGATCTCGACCTGCAGGTAGTGCGGGCCGTCCTCGCTGGCGGCGAGGTTGACCACGAACGGCGGCTCCAGCGCCATGTACTGGGCCTGCGCCGGCAGGCCGGCGGCAGCGGCCGGCGCCGCTGCCGGCTCGGGCGCCTTGCGCGAGCTGATGAACCAGCCGGCGGCGCTGACCGCCGCCACCAGCAGCGCCAGCGCGCTGAGGATGGTCGGCAGCTTGCTGCCCAATCCGCCGCCGGACTGCGCCGGGGCGGTGGCCTTGGCTGGCTGGGAACGGGACGTCTTGTCGGCAGGGGCAGGCACGCGTCGATCTCCTGGGGTTGCCACCCGGAGGATGCAAGCCGCGTGCCGTTACCGCGCCGGAGATTTGGCGCCGGCCCGGCGCCTCAGGCGTAGGCGTCGAGCAGGCCGGCGCGCATGCGTCGCGGCAGCGGCGCCGCGGCGGCCGTGCCGGCCCCGCCATCCGCGGCCGCGGCGCGGTCCGCGCCGGAAGCGGCGGCATCGCCGCCATCACGCCCGCCCTGTGGCGACTGCTGGCCGACGCCGGCATGGGCCAGCTGCAGGCCGTGCTGGCCCAGCAGCTCGCGCAGGCGTGGCAGGCCCTGCTCCAGCGCCTGGCGGACCTCGGCATGGGCGCTGGTGAAGTCGGCGCTGACCCGGTCGCCGTCGAGTTGCAGGCGCACCTCCACCGGCCCCAGGTCCTGCGGGGTGACCCGGATCAGCGCATGGCCGATCCTGCGGTCGGCCAGCCACTGCACCTGGGTGCCGACCTCGTCGGCGAAGCCGTCCTGGTACACGTGGGCCGCCGGGCCCGGTGCCACCGGCAGGGCCGCCGGCGGCGCGGCCGGCACCGGGCCGGCCGGGGCATTGACCGGCGCGAGCATGGGCGCGAACGCCGCCGACAGCCTGCCGGCCGGATCGGCCGCGGCCTCGGCCGGCGTCCGCAGCGCGCCGGCCTCGGTGACGGCCGGCCCGCCGGCTTCGGCGAGCGCATCCGCGTCCGCGTCAGCCAGGGCCGCGCCCTCCGCGCCGGACACGGCCGGCAAAGCCGCGGTCTGCACTGCGGGATCGACCTGCACCCGGAGCGTGCTCCGGGGCGGGGTGGCAGGATCCGGTGGCGCCTCCTGCGGCGGCGCGGTGGCCGGGACGGCCTCGGCCGGCGTCGCCGGTGCGGGGACGGGCGCCGGCACCAGCAGGCTGGCCAGTCCCGGGGGCGGCCAGTCCGCGGCCTGCTGTTCGCCGTCGTCCCCGGCGTCGGCCGGCATGGCCGCGGATTCCTCCACCGTGGCCGCGCCGGCCTCGGCCGTGGCCGCGTCCTGCCCGCCGCGGGCATCGGCACGCGGGCGCGCCTGGGCGTGGCGGCCGCCACCGCCGTCTTCCTCGCGCGCGACGGTTTCCGGACGCGGCCCGCCATCGCCCGGGGCACGGTTGGCGGCCGCATCGGTGGGCGCCGGGGCTTCGGCGCCCTGCAGCAGGCGGGCGAACCCGGCCGCCTCGGCGGAGCCGGACGGGGACGGCGCGGGCCGGGACGGGGAGGCGGGCACCGCGGAGGCGGCGCCGGGGAGCACGGCCAGGTTCACGGCATGCCCCCTTCGCCGCCCTCCACCTGGCGGGCGCGGGCGCGGCGCGCGCCCAGATCGTCCATCTCGCGCTGGCTGCGGCGCTCGTCGAGCTTCTGCTCCTGGGCGCGGTAGGAGGCGGCCAGCTGCTCCAGCACCTGCTTGTCGCGGCTGGCCAGCAGCAGGCGGGCGCGCTCGGCCTCCAGGCGCTGGCGGCTGAGGTCCACGTTGCGGCTCTGCTGCTCCACCGCGCTCTCCAGTCGGTCGAGGAAGGCGCGGCGGTTGGCCAGCTGGGCCGGACTGACGGCGGTCATCTGGGTGGAGGCGTATTCCTCCAGGTACCGGCGCAGTTCCTCCAGGCGCGACTCCTGCAGCGCGTGCGCCCGCTGGCGCTCGGCCAGCTCGCGGGCCACCGCGTCCTCGCGCTCCTGGGCGCGCCTCAACAGCGGATCGAGGCGACGGGACTGCATCATGCGGCGTTCTCCATGTCTTGCAGCAGTTGCGCCAGCGCGGCGCGGCTGTGTTCGAGGTCGGCGGAGCGGGCCACGTCCTGGCCGAGGAACTCGACGATCCGCGGCCAGCGCTCCAGGGCCTGGTCCACCAGCGGATCGTTGCCGCGCTGGTAGGCGCCGATCGCGATCAGGTCGCGGTTGGCGTTGTAGGCCGCCACCAGGCGCTTGAGCACGCGGATGCGCGCGCGCCAGGCCTCGTCGGCGATGTCCTGGACCACGCGGCTGACCGAGGACTCCACGTCGATGGCCGGGTACAGGCCCGAGTCGGCGATCCGGCGCGAGAGCAGGATGTGGCCGTCAAGGATGGCGCGGGCGGCGTCGGCGATCGGGTCCTGGGGGTCGTCGCCCTCGGTCAGGACCGTGTAGAAGGCGGTGATCGAGCCACGGCCCTTGGCGCCGTTGCCGGCGCGCTCGACCAGCGCCGGCAGCTTGGCGAACACGCTGGGCGGGTAGCCGCGGGTGGTCGGCGGCTCGCCCACCGACAGGCCGATCTCGCGCTGGGCCTGGGCGAAGCGGGTCAGCGAATCCATCAGCAGCAGCACGTTCAGGCCCTGGTCGCGGAACCACTCGGCGATGGCGGTGGCGCGGTAGGCGCCGTGCAGGCGTGCAAGCGGCGGGCGGTCGGCCGGGGCGGCCACGACCACGGCGCGGCGCAGCCCTTCCTCGCCCAGGGTGGTCTCGACGAAGTCGCGCACTTCGCGGCCGCGCTCGCCGATCAGGCCGACCACGATCACGTCGGCGGAAGTGAAGCGGGTCATCATGCCCAGCAGCGTCGACTTGCCGACGCCGGAACCGGCGAACAGGCCCACACGCTGGCCGCGGCCGATCGGCAGCAGGGCGTTGATCGCGCGCACGCCCACATCCAGCGGCTGGGTGATGGGTTCGCGCGCCAGCGGGTTGATCGCCGCGCCGGCCATGCTCACGCTGCCCTCGGCGCGGATCGGCCCTTTGCCGTCCAGCGGCACGCCGTCGGAGTCGATGACCCGGCCCAGCAGGCCTTCGCCCACCTCCACGCCGCCGCGCCGGCGCACCGGCACCACGCGGGCGTTGGGCAGCAGGCCGTGCAGCTCGGCGCTGGGCATCAGCGAGGTGCGGTCGCCGGCGAAGCCCACGACCTCGGCCTCGACCCAGCCGCCGTCGGCCACCTCCACCCGGCAGGTCGCGCCCATCGGCGCCTCGCAGCCGGTGGCCTCCAGGGTCAGGCCGACGGCGCGGCGCAGGATGCCCTCGCGGATCAGGCCGCGGCCGGCGGCCGGGTCCAGGGAAATGGCGTCCAGGCGCGCGGCCAGGCGCAGGTTGCGCGCGGCCAGCCAGTCGGCCGGCACGGCCAGGTCGCGGGGCGGGGAGGAGGACGGCGGGGTCATGCGCCGGCTCCGGCCTTGTGGATGACGCTTTCCAGCGCGCCGCGCAGACGCGCCTCGAGGGTGCCGTCGATGCGCATGGTCTCGGCGTGCACGCGCAGGTCGCCGCGGCCCAGGGCCGGGTCGGGCACCAGGCGCACGCCGGACACCATGGCCATCAGCGGGGCGAGGGCGGCGATGTCGTCCGGATGCAGGCGCACCTCGACGTCGCGGCTGGCACCGCCGACCACGTCCAGCGCCTCGGACACCAGATCCGACAGCAGCACCGGGTCGGCGGCATAGGCGCGGCCGATCAGGCTGCCGGCGATGCGCACGGCCAGCTCGCCCAGCGCGGCGGTGACCTCGTTCTCCAGGCGCGCCAGCGGGCGGGTGAAGTTGTCGAGGATGCCCTCGATCTGCGCGATCAGGCGGCGCACCTCCGCCTGGCCCTGGGCGAAGCCCTCCTGGCGGCCCTGTTCCAGGCCGGCCTCGTAGCCCTCGCGCCGGGCCTGCTCCTCGATCGCCTGGATCTCCTCCAGGGTCGGCGGGCGCGGGACCTCGACCTCCTCGACCGCCTCGACGACGGGCTCCGGCTCCGGCGGCGGGGCCACCTCCAGCTCGGGGGCGATCCAGCGCACGACCTGGGTCATACCAGCTCCTCGGCGCCCGGGCCGTTGAGGTTGATCACGCCCTCATCGGCCAGGCGGCGGACGATGGCCAGGATCTCCTTCTGCGCGGCCTCCACGTCGGACAGGCGCACCGGGCCGCGGGCCTCCATGTCCTCCAGCAGGATCTCGGCGGCGCGCTGGGACATGTTGCGGGTGATCTTGTCGCGCACCTTGGGATCGGCGCCGCGCAGGGCGATGCCCAGGCGCTCGCCGGAGACCTCGCGCAGCAGCATCTGCAACTCGCGGTCCTCCAGGTCCACCAGGTCGTCGAACACGAACATCAGGTCCTGGATGCGCTGGCTCAGCTCCGGGTCCACCTTGGTGATGGTGTTGAGGATGGAGTGGTCCTGGCCGGACTCGAGGAAGTTGAGGATGTTGGCCGCCACCTTCACGCCGCCGATGTTCGACGACTTGAGGTTCTGGTTGCCGGCGAACTGCCGCTCCATGATCTCGTTGAGCTCGTTGAGCGCGTTGGGCGGGATGCCGTCCAGGGTGGCGATGCGCAGCAGCACGTCGGCGCGGGCGCGCTCGGGCAGCAGGCGCAGGGTGTCGGCCGCGTGGTCCGGGTCCAGGTGCGAGAGCACGATGGCGATGATCTGCGGATGCTCGTTGCGCACCAGGTCGGCGATGGCACGCGGGTCCATCCACTTGAGCGTGTCCAGGCCGGTGGTGTTGCGCCCCAGCAGGATGCGGTCGATCAGGCTGCCGGCCTTCTCCGCGCCCAGCGCCTGGATCAGCACGTTGCGGATGTAGTCGTCCGCACCCACGCCCAGCGAGGTCTGCCGGGCCAGGGCCCGCTCGAAGTCCTCCATGACCTGCATCACCTGCTCGCGGGTGACGCCACTCATGGTGGCCATGGCCAGGCCCAGCTTCTGCACCTCCTTGGCGCCCATGTGCTTGAGCACCTCGGCCGCGTCGGCTTCGCCCAGCGACAGCAGCAGCACGGCGGCGCGCTGCACGCCGGTCAGTTCATTGCCGGTCTCAGGCTGTTTCATTGCCCAGCCACTCCCTCACCACCTGTGCGACCCGCTTGGAGTCGGCCCGCACCGCCTCGCGCGCCGCGCGCAGGCGGTCCTCGTACGAATCGGACGTCAGCGCCGGCGGCGGCTCCTGGGTGAGCTGGGCCGTGTCCTCGGCCAGCTCCGGCACCTCGTCCTCCACCAGCGAAACCTCGGCGGTCTGCTGTTCCAGCGCCTCCGGCTCCTCCTTCTTCGGCTTCTCCGGCGAGACGATCTGGCGGATGGCCGGGCGCAGCACACCGAAGGCCAGCAGCAGCACCACCAGGGCGCCCACCGCCACGCGCAGGATGTCGCGCAGCTGCGGGTTCTCCCACCACGGCGGGGCCGGCAGTTCCTGCTGCTCGCGCACGAACGGGGCGTTGACCACCGAGACCATGTCGCCACGGCCGGCGTCGAAGCCCACCGCCTGGCGCACCAGGTCCTCCACGCGCTTGAGCTCCTGGTCGCTCAGCGGCTGCAGCTTCGGCTTGCCGTCCGGGCCGGGACGCGGCACGTGGTCCACCACCACCGCGGCGGTGACCCGGCGGATGCGCCCGGCCGGCTGGCGGGTGTGCTGCAGGGTGCGGTCCAGCTCGAAGTTGCGGGTGGCCGAGCGCGAGGTCTCCGCCGGCACGGCAGCGTTGGCCGGCGCCTCGCCGGTGGCCCCCGGCGGGGTGTTGCTGGTGGCGCCGGGGATGCCCTGCGGGCCCTCGCCGGTGCTGGTGTTCTCGCTGATCTGCTCGCTGCGCAGCTTGGGCGGCTCGCCGTTGAACAGCTCGCGCGCCTCCTCGGTCACCGAGAAATCCATGTCCACGGTGACCTCGGCGTTGACCCGCCCCGGGCCGGTGAGCGGCTCCAGCAGCTCGCGGATGCGCTGGCTGTAGGCGTTCTCCTGGCGGCGGACCTGCTCGAACTGCAGCACGCTCAGCTCCGACTCCGAATCGGCGCCGTTGCGGCTGAGCAGGCGGCCGCTCTGGTCGACCACGGTCACGCGCTCGGGCGCCAGGTCGGGGATGGAGGAGGCGACCAGATGCACGATGGCATCCACCTGGTTGCGCTCCAGCACCGCGCCAGAGCGCAGCTCCAGCACCACCGAGGCGGAGGCGGCCTCGCGCTGCCGGGTGAAGGCCGAAGGCTTGGGGATGGCCAGGTGCACGCGCGCGTCGCGCACCGGGCGCAGGGTGGAGATGGTGCGCACCAGCTCGGTCTCCAGCGCGTGCTGGTAGCGCGCGTTCTCGACGAACTGGCTGACGCCGAAGCCCGGGTCGCGCTCCATCAGCTCGAAGCCCAGGCGGCCGTTGTCGGTCAGGCCGGAGCCGGCCAGCTTGAGGCGGGCGTCGTGCACGTGGCTCTCCGGCACCGAGATGGCGCCGGTGGCCTGGTCGAGCTTGAACGGAATCTGCGCGGCGCGCAGCAGGTCGGTCGCCTCGGCCGTGGCCTTGGCGTCCAGGCCGGTGTACAGGGGCAGGTACTGCGGCTTCTGCGACCAGAAGAACACGAACAGGCCGGCCGCCACCGCCAGGGCGATGGCCAGCAGCATGCCCAGCTTGCGCATCAGCTGCATCTCCTGCAGCTTGACCAGCGCCTGCGCGGCCTTTTCCGCGGCCTGCTCGCGGTCGAACGATTCCGGGGTGATCGAAAGCGCCATCGCGGTTCAGTCCCTGCGCGTCACAGCGGCATGTTCATGACGTCCTGGTAGGCCTGCACCAGGCGGTTGCGCACCTCGACCGTGGCGCGGAAGGCGACCTGCGCCTGTTGCGCGGCGACCATCACCCGCGCCAGGTCGGCGCCGGGCTCGCCGCGCTCGAACGCGGCCTGCAGCTGGCCGGCGCGGGCCTGGGCCTGGTTCACGCCCTCGATGGCCCCGCGCAGGGTCTCGCTGAAGCTGGGATGGCGCGCCGCGCCGGCCTGGCCCGGTCCCTCCACCAGGCCGCGCAGGCCCTGCACGGCGTCGCCGCGCACCACGTCGCCGGTGGCGCGCGCGGCCTGGCCGAGCTGGCTCTGGTAGGCGCGGATCTGCGACAGGATGGAGCTGATCGAGTCGGTCATGGGA
>Ga0207747_1000610_pt1 | contig 36926 bp, 39 predicted proteins | sample HigsolmetaGSP11D_FD_184839 | JGI IMG/M metagenome (GOLD analysis project Ga0207747, IMG submission 184839) | High solid enriched microbial communities from the Joint BioEnergy Institute, USA - SP1-1-D (SPAdes) | ecosystem: Engineered > Bioreactor > SSF (Solid state fermentation) > Aerobic >...
GGTGCCGAGCCACGCGACGGTGCCGCCCACGAGAAGACACGCGGCCAGCGCCAACGCCATGGCAATGAGCAGACGAGTGCGCAACGACAACCGTGACGGAAGCCATCCGTACATAACCGCAGCACGATACGATCCGGCTTCGCAAGCTGGAGCACACGGCTACGTGAGTCCGCAACCGGGAATTCCACCGATATCGGGAATTTTTCCCGCCCACGATGGGAAGTCTTCCCACTGCATAGCCCCATCAGTTGCGGTCTCATGTCGTAGAGTGCAACACGAGGTGGGGCAGGAATGGGCCTTCGGCATCGCATCGCCGGCGGCACGGTCCTGGCGGCCATGCTGGTCGGCAGCCCGGCCGCACAGACCACGACCGAGACACCCGCAACGGAACTGCCCGAAACCATCGTGGTGGCGCCGGCGCCGCTCCCCGCCTCAGCCGTGGGCGTACCACGCGACCGCTTGCCTTACCTGACGCGGAGCCTCTCGGCCGAGGCACTGGAGCGCGACGGTCGCGCCGACCTGCCTGACGCATTGGAGCGCGAGCTTGGCGCCGCCTCGCGCAATGAAGCGCAGTCCAACCCCTTTCAGCCGGACTTCCAGTTCCGCGGCTTCACCGCCTCGCCCTTGCTCGGCACGCCGCAGGGCCTCGCGGTCTATCAGAATGGCGTCCGCATCAACGAAGCCTTTGGCGATGCGGTGAACTGGGACTTGATTCCGGAGAATGCCATCCGCCGGGTCGAGGTGCTCGGCTCCAACCCGGTCTTCGGACTGAATGCGCTAGGCGGAGCACTGTCGCTGCAGATGAAGGATGGCTTCACCGCGCCCGGAGCGCGGCTGCAGGCGATGGGCGGCTCCTTTGGTCGTTGGTCGCTCGGCGGCGAATATGGCGTACAGGTGGGAAATGTTGCCGCCTATCTCGCCGCCGAAGGTATCGGCGAGGACGGTTGGCGTCGCCATTCCCCGTCCCGCCTGCGTCGCCTCTATGGCGATATCGGCTTTCGCGGCGAGCAGGCGGAGCTGCATCTGAGCCTGACCGCGGGCCGAACCCGGCTGACCGGCAACGGCCCGGTGCCAGTCGAGTTGCTGGCGGCTGACCGGCGCTCCGTCTTCACCTATCCGGACCGAACGACGAATGACCTCATCATGCTGAGCGCGCGCGGCAATTACGCGATCAGCGACCGGCTCTCGGCCCAGGCCCTCGCCTATGTCCGGCGCTTCCGCCAGAGCACCTTCAACGCCGACATCGCCGAGTTCGAAGCCTGCGACGATGATGACCTCGCCGGCCTGCTCTGCACCGAGGACGATACGCCGCTCATCAGCAGCTCCGGCCAGCCCCTGCCGGCATCCCTGCTCGGCGGCGGACCGGCGGGGGTGCTCAACCGCACCAGAACCCACAGCACGGGCGCCGGAGGCGCGGTGCAGCTTACCTCGACCGCCACCATCCTCGGCCGCGGGAACACGCTGGTCGCCGGCTTGGCCTTCGATCACGCGAACACCGACTTCACGGCCGGGACGGAACTCGGCGTGCTGACGCCGGACCGCACCGTCATCGGCCTGGGCGAGGAGATCGCCCAACCGGACGGCTCCATTGCCCCGGTGCGGCTGCGCACCACCAACACCTATTGGGGCATCTATGCGAGCGACACGCTGGAGGTGACGGAGCGGCTGGCCCTGACCGCTGGCGCCCGGCTCAACATCGCGGAGCTCGATCTCAATGACCAGCTCGGCACGGCCCTCAGCGGCAAGCATCGCTTCACCCGGCTCAACCTCTCTGGCGGCGCCACCTACCGCTTGGCCGAAGGGCTGACCCTTTATGCGAACTATGCCGAGGCCAACCGGACGCCGACACCGGCCGAGCTTTCTTGCGCCGACCCGCTCAGGCCCTGCGCGCTGGGCGCCTTCTTCCTCTCCGACCCGTCGCTGAAGCAGGTGGTTAGCCGCACGGTCGAGGCCGGGCTGCGCGGCGACCTGACGGCGCCGGCGGGTCTGGGGCGCCTCACCTGGATGCTCGGCTTCTTCCGCTCGGATGTAGAGAACGACATCCTGAACGTCGCCAGCGAGATCCAGGGCCGCGGCTTCTTCCGCAATGCCGGCACGACGCGGCGGCAGGGCTTGGAGGCCGGCGCAGTCCTGACCGCCGGGCGCTACCGGCTGGCGCTCGACTATGCTTTCATTGACGCCACCTTCCAGGATGAATTGCGGCTACCCAGCCCGAACAACCCCTTCGCCGATGCGGCGGGGACCATCCTGGTGCGCCGTGGCGACCGCCTGCCCGGCATCCCGCAGCACCGGCTGCGGCTGAATGCGGATCTGAAGCTGACCGACTGGTGGAGCCTGGGCGCCACCCTCTCCTTCACCAGCGGCCAGTACCTGCGGGGCGACGAGGCAAACCAACTGCCGAAGATCGGTGGCTATACGCTGCTTGGCCTGCGCACCAGCATCCGCCTCGGACCGGGGGTCGAGCTCTTCGCGCTGGCAACCAACCTGCTGAACGCGCACTATGCGACATTCGGCACGCTCTTCAACCTGGAAACCGCGAATGCGGCCGGGTTGCCGCTCCGCGATCCCCGCTCGATCTCCCCAGGCGCGCCGCGCGCGGTCTATGGCGGCATCCGCATTGCCTTTTGATGTCGCTTGATGTCGCACCATTCCCACGAATGGTTGCTGACACCAAGCGCCCCCTCCCGGCGTTAGGCAGGGGCGGGCCCAGGCGGCTCGCCAAACAGTGGAGAAAGCGCATGAGGCGGACCATTCTGGGCTTGGCCCTGCTCGCTCCCCTCTTTGCCGCCCCTACCGTCATGGCGCAGGCGCAGCAAGGGCCGGACCGCAAGCCAGAGGGGAATCTCGGGGCCGGCGCCGCAATGACCGGAGCACAGCGGCAGTCGAGCGGCCTGCCGCCCACCGGCGGCGGGGCAGCGGCGGCACCTCGGACCACCAGCCCGAAGCCGGGGGACCCCCAGGCCAAGCCGGAGGGGAATCTCGGAGCTGGTGCCGCAATGACCGGAGCGGAGCGGCAATCCAGCGGCCTGCCGCCCACCGGCGGCGGCATGGCGGCGCCAATGCCGCAGACCACCAGCCCTCGGAATGGGAGCGCCGCAACGCCATCCCGCTAAGGGTCGGCGTCGGCGGCAGGATGATGGCTGACGGGTGGACCCGATCCCCCAACCACGCGGTCTTGAGCGAAGGCTGCTTGATCCCGGCGCCTATGATGCTCAGACTGACCTATCACCGTTTTGGGAGGAGATGCTTATGGCCTGGAAAAAGCCCCGCGTGACGGAAATCTGCCTGGCGCTCGAGATCAACTGCTACGCTAGCGCCGGATTGTAACGCGCCTCTGGTGCGGCTTGGCGGGCGTGACGCATGATCCGGTTGTCCGATCCCCCTGCCGCACCAGTGCCGGCCCCCCTCGGCTTGCTGGCCGAGTTGACACATCGTTGCCCGCTGCGTTGCCCCTATTGCTCGAACCCGCTGGAGCTGGTGCGGGCGACGGAGGAACTGGACGCTGCAACCTGGGGCCGCATCTTCACCGAGGCGGCGGAACTTGGCGTGCTGCAGGTCCATCTCTCCGGCGGCGAGCCGATGTCGCGCCGGGATCTGCCGGAGATCCTGCGCCATGCGGTGCAGGCCGGGCTCTACACCAATCTCATCACCTCCGGCGTCGTGACGGATGCGCGGCGGCTGGCCGAGCTGGCGACGATTGGGCTGGACCATGTCCAGCTCTCCATCCAGGATGCCCTGCCCGACTCCGCCGACCGCATCGCTGGCTATGCCGGTGGCCATGCACGCAAGCTGGAATTCGCCAGGGCAGTACGAGCGGCCGGGCTGCCTCTCACGCTCAATGCCGTGGTGCACCGGCAGAACCTGGACCGGCTACCTGCGCTGATCGAGCTCGCGCTGGAGCTTGGTTGCGGCCGGATGGAAGTGGCACATGTCCAGTACTACGGCTGGGCACTTAGGAACCGCGCCGCGCTGCTGCCGACCCGGGCACAGCTCGACGCCGCGACGGCGACCGTGGCCGAGGCGCGGGAACGGCTCCGCGGCCGGCTCGTCATCGATTATGTGGTGCCAGACTACTACGCGCAGCGGCCGAAGGCCTGCATGGGCGGTTGGGGCCGGCAGGCCATCGTCGTCTCCCCCGCCGGGCGGGCGCTGCCCTGCCATGCAGCGGAAGGGCTGCACGGCTTCACCTTCCCCGATCTGCGCCAGACCTCCCTGCGTGATGCCTGGGAGCGGTCCGAGGCCTTCACCCGCTTCCGCGGTACCGGCTGGATGCCGGAGCCCTGCCGGAGCTGCGACCGCCGCGAGCAGGATTGGGGCGGCTGCCGCTGCCAGGCCTTCGCCCTGACCGGGGACGTGGCTGCCACCGACCCCGCCTGCGCCCTCTCGCCACAGCATCACCTGCTGGACCTTGCCGTTCAGGAGGCGGCAGCGGCCACCGATACCTTCACTTGGCGCGAGATGGGGCGGTCCCCGGCTCCAGCCAAATAGCGTCATGATCGGCCGGCGCGCCTTGCTGCTCGCCCTGGCCGCTGCGCCGCTTGCCCGCGCCGCCGCCCTGCCACCGCCGGCCGCGGATGGGGTGGTGGAGGTCGCGCCGGGCCTTTTCGTCCTGCCGGGTGTGCATGAGGAAGCCTCGGCCGCCAATCTCGATGCCATCGCCAATACCGGCTTCATCATCGGCGAGGCGGCAGTAGCGGTGGTGGATCCCGGCGGCAGCCATGCGCATGGACTGCGCCTGCGCCAAGCCATCGAGGCGCGCAGCCGCCTGCCGATCCGGCATCTGGTGTTGACGCATGTACATCCCGATCATGTCATGGGCGCTGCCGCCTTCGCGGATCTACGACCGGAGGTGATCGGCCACGCCAAGCTGCCCGAGGCGCTGGCGCAACGCGCAGACTTCTACGAGTCCATGCTGCTACGCGAGATGGGCGCTGCCGCCGCCGGCAGCGCACCACTTGCCCCGACCCGTTTGGTGGAGGACCGGCTTGCCCTCGATCTCGGCGGACGGGTGCTGGAATGCCGCGCGCATCCACCAGCGCATACGGCGGCCGACCTCACGCTGCTCGACCGCGCGAGCGGGACACTCTGGCTCTCCGACCTGCTCTTCGTCGGGCGCATCCCGTCCCTGGACGGCGACCTGCTCGGTTGGTTGCGGGAGTTAGTGGCGCTGCGCATGGAACCGGCAAGCCGCGCCGTGCCGGGTCATGGCCCGGCCGCCGTGCCCTGGCCAGAGGCCGCCGTGCCACTGGAGCGTTACCTGACGGCGCTGCGCGACGACACCCGCGCCGCCATCGCCGCCGGCATCGGCCTGGCCGAGGCACCGGCACATGTTGCCACCGCGGAAGCGGCAGAATGGCAGTTGGCCGAACTCTATCACGGCCGGAACGTCACTGTGGCTTACCGGCAGCTTGAATGGGAGTGACACGGATGCGCCTGCATCGCCGCCCGTTTCTCCTTGGCCTCGGCGCCGCGGCCCTGCCCCTTGCAGCATGGGCGCAGGACGAGCCGCGAAGGGCGGAGCGCTGGGCGGATCTTCGCCGCGCCCTCTTCGGCGACCGCACCGTGGAAGAAGCCGGCGAGGCCCTGGCGATCGAGGCACCGCCACGGGCGCTGGATGCCGCGGCGGTGCCGATCTCGCTCGCCCTCGCCCCGGCATTCGTGCCGCAGGTGCAGGCGATCCATCTGATCATTGACGAGAATCCCTCGCCCCTGGCGGCGGTCTTCCGGGCGGGGCCGGCTGGTGATCTTCGGAAGCTCTCCACCCGCATCCGAGTGAATGCCTATACCTATCTGCACGCCGTTGCGGAGACCGAGGAGGGGCGCCTGCTGCAGGCGGCACGCTTCATCAAGGCGGCAGGCGGCTGCTCCGCCCCCATGGGCACCGACCTGGAGGCGGCGCGCAAACGCATGGGCCGCATGCGCTTCGCCCTTCCCGAGGGCGCGCCCGCCCCCGACCGGGCGGTGGCGGTGCAGATCGCGGTGAGCCATCCGAACACCTCCGGCCTGCAAATCGACCAGCTCACGCGGCTCTCGATCCCGGCGGAATTCATCCAGGGCCTGACGATCTCCTATCGCGGGCAAGAGGTGATGACGGTGGAAAGCGACATTTCCATCGCCGAGAATCCCAGCTTCGGCTTTTCCCTGGCCGGCGAGCCAGGCGGCGAAATGCTGGTGGAGGCCGAGGACAACAAAGGGCGGCACTTCACCGGGCGCTGGCAGGTGGGGATGGCAGGCTAGGTCCGGCTTCCTCCAGCGCCGCGCGCAGCACCGCTTCCGCCGCCAGCGGGTCGCGTGCCTCGCGTGGTGCCAGCAGGGCGATATCCGCCCGCAGCCCTGTCGGGCTGCCGCCCAGCAGCAGCACGCGGTCGGCCAGCAGCGCCGCCTCGGCCGGGTCATGCGTGGCAAAGAGCACCGTCAGTCCCGCGCGGCGCGCCAGCAGGCGGCGCAGCAGCGCATGCATGCCCGCCGCCGTCGCGGTGTCGAGCGAGACGAAGGGTTCGTCCAGCAGCAGCAGGTCCGGGTCGATCGCCAACGCCCGGGCCAGGGCCCCGCGCCGTGCCATGCCGAGGCTGAGCTGGCGCGGCCAGAGTTCCGCCGCGTCGGTCAGGCCGACCTCCGCCAGCAGCCGGTCCACCACCGCCGGATCGGTGCCTTCCGGCAGGACCAGGCGCAGATTGTCGCGCAGCCGTCGCCAAGGCAGCAGGCGCGGTTCCTGGAAGACCAGGCCGATGCGCGCTGCCCGCCCGTCCGCGCATGGCGCAATGCGGCGCTCGCCGACGAAATCCGTGTCGAGCCCGGCGAGGATGCCGAGCAGGGTGGTCTTGCCGCAGCCCGATGGACCCATGATGGCGGTCACCGAGCCGGTGGCCACCGCGAATTCCAGCCCGGCCAGGATCGTACGCGTCCCGCCCTCGGGTCGCAGCCGCAACTTGCAGCGCAGCGAGAGGCTCAGCGCCAGCGGTTCACGCGGCGTTCCAGAGGTTGCAGAACGGTCCATTCGATGAGCTGCACCACCGCGGCGAAAGCCAGGGTGTAGGCCAGGATGCCGGCAATGTCGAAGAGCTGGAAGAACAGCCCGATGCGGAAGCCGACGCCGTCCGAGCGGCCGATCAGCTCGACCACCAGCACGATCTTCCAGATCAACGACAGGCCGGTGCGGGCCGCCGCCAGGGTGTAGGGCGCGAGCTGCGGCACCACCACATGCCGCAGCATCCGCGCATGGGACAGGTGATAGGCGCGAGCCAGCTCGGCATAGGCCGGATCGAGGGCCCGCGCCCCCTCCCGCAGCGTTACCACCACGGTCGGCAGCTTGTTCAGGGCGACGGCTAGGATCGCCGCCGCCTCGGTCAGGCCGAGCCAGATATAGAGCAGCGCCGCCACCACCAGCGCCGGGACGTTCAGCAGCAGCAGTACCCAGGCATCGAGCCAGCGGTCGAGCCGCGGCGAACGGCCGAGCGCAGTGCCGAGCGCAACGCCGGCCAGCATCGCAAGCGCAAAGGCGCAGCCCACGCGCAGCAGGGTGATGCCGAGATGGTGCGCAAGCTCACCCGAGCGGATCTCCTGCAACAACTCGCCGAGTACGGCACCGATGCCCGGCAGCAGGCGCGGGCTTCCCACCAGCCACGCGGCTGTCTCCCAGATCAGCAGCAGCAGGAGCAGCGAGCCGGCGCGGGCCAGCGCCTCCTGCCTCATACCGGCGGCCATGATCCCTCATGGAAGGTGCCGGGCGGCAGGTGCGCTGCGGCCCCCACCAGGCGCTCGCCCCCCATCGCCGCCAGCGCGTCATAGAGCCGGGCAGCCTCCGCCCGCAGGGCGGCATCCCAGCGCTGTGGCAGGCCGGTGCGGAAATGCGCCTGCAACCGCCGCAGCTCTTCCTGGCTGCCGGCACCGGTCAGCGGGGCAAGGCGCCGCCATTCCGCTTCCGACTCCGCCAATATGCCGCTGGCGCGCCAGGTCAGGCGGAGCAGATGGCGTAGCGCGTCCGGCCTGGACGCGGCCCAGGCTTCGGAAAAGGTCCAGCCCACCATAGGCAAAGGTTCGGGGAAGCCGAGTTCGCGCAGGACTTCCGCCACCGGCAGCAGCGCTCGTATGCCGCGCGCCTCCAGCCGCGCCACCGAGGTCCAGTAGGTCAGCACCGCATCAAGCCGCCCGGCCAGCAACTGCTCCGCCAGCAGTGGCGGCGCACCGAAAACGGCCTGGGCGGCGTCCGCCGGGTCGAAGCCGGCGCGGCGCATTGCCAGCAGGCGCAGCAGCAGCCAGCTCTTGTCGAGCGGGCTGCCTGCGACGCCGAGGCGGCGGCCGCGCAGTTCCGCGGGTGAGGCGATCGGGGCGCTGGCAGGCGAGACCAGCGCGCCGAGAGCAGCGGAGAAGGGCGCGAAGCTCCAATCCGCGCCCTCGCCCCGCTGGCGCGCCACCCAGAGCCAGTCGGCGACGATCAGGTCCACCCGGCGTGCCTGCAGCGCCACCTGCGTCGCGGCGTTCGATGCCAGTTCCACCACCTCCAGCCGCAGCCCCTCCGTCTCCGGCAAGCCGTGGTGGCGTGCGACATCGAGCACCCAATTCACGCTGCCATAGCGGAGCGTGCCGATGCGCAGCGGCGCCTCCGCAGTCTGGGCAGGAGCAGGTCGCGGCACCAGAAGGGCGGCGGCCGAGAGCAGGGCGGCGCGTCGGCGCATCATGGGACAGGCTCCGGCGCCGCCAGCACGCGGTGGCGAAGCATCCAGCTCAAGGCATGCTGCCAGCTCTCATCGGTATTGCCGCGGAAATCGGCACGCCACACATGGCGTGCTTCGCCTGATGGAACCTCGCGCAGCACCAGGGTCAGGGTGAGAATCAGGCTGCTAATCTTGTGCACCACTCCGGAGAGGGCAAACGACGCTCCCAGCCGTGCCGCCGCCTTCACATCGCAGCGGTTGCAGTTCCGTATCTCGGGCGTGCCTTCGGGTAGTTGTGCCGCGACCGGTGCATAGCGCGCCGATTCCGCCAACCGCGCCAGCAATTCCGCATCCAGCATACGCAGCCTCCGCTCCTGATCGGGGCGGGGGCCTTCGCCGGAGGTATCGTAAAGTTCAAGAGGGAAGACGGCTACGGTCGGCGGCGTTGCTGCCGCAGCGGAACCGGAGATGAGGCCGGCGAGCAGCATGCCTCCCAACAATCGCATCGGCGCTTCTCCCTCGGTCCGGTCCATTGATGCATACTGGGCCCTTCCCAGCTAAGCAGTAATGGCGAGCCTGGGTGAGATACCGAAGCTTCGCGAAGAAGAGAGCAAAGCCAAGGGAGGAGACAACAGAGTGCTGTCCAGGCGGCAGGCATTTTCCGTAGCGGCTTTCCTCACCTGGGCCCACTTCGCCGCACCGGGCGCTGCGGGCGATGAAGCGCACGTGGACGAAACGGTACTGCGGATCGGCTATCTCGGCCTGCTGCCCGACCGCCACATGCCGAAAACCTTCCTCGATCCACCGCCGCAGGACGAGGGCGTGCAGGGCGCCCGGCTCGGCATCGCCGACAACGCGACCACGGGGCGCTTCACCGGCCAGAGCTTCGCGCTTGTGGAACGCCTGCCGCGCGATGCGGAAGCGGTGGAGCCGGCCTTCCGCGAGCTACTCACCGCAGGAATCCGCTTCGTGCTGGTGGACCTGCCGGCGCCGCTTCTGCTGCAAATGGCCGATCTGCCGGAAGCACGGGAGGTGGTGCTGCTAAACATAGGCGCGCCGGACGACGCTCTGCGCAACGAGTCCTGCCGCCGCAACCTGCTGCACCTGCTGCCTTCGCGCGGCATGCTGGCTGATGCCCTTGCTCAATTCCTGGCGAGCAAGCGCTGGCGCAACCTATTGCTGGCGGTTGGGCCGCAGCCGGGCGACCAGCTCTACGCCGAGGCGATCCGTCGCGCGGCACGGAAATTCGGGTTGCGCATCGTTGCCGACAAACCCTGGACCTACAATCCCGGCGCCCGGCGCACCGATACCGGCCACATGTCGATCGCGGCGGAAGCCGCCCGTTTTACCCAGGGCGCCCCCTCCTACGACATCTTGGTAATCGCCGACGAGGCGGGCAACTGGGGCGACGATCTCGCCTATCGCACCACCGATCCGCGGCCGGTGGCCGGTACGCAGGGCCTGGTGCCGACAAGCTGGGCACGACCGCATGAGCAATGGGGCGCGACGCAATTGCAGCGCCGCTTCCACGCCCGCGCCGGCCGCTGGATGCTGCCGCGCGACTACGCCGCCTGGCTTGGCGTCCGCGCGCTGGGCGAGGCGGCAACGCGCGCCCGTTCCACGGATCCCGGGGCGGTGGAACGGCAGCTCCGCGATCCGGGCTTCGAGATCGCCGGCTTCAAGGGGGTGCCGCTCTCCTTCCGCGACTGGGATGGGCAGTTGCGCCAGCCGGTGCTGCTGGCGGATGCGCGCTCCCTCGTCTCCGTCTCACCCCAGCCCGGCTTCCAGCATCAATTCTCCGAGCTTGACACGCTCGGCACCGATCGTCCGGAGAGCCGATGCCGATTCCGCTGATGCCCCTCGCCTGCGCTGTCCTCGGCCTGGCATTGCTGCTGCCGCAACCGGCGACGGCGGAGACGATCCTGGTCTCGAACGAGAAGGACAACAGCATCACCGTCATCGACGGGGCAACGATGCAAGTCACGCGTACGGTGCAGGTCGGGCAGCGCCCGCGCGGCATCGCCCTCTCGCGCGACGGGAAGCACCTCTATATCTGCGTCGGCGACGACGATCGCCTAGATGTACTGGATCTCGAAACCTGGCAGGTGACGCGGCATCTGCCGAGCGGATCGGATCCGGAGCTGCTGGCGCTGCATCCCGATGGACGCCGGATCTTCGTGGCGAATGAGGACGACAACCTCGTCACCGTGGTGGATGTGCAGCAGGGCGCGGTGATCACCGAGATCCCGGTCGGGGTCGAGCCGGAGGGTATGGGCATGAGCCCGGATGGGCGCCTGCTGGTGAACACCTCCGAGACCACGAACATGGCGCATGTCATCGACACCGAGACGCAGCAGGTGATTGCCAATGTGCTGGTTGGCGCCCGGCCGCGCGCTGCGGTCTGGCAGAAGGATGGGGCACGGGTCTGGGTCTCCTCCGAGATCGGCGGCACGGTCAGCGTCATCGACGCGAAGCGCTGGGAAGTGGCCGGTACTGTCGAGTTCCAGATCCCCGGCGTGCCGCGCGAGGCGATCCAGCCGGTCGGCATGGTCTTCTCTGCGGATGGCACGCAGGTTTTCGTCGCGCTTGGCCCGGCCAACCGCGTCGCCGTGGTCGATGCGCGGACGTTGAAGGTGAAGCGCTACCTACTGGTCGGGCAGCGGGTATGGAACCTTGCCCTTTCGCCGGACGGCCAGCGCGTCTACAGCACGAACGGGGTCAGCAACGACCTTTCGGTGATCGATGTGGAGAAGGAGCGGGTAGTGCGCTCGATCCCGGTCGGGCGGCTGCCTTGGGGCGTAGTGGTGCGGCCATGACGGCGGTGCTGACACGCGTCGACGCCATGCGGCCGACCGCCTCCACCGTCCCGCCGACTCTCGAGGTTGAAGGCCTGTCGCATTCCTATGGCTCGCGCCTGGCGCTGCGGAATGTTTCGCTTCGGATCATGCCGGGCGACTTCACCGTGCTGCTCGGCCCGAACGGTGCCGGCAAAAGCACGCTCTTCGCTCTGGTGACGCGCCTCTTTGGCGCACAGAGCGGCAGTATCCGCATCTTCGGGGAAGAGCTCGCTGCCCGGCCCGGCCCGGCGCTGGCACGGCTGGGCGTGGTATTTCAGCAGCAGACCCTCGACCCGGACCTCTCGGTGCGGGAGAACCTGCTCTACGGCGCGGCGCTGCATGGCATGGCGCGGGCCGAGGCACGCCATCGGGCGGCGCGGGAATTGGAACGCATCGGCATGGCGGAGCGGGCCGGCGATGCGGTGCGCAGCCTCTCCGGCGGGCAGCGCCGAAGGGTCGAGATCGCGCGCGCGCTGCTCACCCGGCCGGCGCTGCTGCTGCTGGACGAGCCGACCGTTGGCCTGGATGCCGCCAGCCGCTCCTTCCTGCTCGACCATATCCGCCGGCTTTGCCGGGAGGAGGGGTTGGCCGTGCTTTGGGCCACGCATCTGATCGACGAGGTGACCGAGGATGCTCGCGTGGTCGTGCTCCATGCTGGTCAGGTGCGCGCCTCGGGCAGCCTGCCGGAGATCCTGGAAGCGGCAGGCGGCGCGCCCAACCTGCGCGAAGCCTTCGCCCGGCTGACCGAGGAGCGGCGGGAGGGATCAGCGGCATGAGCGCGACGGTTGAGCGGCAGCACCTCGCGGCAGCGCGGCCCGCGCCGGGAACCCTGCCCGCCGTGGCTTGGCTGCGCTGCCTTTCTGGCATCGTACGACGTGAGGCGCTGCGCTTCGTGCATCAGCGTGGGCGCTTCCTCTCGGCACTGGTCCGGCCGCTGATCTGGCTGGTGATCTTTGCCTCGGGCTTCCGCTTTCTACTCGGCGTCTCGATCGCCCCGCCCTACGAGACCTATGTGCTATACGAGGAATATGTCGTGCCCGGCCTGGCAGCGATGGTGCTGCTGTTCCAGGGCATGCAGAGCAGCCTCTCCATGGTCTACGATCGGGAAATGGGCAGCATGCGCGTGCTGCTCACCAGCCCGCTCCCGCGCTGGTGGCTGCTGACCTGCAAGCTGCTGGCGGGCGTGCTGGTGGGCGTGCTGCAAGCCTATGTGTTCCTCGGTATCGCTTGGTTCTGGGAGGTGCGGCCACCGCCGATCGGCTATCTTACGGTGCTGCCGGCGCTGGTGCTGGCAGGGATGATGCTCGGCGTGCTCGGCCTGCTGCTTTCGGCACGCATACGGCAGCTCGAGAATTTCGCCGTGATCATGAATTTCGTCATCTTCCCGATGTTCTTCGCCTCCTCCGCCCTCTACCCGCTCTGGCGGGTGAAGGAGGGGAGCCTTTGGCTCTGGTATCTCTGCCAGGCCAATCCCTTCACCCATGCGGTGGAACTGATCCGCTTCGCCCTCTATGGCCAATTCGAGCCGATCTCGGCAGCAGTGGTGCTGTTCGCCCTGCTGCTCTTCGGCGGACTGGCGGTGCTCGGCTACGATCCGGCCCGCGGGGTCATGGCACGGCGTGGCGCGGGGGCGCCGGGCTGATGCGCCGCGCCGGCCTTGCCCTGCTCGCGCTTCTCGCCGCCGCCCCCACGGCACTGGCGGCCAGTGGCGAGGATCCGGGCTGGCCTTGCCAGCAGCGCCTGGTGCCGCGGCTGGAGGCCGGCACCCTGTGGCCCGGGCCGGCGCCGCCTGAGAATGCGGCCTGGCGCGACACGCCGGAGGTCGCCGCACTGGTTGCCCGTATCACTCCGCGCAACGTGCCGGAGGCGGAGGGCCTTGACGCCATCAAGGCCTTTGCGGCCCCCCTCTCCCCGGCGGAACGGCGGCGACTGCTGCCGCTCACCTTCGCCGGCCTGCTGGAGGAGACCAACCGCCAGCGCAGCGACCTCATCACGCGCATCAAGGCTTTCGCGCGCCGCCAGCACGCCCTCGCTGAAGTGGCGAACCGCGCTGCGAAGGAACTGGAGACCGCGCCGGCGGAGGCCAGCGGCGAGGCCGCGGCGCGGCGCACGGAACTCGAACAGCGGCGATTCTTCACCGCCAAGGCATTCCAGGACGCGGAGCGTACCATGCGTTACGCCTGCGAGATGCCGGTGCAGCTTGAGGCGCGCCTCGGCGCCTATGCACGGGTACTGCAGGCAGCCATGCCGAACGGCTAGGCCAGGAAGGAGCGGTGCGATGCGCATGACCATCCCATCCATCTGTGGCGCCGCCGGACTAGTCCTGATCCTGGCAGGCTGGAACCCGGCCTCGGGCGCCGATTTCAGCCGCGATCAGCTCGCCGTGCTGCTCGCCGAGGCGAGTCCGCAGCGGCCGGCAGATCTCGCGGGGCGAGCGCTAGACGGTCTCGATCTGAGCCGGCTGGACTTCGCCGGAGCCAATCTCGCGCGAGCCAATCTGGTCGGTGCCAATCTCTATGCCGCCAGGCTGCAGGGTGCCAATCTCGCCGGCGCCAATCTGGCCGGGGCCACGCTCAACCTGGCTTGGGTGATGCGCGCCGACTTTACCGAAGCCAACCTATCCGGCGCCAGCCTGCTGGGGCTGGTGACCTCGACGGGCGTCGAGACCTCCCGCGCCGAGGCGCCGATCTTCGCCCATGCCAATCTCTCCGGGGCGCGTATCATCGCCCGCCTGGGCCATGCCGATCTGAGCGGCGCCAATCTTTCCGGTGCCAAGATGGCGGCAGACATGCGCAACCAGTCCATGGGGCTGATGCGTGCCGAGTTGCAGGGGGCACGGTTGATCAGGGCGAATCTCAGCGGGGCGGAGCTGGGACGGGCGCTGCTGCGCTTCGCCGATCTCCGGGATGCGAATCTGACCGGGGCGGACCTGTCCGGAGCCGATCTCGCCGGCGCCGACCTGCGTGGCGCCGACCTCAGCCACGCCAATCTGACCGGAGCCAGGCTGGATGGCACGAGGCTGGAGGGGGCGCGCGGGCTCGCCAGCGCCAAGGGGCTGGAGCACAGCGGCGCGCGCTGATAGTGCGTCGCGCCTCAGAACGCCCCGGGCGCCGGCCGCAGTGGCTCGATCGGCAGACCCGCTGCTTCCCAGCCATCGGTGCCATCGCGGTACCAGTAGACGGCGTGCCAGCCCCAGGCAGCGGCGCGCTTGGCCGCGTTCCAGCTCATCCAGCACTCGGCGAGGCAGTAAAAGACCACCGGCCGGCTGCGATCACCGCCAGTGGCACGCAGAAGGTTGTCGCGGAACCAGGCTTCCAGCCCCGGGTCAAGCCGGCCGCGCCCGACCTCCGGCAGCCACAGGCTGCCCGGAATGCCGCGCCTCGGACTAGGGCGCCACAGCGTATTTGCGGGCAGCCCAGCCGGCCGGTGCAGCGCCGGCAGCACGTCGATCCAGACTGCACCGCCATGCCGCCACAGCGCCTCGGCAGCGACGGTATCGAGAGTGCGGGCGCCTGGAACATGCAGTGGGGTCGGGGCACGATAATCTTCGGTGCGATAGCCCTCGGGTACCGATGCCTCCGCCGCGGCAGCGCCGGTCAGGGTCACAAGAAAAAGCAGTGCACGCCGCCGCAACCACACTGCCTTGGCTTCAATGACGTGATGGCTGCTGCAGGCGTCCCGCAGCATCGAGTAGCGGCACGCCGTACTCCTGCAGGACCGCGGTGATTTCCGCCTGGTGTTCGCGGATGGCGGCGTTGATCCGACGGCGCCATTCCGGCTCGCCCGGGCGCACGCCCATCGTGATTCGATAGTCCATGCGCGGCCCGCCCGGCTCCGCAGGCAGCGGGCGGAGGGAGATCGGCAGGGCTTCGGCCCGGATGGCATAGCCTGCGAACGGACCCCAGATCATCGCGAGGTCGATCTCGCCGGCAGCAAGATCGTGCAGCATTTGCGCCGCCGGCAGCTCATGTCGCGTGTCCACCACCAGCGGGTAGGAGCGCATCCGGTCAAGCAATCCATGCCGAGCCAGCAGATCCACCGGCGGCGTTCGGGCGATGATGCCGATGCGCATGTTCCGCAGGCGCGGGTCGTCCAGGCTCTGTGGCGGCTCGCTTCCCGTGCGGAAGGCCAGGACATAGCTGGTATGGTAGTAGGGATTGGTGTTCTGCATGGTGCCGTCGCCCGCCACGGTACCCATCACCAGGTCACAACGGCCGGCGCCAAGCGTGTTGCGCACGAAGCCTACGACCTGGGGGAAGAACACGTAGTGCACTGGAAGGCCGAGCGCCTTACCAATAATTTCGGCAATACGGTTCTCGAATCCCTCTCCACGCTCATTCGAGAAGGGCAGGTTGGCGGGATCGGCGCAGACGCGGAGTTCGTCGGTCGGAACCAGCTCCGCAGTCTGGGCCAGCGCCGCGTCGGCCGGCACGACGGTGAGGCCGACTACCAGCGGCAGCCACGCCAAGGGCCTTGTCCCGGCGATGCGACACATCGCGTGCACGGCTAGTTCTCCATTCGCTTCGGGCGTCCTCTGCCTAGCGCGCCGTCGGAACGGGCCTTCAAATAGGCGTAGATGTCACCGAGGTAGAGCACCACGTCTTCGACCGTCCCGAAGGCCGGCATGACAAGCTGCTGCGACGTGGACACGTCGCGCTTGCCGTTGATGACGATTTCCGAAAACTGATCCTGCGTGAGGTGCTTGAGCGATTCTACGAGGTTCGGTGCGTAGGAACTGCCAAGGCCGTCTGGCCCATGGCAGCGCAGGCAGGAATCGCCATAGCGGCGGTAACCATTGTAGGTGGCCTTGTCCACCCTGCCGTTTTCGATGTAGTAGGGCTTCTCCTCGTTTGTCGTGGCATCGCTCATCTGCTGAGCCGCTGCCGCCGCAACGAGCACGCCGATGGCCGCCGCGCCGGCCGCAAGCGCAAGTCTCATGCGTTTCCTCCCCGAAGACCCGGGCGGCGAGGCCGGCGTCGCCATGGACGCCGACCTGATCGGCCCGAGAACCCTGGCGCTGCCCTCAATCCGGCAGTGCAAAGACGGTCAGCGTGCCGCCGAGTTGCGTATAGTTCGACAGCGCACGATAGGCGCCGACCGCGCCGAGCCCCTCAGTATCGCCCTGTAGCCCGGCTGCCATGCCGATTCCGGCCCAGCCACCGACGCCGGACAGCACGGCGATGTACTGCTTGCCATTGTGCATATAGGTGTTGATGTTGCCGATGATGCCCGAAGGTGTCCGGTAGCTGAACAGCTCCTTGCCGTCGCGCACATCCACCGCCTTCAGGTAGCCCTCGAGCGTCCCGTAGAAGACGATGTCACCCGCCGTCGCCAGCGCGCCGGACCAGACGGAGAAGCGTTCCGGCTTCGACCAAACGATCTTGCCCTGGCCGGCGTCCCAGGCAATGAAGTTGCCCAGATTCTGCTCGCCCTTCGGCGGATACATGGACAGCGTCGCCCCGACATAGGGTTGGCCGGCGGTGTATGAGACGCGGAACGGCTCATAGTCCATGCAGACGTGATTGGTCGGCACGTAGAAGATGCGCGTGCGCGGCGAATAGGCCGCCGGCTGCTGGTCTTTGCTGCCGAGCGCGGCTGGGCAGATGTTCTGGACATTCTTGTCCTCGCCCTGCTGCTGGGTCGAGTACTGCGCCACCACCTGCGGACGGCCGGTCTTCATGTCCACATGTGTCGCCCAGTTGACCGCCGGGTCGTACTTCTCCGCCAGAAGTAGCTGCCCGTTCTCACGGTTCAGCGTGTAGGCGAAGCCATTACGGTCGAAATGCACCAGCGCCTTGGGCACGCGCTGGCCGCGCACCTCGATGTTGTCTACCAGGATCATCTCATTGACGCCGTCGTAGTCCCACTCGTCATGCGGCGTCATCTGGAAGACCCAGCGCGCCATACCAGTGTTGGCATCACGCGCGAAGATGGTCATGGACCATTTGTTGTCGCCCGGCCGCTGCGTCGGATTCCAGGTGCCTGGATTGCCGGTGCCGTAATAGATCAGGTTCAGCTCGGGATCGTAGCTATACCAGCCCCAGGTGGTGCCGCCGCCGATCTTCCACTGGTCGCCCTGCCAGCTCTGCAGCGAGCTGTTGGAACCGATCGGCTGACCGAGATGCGTGGTCTTCTGCGGATCGACCAGGATCTCATTGTCCGGTCCGGTCGAGTAGGCACGCCATGCCATCGAGCCGTCGCGCAGGTTATAGGCAGTGACATGGCCGCGGACGCCGAATTCGCCACCAGAGATGCCGACCAGGACTTTATCGCCGAATACCATCGGCGCCGCGGTCATGGTCTCGCCCTTCGACGGGTCGCCGTTCTTGACCTTCCACCGCTCCTCGCCGGTCTTGGCATCGAGCGCGACCACAGTAGTGTCTGCCTGGGCCAGGATGATCATCCCGTTGCCATAGGCGACGCCGCGATTCACTGTATCGCAGCACATGACGGGGATGACGCTCGGATCCTGGGTCGGCTCATAGCGCCAGATGATCCGTCCCGGATCCTTCAGGTCCAGCGCGAAGACACGATTTGGGAAGGGCGTGTGGATGTACATTACATCGCCGATCACCAGCGGCCCGCCCTCATGCCCACGCAGCACGCCGGTCGAAAAGCTCCAGACCGGGCGCAGCTTCCCGACATTGTCGCGGTTGATCTGGCTCAATTCGCTGTAGCGCTGATTGGCATAGTTGCCAGTGGGCATGACCCACTGATTGGGGTCGCGCTGCAGCCGAATCAATTCTTCATTGGCGGAGGCGGTACTGGCCCAAAGGCCGGCAGCCGCAACCGCGGCGACTGCGACGTTCTTCAGCATCTTGTCCGTTCTCCCTGCGCCCAGGCGGTTCTCGCCGCGCGCAGCCACCCTAGTGAGTGGAATGGGAGGCCATCAAGCTTCAAGAGTCGCTGAATTGCACTGTATTTCTTGCTGCAAACGCAACATCTCGGTTTTGTCGAAATCGTGGGCACGCACCTTCAGCCGATCAGGAGCGTTCCTGCTTAGAATGCTGCGTGTCGGCTAAGGACTGTCCTTGTAATAATTGTTGGCGTTGACTTCATCACAGTTTGGTGTGACCGGCTGTGGGCTCGCGCTCCGCCGTTCAGACCGGCGACTGGCGAGCGGCGCTCGGTTCGCAGCGCCAACGGACAATCCGATAGGTTGGATGCTCATCGATCCAGCGAGCGGCGTAGAGTTGACCCTGCGTGATACAGGCCAGGAGGGACTCGCCAACCACACCGTGCCTTTCCTCGTGACAAGCGGCCGGGGCGCTGATCAGGCAGACGGTAATGATGAGTTCGATCATGGGATCGCAACCGATACTAAAGGGGGATGGTGCGGCCTCCGCGCCGCCAGCCTGCAACGCCCTACGCTTTGCCGAGATTGTTGACTGGCAAGGTTGGGCGCCACGCGCGACGATCCAATGCCTGCCGAGAGCCGATCATGACCTCCTACCTACCTGCCCTGCTTGCCGCGGTATCCCTCACCCAGGCGCAACCAGTGGCGACACAGCAGGAGGCCCAATCGCTAACCGGATCGCCCTGGAAGTGCACACTGTGCATGGGGAGGACCGGAACGATGTCTGTGATGATCCAGATCACCTATGCCGAGGGCGAGCCGCACGCATGGCTCTACCAGCGGCGGCGTTACCGGTCCCTCCTTTCGCAATCGTTCCCGAGTGGCATCGCCCCAGTTCACATAGTCCAACCGGCGGCTGACAGGCAGCGAAAAGTCGAGGGGTCGGTCACCTTCATGGGGAGCTGGCCGCGATGAGGGCGATTCTGTGCGCAATCCCGCTGCTGTTGGCATCAGCTGCCGTTGCCAGTGCCAACGATTACCCGACCGCGGCACGGGCCGACTATGTGCTCGGCTGCATGGCGGTGAACGGAAACACTCAGATCTCGCTTCAGAAATGCGCCTGCGCCATCGACGCCATCGCCGAACGCCTGCCCTATGCGCGCTACGAAGAAGCGGAGACAGCGCTACGTATGCAGGCCGCGCCCATGGGTGAGCGTGGCGGCATCTTTCGTGACCCACCGGAGATCCGCGCTACTATCGAGGCCCTCCGCAGTGCACAGGCGGAAGCAACCCTGCGTTGCTTCTGATCGCCTGGCTCCGGCTTTGTGACTGCTTCGGAACCTTCGGGACAATTGCTAGCCGGATGTGACACGATGCCATCCCCGGCCCGGCCGGGGCATATCGGATTGGGAGGATAACGATGTCAGGCGCTATCTCGATTCACCCGTCCGTTGATAATGGCATCAAGCCCGGCGCGAAGGATTTCGCCGGCGGCGTTCTCTCCTGCAGATGCGCGACCAACCCGGTCAGGGTGCGGGTCAAGGGCCAGGTCGCCTACAACCACGCCTGCGGCTGCACAAAATGCTGGAAGCCGGAAGGCGCGCTCTTCTCCGTCGTCGGCGTTGTACCGCGCGACAATGTCGAGGTGATCGAGAACGGGGACAAGCTCACCGTGGCGGATCCCTCGGCGGTCATCCAGCGCCATGCCTGCCGCGAATGCGGCGTGCACATGTTCGGTCGGATTGAGAAAAAGGACCATCCCTTCTACGGGCTGGACTTCATTCATACCGAACTGTCGTCGGAACCAGGCTGGGCGCCCCCGGAATTCGCGGCCTTCGTTTCTTCCATCATCGAATCCGGGACCCCACCCGAGCGGATGGGTGCGGTCCGGGCCAGGCTGCGGGAACTTGGCCTCGAGCCTTATGACTGCCTGTCGCCGCCGCTGATGGATGCCATCGCGACCCATGTGGCGAAGGCCAAGGGTGTACTGCCGGCCTGAAACCCGCAGCCCAGGCGCCTGCCCTTCCGCGGCCGGGCGGAGGGCCATCGCTGCGATCCTGCCGGACGGTGTGCTCGGCCGGTGTCAGATGGCCGTGGCCGATTCCGGTCCGGCCGGGCTCAGCACGACAAGGTGACCACATCGGCAAAGCCGCCCTTCTTGCCTTCCCCGCATTTTGGTCCGAGTGGGAAGGCCGGAATGGTTTGGTTTGTCCTTCATCTGCTGCCAGGGAGGAAGCCCATGGATGTCCGCGCCGCCGTTGCCTTCGAAGCCGGCAAGCCCCTGAGCATCGAGACAGTCCAACTGGAAGGGCCGCGCGAAGGCGAGGTTTTGGTGGAGATCAAGGCCACCGGCATCTGCCACACCGACCATTACACCCTGTCCGGCGCCGACCCGGAGGGCCTCTTCCCCACTATTCTTGGACATGAGGGCGCTGGCATCGTGGTGGATGTGGGTCCGGGTGTGCGCAGCGTGCAGAAGGGCGACCACGTGATCCCGCTCTACACGCCCGAATGCCGCGAATGCGAGTACTGCCTCAGCCGGAAGACCAATCTCTGCCAAAAGATCCGCATCACCCAGGGGCGTGGGGTGATGCCGGACGGAACCAGCCGCTTCTCGCTGAACGGCAAGCCGCTTTGGCACTATATGGGTTGCTCGACCTTCGCCAACTATACCGTTCTGCCGGAAATCGCGGTGGCCAAGATCCGGAAGGACGCACCCTTCGACAAGGTCTGCTACATCGGCTGCGGCGTCACCACCGGCATCGGCGCGGTGCTCTTCACTGCGAAGGTGGAGCCAGGAGCGAATGTGGTGGTGTTCGGCTTGGGTGGAATTGGGCTTAATGTCATCCAGGGCGCCCGCATGGTGGGCGCCAACATGATCGTGGGCGTCGACATCAACCCGAAGCGTGAGGCGATGGCCCGCAAATTCGGCATGACCCACTTCGTCAATCCGAAGGAGGTCAAGGGCGACCTGGTCGCGCACCTGGTGGAGCTGACCGGTGGTGGCGCCGACTACAGCTTCGAGTGCATCGGTAATGTCCAGACCATGCGCCAGGCCCTGGAGTGCTGCCACAAGGGCTGGGGAGTCTCCACCATCATCGGCGTCGCCGCGGCAGGGCAGGAGATCTCCACCCGCCCCTTCCAGCTCGTCACCGGGCGGCGCTGGATCGGCTCCGCCTTCGGTGGCGCGCGCGGCCGCACCGATGTGCCGAAGATCGTAGACTGGTACATGGATAATAGGATCAACATCGACGACCTGATTACCCACACCATGCCGCTTGAGGACATCAACCGCGGCTTCGAGCTGATGGAGCGCGGCGAATCGATTCGCAGCGTGGTGGTGTACTAGGCATGCAGATCGAGACTCGAAGCGAGCGGCTCTGCTTCGGCGGCCGAATGGGCTTCTATGCTCACCGCTCGGCTGCGACCGGCACGGAGATGCGCTTCGCCGTCTTCATCCCGCCCCAGGCATTGCAGGGCGCCCGCTGCCCGGCGCTCTATTACCTGGCCGGACTCGAGTGCGATGAGGAAACCTTCGTCGTCAAAGCAGGAGCGCAGCGCCTCGCCGCGGAGTTCGGCCTGGTGCTGGTGGCGCCCGATACCAGCCCGCGCGGTGCCGGTATCCCGGGCGAGGATGCCGATTGGGATTTCGGCACGGGCGCCGGCTTCTACCTGGACGCCACTGCCACACCATGGTCGCGCAATTACCGTATGGCAAGCTATGTGAATCAAGAACTGCCGCAGCTGGTCGAAGCGAACTTCCCCGTGCAGCCGGGACGGCGTGGTATCACCGGCCATTCCATGGGCGGCCACGGCGCGCTGGTCTCGGCGCTGCGGCAGCCGGAGTTGTGGCAGTCGGTTTCCGCCCTGGCGCCGATCTGCAATCCCACGGCGGTGCCCTGGGGCGAGAAGGCCTTCAGCAATTACCTGGGCCCCGACCGCGCCGCCTGGGCGGAATGGGATGCCAGCCTGCTGATGCGTCACCGCCCCTGGCCAGGGCCGATCCTGGTGGACCAGGGCACCGCCGATCCCTTCCTGCAGACGCAGTTGCGACCCGAAGCGCTTGAGCGCGCAGCGGCCGAATCCGGCCAGGACCTGACGCTCCGGCACCATGAGGGCTACGATCATTCCTATTGGTTCATCCAGACCGTCATCGCGGACCACCTGGCTTGGCACCGGCAGCGGCTGATCGGTCCGTCCAGCGGCGCCTGACGGAAACTCCACGGCCAACCAGCTTTCGGTCGCGGCACCACGCAGCAAGGGAGGAGCGAATTGCGAGCGACGATCGGGATGGCGGCGGGACTTGTAGTCTTGCTTGCAACGGCGATCCCGGCCGGGGCGGCAGGGCCGCCGCTGGGTGATGCGGAGGCTGGCAAGGCGCTCTTCAATCGGCAATGCGCCGTCTGCCATTCACCGCAGGCCGGCCAGAACAAGGTGGGACCAAGTCTGCACGGCGTCGTAGGCCGGCATTCCGCTTCGCTGCCGGGCTACAACTACTCACCGGCCATGAAGCAAGCGGACCGCGTCTGGACTCCCGAGGTGCTGGACCATTATCTCACCGATCCGCGCGCCAGCGTGCCCGGGACCCGCATGATTTATGCGGGGCTCAAGGATCCGAAGCAGCGGGCAGATCTCATTGCCTATCTTGAGACTCTGAAGTGATGCCGCGATGAAACCCCGCGAGGCGAGCTGAACCGCCCCGTGTGCGGATGCGCCCGTGAATATCGGCCTGGCAATGGCTGTGCAGTGAGGTGCGGTCGTGTGTCCGGCCTGTCGATGCGGCTATCATGTGCCGCTGGCCTGTATGGAGACGTGTGGATCGCGTCCCTGTCGGTATTGCGCGCCTAAGGCGTCCGGGGCGGTATAGTTTATGCGATCCTGTCTCTTCGATTACTGCCCTTACCGTCTCTCTGCCCTGCCTGCACTCCCCGAGGCACCGGTCCCTGGTGGCTAACCAGGTCGCCAGGGCCGGCTTTCGGTAGACCTCGCCGCGGACGGTCAGCGCCCGCATCAACCGCGCCATCCTGTTGGTCAGCGCGACGACGATCAACATAGTCCCGCGCGCTTTGCAGCTCCCAAGGGGTGACGAGGCCGGCTTCAAGAATTTCGTCCTTGTCGTCCCTGCAACACCTCGCCCCGGACTGACATCCGATGCTGCCGCTCCGGGTTGTCTTGCCTCCGTTGCGCTGGTAGTCCGGCTTCAACGGGGGATTGCACATTGTATTTCAGAACGTCGCCAGGAGTGGCGGCGCGGTCCTGGCACCGTGCCGTCTTACCATTCCTTTGCCTACTGGGTTCCGCAGCAGGGCTGCGCGCCGAGCCGCTGCCATTCGACCCCGGGCACGATCCCAGGACGGCCGGGAGCCTGCCACCGGAGGCGCAGGCCGCCACCTCGGCCGAGCCCCTGTGCCCTTCCTTAGAGCTTCCTGGCGGGAATGTCTGGTTGCGGGGCGAAGTGCCCTCAGGCGACTTGGATCCAAAAGGGGCCATTCGCGCGGCCAACGCCTCCCTTGGTGTCCGCCTGCCGCTAACCATCACGAACGGCATCGGCCTGGAGACGAAGCCCATGCTGACCGGCTCCGCCTTGGCCGCCTCGCATCCGGGAATCGCCTCCATTTCTCCGGGCATCGGCTTCGCGGTGGCGCAGACCCTTTCCGTCGCACTGCCTATGGGCCTGCGCATCGCCGCCGAAGGCACCATCGGCGATCGCCTGGGCATCTTCGGCGCCTCAGCTACGGCATCCACCACGGGATCGCCGCTAGCCCTACGGACCGGCGCGACACTCTCGAGGGACCTCGACGTACCGCTGCTGGACACCCGCGTCACGGTCGGCCTCGGCATCTCTACGACCGGCGGGCTGGCCTTCGGCAGCCCGGGCGCCAGTCACCCTTACGCGCCCACCGACTGCAAACTCTCGCTCGACATCGGCCGAGTCGGGGGTGCGCCTCTCCGAGTTTCGGCGCCCTGCCAACGGCAGGGTACCGCCGGAATGCCAATCACCTTCGGCTTCAGGACAGAATTCTAGGGCCCACGACACCCACCTGGACCGTTGGTGACGCGGGGGAAGTGCCTGAGCATGCCGATGCGGCACTCGATAGTCTGAGCGCGGATAACAAAGCGATCGGCCTCAGTGGCTGACGTGATGAGGATCACGTAGCGGATCTCACCCTCCGTCGGCGACGGCAAGGGATGCCGTGCCGGATGACATAGCGCAGGCCATCGAACAGCTCGCGTAGGGAGTACAGGCACTGACCGGCATCCTCGCACAGCAAGACCAGAAACGCGCGATCAGCGCCTAGAGGCGTTCCCCTCCCCCCGCATGAACATAGGGCAGACTGCGAAAGCATCCGGCGGGAAGATCAAGGCCTCGGCGAAGCCGGCTTGGCGATGCACATCACGAGTACACGCCAGTGGCAGACCGCCCGGCGCGGATCGCCGGCGATCCGCCGCTGGAGCAGGTCTTGGAACCTCGCAGCCAGGGCCTGTCGCTCCTGCGGCCCACGGGTCGGCTCAAGGACGCCGAAGAGCGAGGGACCATATGCGGCCCGGAAGAAGTCCGCATAGGCGGCGGCAAATGCTTCGACATCGCTGCTACGCTGATACTCCTGCCAGTAGGCGTCGGGTAGCACCTTGAGTTCCTGGTGCTCCAGCACCAGGCCGCCGGCATCGCCTCCGCTGCCGAATGGCGCCAGGTACTCGCCTGGAGTCCGGCAGTAGACGGGAATCACCATGCGTCCGTACTCTTCCGCCGACATCGCCCCCTCACCCACGAGGTCGCGCAAGGCCTCGTTCGCCAGGTCCATCAGCCCGTCAGCGCCGCTGTCACCCTGGTCGTCAGCGCCACCGCCGACCACCACCAGGCGGGCTCCGAGCCTCATTTCCGCCGCGCGGTGGCGAAGAAAGTCCAGCCAATCCCGCTTTGCCTGCTGAGCGAAGGCTTCGAGCACATGACCGGTCGCCCTGGACGCCCAAATATGGCCCGGGATCACGGTTGGGGCAGTGCTGAGCCAATGCACCGCAATGGCCGACCAGCCAAGCGAAATTCGTTCGCTCGGGAAGAGTTGTCGGTAGAAGGAGCCCCCGGCAGCATAGGAAAAGACATTCGGTGCGCTGCGCAGGTAACTTGCAGCCGAGGTCTCAACCAGTTTGAAAAGGGTGCTGAAGTCGTTGTCCGGGAGGTCAGTGTGCACCACTACGATCGGCATGGACTCCGGCGAGCGGGCACGGACAGCCTGGACGGCGAGCCGCATGGGCTCCAGCGAGTTGCGCCCCTGGGCCGCGCCGTAATCAACGATGACGAAGTCCCCTCCCGGCTCCGGCATCGGCGCAGCCTGGGTGGCCTGCGCCAACATCGCCAGGCCGAAGGAGCCTGCATCATGCTGTGGGAGCGAGTGCTCATTGTAGAACCCACCTCCCTCCATTACCCCCTCGCTCCTGCGGGGTAGCTGGCCAGTTGCTTCGGGGGGCATGCCTGCGTTCGTCATGCTTCCTCCTCATCGTGGCTCCACTGTCCATCTGTCGCGCTGATCACCAGTACTCCGGCAGCGTTCAGACCAGGACGGTGGCCACCATCCGCTCCTGCCGGTTCCCGTGGATTACGATCCTCTATGCCCAGCCGCGTCATCCGAAGGGGCACGCCTTGTTACAGCGCATAGGCCAAGCGGAGCACGATCCCGCCACCCTGTCGCCGTACTTCCTTGCGCTCCGCGGTCAGGTTCCCGACGAAGTCGCGCAGGCCGACATAGGCCGTTGCCTCCTCGTCTTCCAACGGGTTACCCGACGGCCGCGCAGGCGGCGCCACCGCCCCAATCCCTGCCAAGTGCGGAGCATGGTTGCCCCGGTACCGGATCTCGATTCGAAGCTCCACGCCGTCCTGAATGGCCCGGAGCGAACCCATAAGCGGATCCCGATGCGCGCGGGCGATGTAGCCGAGAATTTCCTGCACCTCCGCAGCGGAGGTTTCGGCGATGTGCCTGTTTAGCTTCCAGCCGGCGGCTTGGGCTCGCAGGAAGGCGATGGCCGCATTGGTCGAACGCTCCTCGCCTGTCCAAGTGGTCTCGGCCACCTGCCTCGTCCCGATGCGGAACACCAGGGTGAGAAGAAGCGCCGCGATGAGGCCCAGTGCAAGCGGGCTGGCCGTGATGGTCTGCACCGCTGGCGGCAGCGCACGGAAATAGTCAGGAAAGACATTCTCGCTCAGTGCCAGCAGCGTCGAGACGCCGACGACATAGACAGCCCGCGTATCGGCCGGCCGCGACAGCATGATCGTCATCCCGCCCGTGATCATGAAGCAGGAGGTGAAGACGAGCAGCGAGCCGGCCACCTCCGGGGGAACCAGCAGGAAGGCCCCCGCGAGCTTCGGTGAGCAGCCGATCCCCAGCAGGATCGCCGCTGCAGCAAAGGCGATGACGCGGCTGGTGGCCCCGGTCGCGCCCGAGACGCCGACCAGGCTCGGCCCGACACTCATGCCCGGCACTCCGAGGACACCCCCGATCAAGGTGGCCACCCCGTCCGCCAGCACGCCCTTCCGCACATTCCCGAGGTCCGGCCGCTGCCAGGCGGCGTCATTGAGGCGCTGGCAGGTGGTGATGACGCCGACCGCGCGGAGCCCCGCAGCAAAACCGGCGGCGAAGAAGGTCGGAGCAAGCCCAAGATCGAAGCTGCGCTCCAGCACCGGCGGCCAGGGGACGGCGAACCATGCAACGGCATCGAGCGCCCGTACCTCCTCCTCTCCGATCATGCCGATGCCCGCTGCTGCGACCATCCCGACCAGTAACCCGAGCATGCTGCTGAGCAACCTGGCCGCGCCGTAACCCCAGATGCTGAGTCCCACGCAGACGACCAGCGTCAGCGTGGCCACCGCCAGGTGCAGGTGAAAGACGGGCAGTGCTTCGTGGCGGACGTCCAGCGCCTCGCCAATCGCGACCACACCGAGTTGCAGGCCAACAACGAAGACGGTGAGCCCGCTCAGAATCGGCGTGACCAGGAAGCGGAGGCGATTCAGCGCGAGCGCGACCAGCACCTCAACCAGGCCGGCGAAGATCGTCATGCCGAAGACCAGCGGCATACCTCCGATCTGCGCAGCCAGCACCGAGGGCGCAAGATAGGTGGCGGAGTAAACCGGTGGGGCGAGGAAGCCCGAGCCCACGGGGCCGCGCGGCAGTGCCTGCAGCGCCGTGCCGATGGCGAGAGCGATGCAGGCGATGCCCATGATGGCTACCCGATCATCCGCGGCAATGCTGGCATGGCGCAGAATGATCCCCACCAGGATCAGGTAGATCGCGTCCAGAATCGCATACTGCAATGCGAGCAGCACGAGTCGCGCCGGCGGGGGCCACTCGTCCACCGCGTAGAGCAGATCGGGCGGGCGCTGGCGAAACCCAGACGCGGCCGCTGTCGATGCCGACATGATCCCTCCTCCAGGCGCACTATGTCCCGCCGGCGATGCGCAGCTCAGGCGAACCAGTGGCCTGCGGCGGGGAAGCTCGGTGTGCTCCGTCACCAGCAAGACCCGGCGGACCAGCCCCTGTCTGGGCGCTTGAACGGGCCTTCGACAGCGCTGATCCTGACTGTGCTGCGCTCCTCCCAGCTGCCAGCGGCAAGGTCTTGCCGGACCACGGTGATAGTCTGGGGCACACAGGGCGATGCATCTAATATTTTGTTGAGCCCCATTTGACAGAGTGCTGAACTTCGTTGCGATATCGCCCCCTGCGTGATGCCTTGCGTTCGGCAAGGGATGGGGCCGGAATCCGCGGCAGTGATGCGGTGGATGGGTCGCCGTTCAGCTATGGGGACTTGGAGCAGCAGGTCCGGGCCAACCGTCCGCTGCGCGTGATCCGGGGCATCGTCTACGCCGCACTGGCCGATCTGTCGGCCGTGTTTGACGCGCTCCATCCGCCCTTTGGCTGGACCTCGATCCCGCCCGAGCATCGGCTGCGGCCTTGCTGCTGCACGCGTTCTACCCGATCCGCTTGGAACGCCACCTCGTGGAGCGGATTGGGTTCGACCTGCTGCTGGCAGGCGACGTAGCGGTACATTTCCTCGCCGCGGTGCGTGACGTAGCTGCAGGTCACGGCGCTGCTCTCGACCGAGCGCGTCTCGGTGGATGGCACGCTGATGGAGGCGCTGGCCAGCCTGAAGAGCTTCCAGCCGAAGGACGGCTCGGTGCCACCGCCCCGCGCAGGCCACGATGGCAACGACGCACACCCTGACGATGAAGCTGGTAGCGAAGGCGGCCTACTTCGCTGGGCTCTGTCAGTCCTGGGATAGCCTCGGCCAGCAGCAAGTGCAGAGCATCGAGGCGGCACGCACGGCGACCGCATCGGCGCGGTTGAAGGGCAGCCTCAACCAGGCGCTGCTGACGCTGGAAAGGCCGCGCAACGGCGGCCGGCAGACCGTGGTGGTGCAGCACGTCAATGCCGGAGATGGCGGGCAGGCGGTGGCGGCGGGGGCGGTCTCGCCCCGAAGCGGTACCTCACCGGGGGAGTAATATGGTTAAGCTAGGAACCCCATGGACCGGCAGCGGGCCCGGACCGCATTGTGCCGGCGAAGGCCGCACCCCGCTGCGGGGCGAGGAACCAAACGGGCTCGGCCTGATCCGCTACGTCGACAACACCAACCTGAATTACGATGCGACCAACATCCACCCGAACTTCAATTTCTGGTCCGGAACCTGGAACTCGACGTAGAGTGGCAATCCGTTACCGATTCGGAGCAGGCCGCCGAGCCACGAAGCGGCGCGGGATCGCCCGTGCAGGTCGGCATCGTCAACGTGAACCAGTAAGGGCGCTACGCACCGCTTGGCTCTCTGCGCCGCCCTTGCTGTAGCAGCGACGCAAGGCCCCCCGCCCATTCCGTCACCAGCCATCACCTCTCGCCAGGATTTCGGCGGCACGCTCCGCCACCGTCGGTATCGCTCGGCCGGAAGCCCTTTTCTTGGTGGCCCCTGCAACAGGTTTTCGGCCCGTCCGTCCAGTCAATCTCCGGCCTGACAAAACGCGACCGGCCAACGCCTTCAGGCGAAGCGAAAAACCGCCGATTTTTCAAAGGGTTTGATGGTAGCGGCGGGCGGACTTGAACCGCCGACCCCGGCATTATGAGTGCCCGGATCAAGGCCGCTGGCCTGTATCCCCACCCGTTCCTCAGCGTGTCACAATGTCGCGTTATGCCTTGAAATCACTCGCCTTTTCCCCACTTGACCCGATAACTGATCGTCTCGGGTTGTTCCCGATCGTGCCCCCATGTTGAAGCCCCGCTGAAGCCCCATTGAAGCCCCGAGCGTAGGGATGCGGGTCGTGTCGGGGTCGGTGCGATCGGGACCTGTTGCGGAGATGACGTGGCATGCCGGTGCGGCTGACAGACACGGCGATCCGGGCGGCAATGGCAAAGGCCGCCAGCACAGGCGCACGGCGGGACTTGGCGGATGCGGGCCTGCCGGGCTTGCGGCTGCGCCTGACGCCGGCCGGTTCCGCCACCTGGGCGCTGGCCTGCCGCGACCAGCATGGTCGCATGCGGCGCTTCCCGGTCGGGACGTGGCCCACCATGGGCATTGCCGAGGCCAGGGAGAGGGCCCGCGCCCTCCGCGCCGAGGTGCGCGACAAAGGCGCCGACCCGGTGGCGGAGCGGCGCCGGCTGCGCGCCATCGGCAGGGACGCCAAAGCCGGCATCGGCACCCTCGCCGCCCTGCTGGACCTCTATGGCGGCCCCATGCCGAAGAAGGCGAAGCCCGGCACGCCCGAGGCCGTACCGGGGGAAGCGAAGAAGCCGCGCGTCATCGGACCGGGAAAAGACCTGAAATCTTGGCCGACCGGCCGCGCACGCATTGAGCGCGTGTTCGCCGCTGTGCTGGCGCGCCCGCTGGCGCAGTTGCACAAGGCGGAGCTTCAGATGCTCGCCGACCAGTATCCGGCGCAGCAGATCGCGGCGAGTGCGGTGCGATGCCTCCGCCCGGTCCTCAAGTGGGCAGCGGCGCGCGGGTATGCGGCAGAAGCCCTTGCCGCCATCAAGCCCCCTGCCACCGTGCGGCGGCGAGACCGCGTGCTGACGCGCGAGGAACTGGCGAAGCTGCTGCCGGTACTCACCGCACCCGATGCCAATGCCTACCGCCAAGCCCTGCTGTTCATGCTGCTGACCCTGGCCCGGCGTGAGGAGGTGGCGGGCGCCCGCTGGCGCGACATTGACCTAGACGCGGCGGAGTGGCGCATCCCGGAGACGAAGAACGGCCTGCCGCACCGCGTCCCCCTCTCCCGCCAGGCCGTGGCGCTGCTTGGCGCCATCGGCCCTGGCCAGCCCGGCGCGCTGGTGTTCCGCACGGAAGCCAAGCGCGGCGGGGACGGCCGCCTGGTGAACTGGGATCGGGAGGCGAAAGCGGTCATGGAGGCCAGCGGCACCGCCGGCTGGACCCGCCATGACCTCCGCCGCACCGGAGCGACGATGCTTGGAGAAATGGGCATTGAGCCGCATGTCATCGAGGCGGCGCTGAACCATGCCGCGATCCACTCCACCCTGGCCGCGACCTACAACCGCGCCCGCTACCTGCCGGCGGTGCGGGAGGCGCTCCAGATGCTGGCGGACCGGCTCGACGGCATCGCCGCCGGCGGTGCCGAGGTGGTGCCGCTCCGGGCCAAGACTGGCGCGGCATGATGCGCGTTTTTGGCTCTCCCTTCCCATCCCCACCGGGGACAAATGGAGGCACCGGGGGCAGCGCGGTTTTCTGCGGCCTTTCACTGTCCCCACCTCGACACTGTCCCAACGCTGGCGACACCTTCCGTGCCGGGGCGCCCCCCGGCGCAAGACGGCGCGGCCGGTGCTAGTGGCACCGGACCGCGCCTGACCCCGAACATGGGAGAGGCCAATGCCCGAAGCTGACATCGAGATTGGCACAGACGGGCCGGCGCTACGCCAGGTGCTGGCCGACATGGAGGCGCCGCTACGCCGATTGCGCGGCTTGACGGAGGCTACGCTTCTGGCCGCGCAAGGGGCCGGCAAGGCCAGCGCCGCCTTCGTGGCGCTGGCCGAGGCCATGGAAGCGGAGGGCAATGCCCTGGCGGACGCCTGGCGCGCCAACAGGGCCGCGTCCAGGAGCGCCTGACGGGCGCCACATCGGATGCGACGGGGCTAGGCTTGGCTGCCGAATGCCGGGAACTCTGCACCGGGCTGCCCCGACGCTCTCCCATGCAGAGGTGCGCGGCAGAGGCACAGATGGACGATCTACCTGCTGATGCCCAGGCCGCAATAGCGGCTCTTCCGGTGCTGCATGCCAGGCTCCTGGCTGCGGCGCAACTGCACGACAAGGGCGACCGGGATGGCGCGCTGGTCGCCCTGGCCGCGCTGTACGATTTCGTCAGCAGCATTCCTTCCTTCCGCGAAGCCGACTTGGTCCGCCCGCTGTGCGCCCTGGGCACTGGCCTTTTGCAGTTGGAGGTAGGCAACGTCGCACCGCTGCTGGCAGCCAAGAGTTACCCCAACCGGCACCCCATGCCGCCGGATCGTCAGGCTCTTCAGTTGGCTGCCGCCTTCGCCATGGAAGAAGCAATGTGGTGGGGCGACAGCAAGGCGCGCGCTGCCAGCCGGGTGGCCGATGCGCTCCATGCCCGAGGTTACCGACTGGGTGAGGCGGCGATCACGGCGACGACTGTCAGCAACTGGCGCAAGGAACTGAACAAGACGAACGGCCGGGCAGGTGCGGAGGCGCTTGATGTCTGGAGGCGCTTAAAGGCGAGGTTACAGCAGCGCCAGCAGCGCCCCGAACCCAATCCGGCACAAGCCGCTGCTGAGGTTAAAAGGGTGTTGGATGAGATTTCTGCCATGCTCGCGGATGCGGGGTGGGGAGAAACAGGGAGTATAACTCCCCCCTAACCACCGGCACCTCGTGTCCTGACTCCGCATGGTGCGCCTGGGGATCGGCCCCAGCCTCCGGCGGCGGCATGAACGAGGACTAAATGCATCCCCACGAATACCAGGCTCTGAAACAGGCCTGCGGCGGGAAGCCGTCGCACGATGCCAATGCGCTCCAGCCCCTGGCAGTTCCGATGTCGAAGGCACCGGCCATCACGGGGTTGAGCAGAAGCACGATCTACCGAGAGGCGAAGAAGGGCAACCTGCGGCTGCTGAAGGCGGGACGCACGACGCTGCTTTGCATGGCAAGCGCGCGCGCCTTTCTGGCCACCCTACCGGATGCGAACATCCGCCCGGCGCGGAGGGTCGCCTGATGCAGAAGCTTCGGCACCTTCTGGCAGCGATGGCCGAAGCGTTGGTCCTCCCCGCGCTGGTCGCGCTGCTGCTGGCTGTTTTGCTGCGCTTCCCGTTTCACCCGTTCTGATGAAACCGCCCGGCGCTGGCGGCACCGGGCGGCGGGGGAAACACGCGGCAAACTGGGCAAGCTACACATAGCGACTGCCACGCCCCGACGCCACCCCGCCGCGCCTCGGCTCATTCGAGGGCGTGATGACTTCTGTAAATCACGACAACGGCTCCCGGATTGCCATCGTCGAATGGCGTGCCTTTGTCCGGAACTCGCTGCGCGGCTTCTTAACGCTGCGCCTTCGCTGCGGCCTGGTGCTGCATGACTGCCCGGTTCACCAGTCGCATGGCCGGCGCTGGGTCGGGCTGCCGGCCAAGCCCATGCTGACGCGCGACGGGCAGCCGCTGCGCGACGCCGCCGGCAAGCCGCGCTACAGCCCGATCGCCTCATGGCCGGATCGGGCGACACAGGACCGTTTCAGTGCTGCGGCTATCGAGGCGCTGCTGCGGGCGCACCCGGATGCCTTCGATATGGAGGGCGGCGGTGATGTCTGACCTGCTGCACGCCGCGCTGCTCCTGGCGGAGCGCGGCAGGCCGGTGTTCGCCTGCGGCGCGGACAAGGCGCCGCTGGTCCCCGGTGGCTTCAAGGCTGCCTCGGCCGATCCCTGCGCTGTGCGACGGATGTTCTGCCATCCGGCCGCCGCGCTGATCGGCATGCCGACTGGCCGGTCCTCCGGCCTGGTGGTGGTGGACCTCGACGTGAAGGGCAGCAGCAACGGGCTGCGCTGGCTCGACGCCAACCGCCCCCGCCTGCCGCCGACGCGCATGCACAAGACGCGCAGCGGCGGGCTGCACCTGATCTTCCGCAACCCGTCAGATGTCGAGGTCCGCAACAGCGCCGGCCGCATCGCCCCCGGTGTGGATGTCAGGGGCGAAGGCGGCTACATCGTCGTCCCGCCCAGCCCCGGCTACCGCGTCATCTGCGGCGTGCTGCCGGCTCCGATGCCGGACTGGTTGATCGCGGCTTGCCTGCCCCCGCCGCCGCCTCCACCGCCTCCTCCGCTGCTATGCGCCGCTGGCGCTGGTCTGGACGCCGCCGCCCGGCGGCTGCTGGGATTGGCGCGCCGGGTCGCAACGGCGGGCGAGGGCACGCGCAACAATCTGCTCTACTGGGCCGTGCATCGAGTCCTCGATGCGGGGATTCCGGCGCGGGAGGCGGTGGCGGTGCTGGAGCAGGCAGCGCTCGTCGCCGGCCTGCCATCGGTCGAAGTGCAGCGCACCATCGCCTCGGCAATGCGGAGGGTGGCGGCATGAAGATCGACGATCACGACACCGTCGGCCTCCAGGAAGCCCTGCGCCGGTATCTGGAAGATGAGCGTGCCAGCCGCGCCAAAGGCGAGGCCGGCGGCGCGCAGGAGGGGAGCGCTGCTGAGGGCGCACGGCAGCGCGAAGGTGCGCGCGAAAAGGCCCTCGCCGCTGTGCTGGCCGCCGGCGTGACATTCTGGCGTGACCAACGGGGCGATGCCTACGCCACAGTCTCGCGCGAGGGCAGGATCGAGCGGCACGCGGTGCGGTCGCGCTCCTTCAAGAACATCGTCCGCCTGCTCTACGGCGACGCCAATCCGGTGCGCCGCAGCGGCATGTGGTTCCCCGGCGCACTCCCGGACCAGGCGCTCGCCGAGGTGCTGGGCGCCTTCGAGGCGCGGGCGCTGCGCGGCGAGGAGCGCGAGCCGCGCGCCCGCCTGTGCCGTGCTGCCGATGGCACGGTATGGCTCGACCTCGGGCGCCCGGATTGGTCCCTGGTCCGCATCACCAAGGCCGGCTGGGAGATCGTCCCGTGCGCGGACGTGCCGCTGATCCGCCCTCCGGGACTGCTGGCGCTGCCGGTGCCGCAGCGGGTGCCGGATGCGCTGCTCCAGCTGCGCTCGCTGCTGAACATGGCGAGCGGCGAAAACGTCCCGGCCAGCCGTGATGTCGATTTCATGCTAACTGTCAGCTGGCTGGCCGCCGCACTGTATCCTGAGGGGCCATACCCGATCCTCGCGCTGGACGGCGAACAGGGCAGCGGCAAATCTACCGCGTCGCGTATCCTGCGGCGGCTAGTGGACCCCAACCTAGCAGACATCCGCTCGTTGCCGCGCGACGAGCGCGACCTCGCCATCGCCGCCGGCAATGGCCGCATCGTCGCTTTCGACAATCTCTCCAGCCTGCACCCCGACATGGCGGATGCGCTGTGCAGGGTGGCGACCGGCAGCGGCCTGGGTGAGCGGGCGCTCTATACGAATGGTGATGAGCATATCGCCTTCGTCCAGGCCCCGGTCCTCCTTAACGGCATCCCATCGCTGCTGGCGCGCGGTGACCTTGCCGACCGCGCCATCGCCATCACCCTGCCGGCGATTCCCGATGACCGGCGGCGGCCCGAGGCGGAGGTGTGGCGAGATTTCCATGCCGCCGCGCCCGGCATCCTGGCGCTGCTGCTGGACGCCCTGGTGCTGGCCCTACGCGACGCGCCGACCTTGCACCTGCCCCGCCTGCCGCGAATGGCCGACTTCGCACGCGTCGCCTGCGCGGCGGCGCCGGCTTTCGGCTGGACGCCGGAGGCCGTGTTGGCGGCGATGGAGGAGAACCGGGCCGGGGCGGTGATTTCTGTCATCGAGGCCGACCCTATTGCCGCCGCCATCCAGGCCCTCGCTTCAGAACGGGCCATCTGGACTGGAACAGCGACGGAACTGCTGGCGGAAATCAACACCCGCACCCCGCCGGAGCGGCAGCGGGAGCGGGACTGGCCGAAGGACGCTACCCGACTGTCCGCCCGGCTGCGGCGGGTCGCGCCGGCCCTGCGTCGGGCTGGGGTCGAGGTGCGGCAGGAGCGCACAGGGGCGGCCCGGATGGTGAGCATCAAGGCTGTCCCAACAAAACGCGCCGCAGCGTCATCAGCGTCACCGACCGGGGCCGGAGGCGGGGAGCCAGGTGACGCTATGACGCTCCATGACGCTAATGACGCTGGAGCCCCTTTTGTACGGGCTTGGTCTCCGGGGGGAGCACGTGACGCTGATGACGCTGGAGAACCTTCTGTAGGGGGCCAACTGTCCGACGACGAGGTGGTGCTGTGAGTGCCGCCGCCCTGCTGGCCCGGATCGAGGCCACTGGGGTTGTGGCGACGCTGGATGCCGAGGGGCGGGTGCGGCTGGCCCCCGCCTCCCGCCTGCCTCCTGCCCTACTGGAGGAGGCTCGCCGGGAGCGCGATGCACTCGCCCGCTTGCTGGCGGAGCGGGGCAAGTCAACTTCGAACAATAGGGCCAGCAGCGTCATCAGCGTCACGGAGCGTCATGGCGTCACTACTGCGGACAGCGCCCTGGTGCCGGCCGGTGATGCGGGAGAGGCTGACCGGCAGACCACCTCTCCGGCCCAGGCTGCGGGGACTACCGCTCCGGCGGTGCCTGAACCGGACCCGGTGCGGGGGCGCGAGCGGGCGGCGCCTGCGGTGCAGGATGCAGTACCCCGGCGGCGCTCCATGCCGTGGCAGAGGTGTGGCACCTGCGGCGGGACCGAGTGGTGGGAGCCAGCCTATCCGGCTGCGCCTTGGCGCTGCGCTGCCTACCACCCGGTGGATGCTGGCTTCCTCGCCCGTGCCGCCGAGGCGGCTCATGCCGCCTTGGCAGCGTCCGACCCGGACCTCGCCCGTGAGCGGGCCGCGACGGCCATGGCGCAAGCCGCCGAAGCGGCCGGCGCCTTCGGGCAGACACGGCCCGAGGCGGATCACCAAGCGGCCCTGGCGGGCTTCCAGACCGCCGCCATGCTTCGGCCCCCGGCCTGGTCCGACCACGCCAGCATCCCGCCGCCAGGGGCCTGTTGCACCTGCTGTAAGGGGCAAAGGTGGTGGTCGCCGCGCGATCCCCGCGCGGACGGCACCGGCCCTGGTCCAGGCTGGCGCTGCACGACCTGCCGCCCGCCGTCGCCGGGTGTGGCGGTGACGGTGCTGGACACCGCGCCTTGTCGCCGCCGGCCACGCTTCGCAGCGCAAGGAAGTACCCGATGAGCACCACGATCACCCGTCCGCCTGTGCAAGAACAGCGACCGACCAGTGGGCCGCCGCGCCTGCCGGCCGGCACCATCCCCGGCCACCCGAACCTGCGGCCCTGGCCGAAGGGGGTTTCCGGCAATCCTCGGGGCCGCCCACGCGAGACCCGCGACCGCCTGACCGGCGATTTCATCAAGGCGCTGGCCGAGGACTTCGCAGAGCATGGCGCGCAGGCGATTGCGGCCTGCCGGCAGACCGATCCCGCCGCCTACCTGCGGCTCGTAGCCAGCCTGCTGCCCCGAGAACTCGGCGTCCGGCGGTCGCCGCTGGACGACCTAGACCACCAGCAGCTGATGAAACTGGCCGATGCCTTGCA